>LGVF01273398.1_pt1 | contig 10477 bp, 1 predicted proteins | sample 469901 | NCBI WGS metagenome assembly LGVF01 (sample SAMN03893561, study PRJNA290197) | marine sediment metagenome | material: sediment; isolation source: combined push core samples #3730, #5133, and #5579 collected at Hydrate Ridge | place: Pacific Ocean: Hydrate Ridge | reverse complement strand
AGAACAGTAGACTCTAGTACTGGAAAAGAGGTTTCTGTCGATACTGGACAAGGTAGAGATGTAGACGCTAACTCACCATTTTACGGAACTCTATCTAAGGAGAAGAGAACCAGAAATGAAATTTCTAATACTATAGGAGATGCTTTGTCTATGAATTTATTCAAAGGACCTAAGCTAGAACCTAACGTTACTAAGGATGAGACAATCAACCTAGATGATGTTGAGGACCCTAAACCTGAAGAAAAGACTAAACTAGAGCCTAGCTCTAAGAAAGAGTATAAAGATTATGTAAGTCCTGATTTCTCAGGATTTCTTGATCCTTCTATTCTATTTAGAGGTGATAAAACAGCAGATGGGTCTGGTGGTGCCGGAGCTGGTAGTGGCAATGAATTGGACGGTGATGGTAAGGTTGATGGCAAAGAAACTAAAGTTGTTAAGTTGAGTAACCAAACTTTCTTAGATAACATGGAAAAGGAGATTGGTTATCATATGAAATCTAACTGGGATGGAGACTTCTCAGAGGATCCTGACACACCAGATTTCTTAGTAAATGAAGGTATTAATAACCTAGCTGAGCTGAATAAAGGGGTTGAGTACTCTGATGAGCTTATAAAAGGTCTAAGGGATGGTCGTCCCAACCATACTAATATGACTGAGCTACAAATCATGGAGCATAACAAGCTCATGCATGAGAGTATGAACAAGCTTATTCATAAAAGATTGAATGCTAAGGTCGAGGAGACCTTATACTTCCTTACTAAGAAAAGGGAAGAAGCTATGAACTCTTGGAGTTTTCAAGGGTCTGATGGTTTAGATGCTGCTGATGAAAAAGCGGCTACTATAGCTGCTATAGATAATCAGATATCAATCTATCAACAAAGATATAAGGATATAAAAGATCCTGCAAAGACCTATAGCTACAACGACCTAAAAAAAGAGTTTGATATCCAAAAGAGAGGGGAAGGAGAGGAGTCTGGAAAGTGGTCTAAACATTCATATCAGTATGATTTAGCAGACCAAGTGAAACCAACTAATCATCGTTACGATGCACCTGTTTACACAAACAAAACTATCAACCCACTAGAATACAGTACTAATGGTGAGGCTGTCAGAAGAAAAACTTTTGATAAGGCAATATCCACTATACTTTTTCCTTTATCTCCGAATACTTCTGTACCAGGATCCTCTACTGTTATTAGTGCAGCATCTTATCTATTTAGAAAAGGAGGAAAATTAGAAATGAAAGTAACCAAACACCAAAATGGTGATACTGTATATAGCGATGATTTCTTAGAGAGATTTAATAGTATAGTAAAAAAACCTCTTTTTACTTTTAATAAAGACCTGAAGATATCAGATGTAGCTTCTATGACTACACAGGACTATGCTGATAAATTAGCTAGAGAGAGTAATCTTTCTCTTGCTAACCCAAAGGGTTATAATCTAGATGCAGATTATACAGGTGAGGATAAATCAGGAGTTTACCAGATTGGCGGTACTAAACCTAAGCTGCCTACAGATCCTACAGACCCCAATACACCACTTCTAGGCCGTACAGGTGTTAATACACCAGTAGGTCAACTACAGTATAATGATATAGGACAGTTCGTACTTGCAACTATAGCAAGAAACCAAAAAATAGACGAGATCAAACCCTTCTATGAGCAATTCAAAGACACAGGATCTATGGATGTACTTGCTGCTAGGGATATTGATAACGCTAGTTTAGCAGAAAGACAGAGAGTTATAGCTGGTACTAGAAACCCTTATAATGGATCTGATCCAGTAATGAGGATGATATCAGGCAATATGGCTGAGTCTGCTAAAACACAAATGGAATCACAATTAGCTGCTGAGAGAGGTAACTATAGAAGATCGGAAGAAGATAGAGTTGCAACACAGACTGAACAGAAGAGGTTACAACAGGCAGCTAACTTTGCTGAGGCCAATGCGGTTGCTAATAGAAATGGAGAGAGAGCTATGCAGTATGATTCTGCTAAGGCACAATCTGAGCAACAACGTAAGTCAGAGTACTTCGCTAACTTGAGCGCTCTTATGGGTGATATACAAGGTAGAGGTAATGTACAGGCGGCTAAAGAAAGAGATCTAGATATGACACAATCTGCTTTAGAGTATGAAAGTGATCTAGCAGCTAAGAATAAATTAATAGAAAGACAAGCTATATTTACGTCTCAGGGGCAGGTTGATCAAGCTAATTCTCTACAAGAGAGTATCGATAAATATACTACTAAGATAGATAATGCCAAGAAGTTAACTCCTTCGGAAGAATACAGAAGAAATATAAAATCACAAGGACTTCTACCACGCTAATACTATCCTAGTTTAAAATTTAACTTAGAACATACTATAAAGATAAAATAATCCCAAGCATTACGTTTGGGATTTTTTGTTTTATCCTTGTATAAACAATATAAAATCACTATTATTACAGTTATGGGAATACTATTCAAATCAAGAAAACTAAAGAGTCTCCAAGATGGAGGGTCTATACCAGTATATAGAACATTTCAAGTTAGAGGAGCACAGCAAGGACAAGACAATCCGTCTGTCTTATTACAGAAATACTCAGGACCTGCTAAGAAAGAAACATCAAAAGAAGACACCAAGAAAAGCTCTACACCAGACTACAAACTAGATGGTTTAGATGGGGATAATAGGGTAATATCAGAGAAGATTAAATCCTTAACAGGAGCTATGAGAGATGGTATAGCCTTACACGGAGAAGCATTTAGGCAGTTTCCAGAGGGTTTAGCTATAGCAGATGGGCTACATGATGTACAGTATTATGACATACCAGCTCTTAAAAATAGTAAAGAGAGATTACAGGAATCCAAAGAAGCTATTAAAGGTAGAGAGAAGGATTGGCTTTATAACGGCCCTGGAAAAGGTTTGGTAGAGAAGTATGAGTATGATGAAGAAGGTAATGCGCATAAGGTAGGTGTCACATATATTAACGGAGAAGAGCTTCATAAGAAGGCTGTAGATGCTGAAGGTAACGAGATTAAAGATAGACCTTTATATAGGGCTTTGTCTAGAGGTGATGCAGTTATGATGAGAGAGAGGGAGCCTGAGATAAAATTTATAAATAGGGATGGTACAGTAGAGTCTCTAATTGGTAGCATAACATTTGCTTCGGCCATAGGTATGGGAGCTGGGGATGCTGATGTAGTTAAGTATGTGAAAAATTTCTACGATGGTGTAGGTAGTACTTCTATAAGTTCATCTAGTAGTGAGGATAGGACTGGGTTGGACGGAAATTCTGTTGGTAAAGGTGAGTCTGTATCACAGTCTTCAAACAACTCAAGACTTATGAATGGGTACAATGAATTAAGATCTAATCTAGAGAATACTGCTGAGTGGGATAGAATGATGGCCAAAGCATACCAAAGTTCATCTTTAGAAATAGAAGAAGGTTATGATCCTTTTGTAGCAGCAATAATGCATGTGGATGAAGAATTATCCCAAAACTTATTTAAACGAGCTAAGTTAACAGAAGACGAGAAGAAAACATTCAAAGAAGACCTATCAGAAGGATACGGTAGTACCAAAGCCTCTGCAGGGTCTGGAGGAGCACCTGGTGCATTAGCACCTTACGCAGCGGATTTATTATCAACAGGTAAACAGAGTAAATATGAGATTACTATACCTTCTGAATCAAAAGATGGTATGATTGTAGGTATAAAAGTACTAACTAAAAATGTTCCTAAGATAAACTCCCTTGTATCACAGTCTAAGGCAATTGTAACTGATATACCATTAGCTGGTGAGATACTAGATTTTGATAATGTTCACTTAGCTAGTTATGGTAATATAGGTGACAGTGACTGGAAAACAGCTGATGGAGGAACCTATAATACTAAAGATTTGATGATGGCTGTCCCTGGTAAAAAGACGATGGCTATGGCTGACATGCCATTTCAAAATGGTAAGATGATAGCCCTAGAAGATATTGGACCAGATGAAAATGGTGAAGGAGGTTATACAGCTTTGGCGCAGGAGGTGGCTACTATAATGAATTCGAAAGACGCCAAAATTGCCGGAGGTGTTACACAGGAAGAAGCCGATCTTGAGGCTTTTAGTTCTATTACAGCACTTACATCAGAGTTTTTATCAAAGCATAATATTGTTATGAAGACTGGTGTATGGGGAGATTACCTCTTACCAAAGGAAGGAGCTCCGGAAGGATTTCTTTATTTTAATGAAGGTAAAACAGAGGATGGTGGTCAAAAAATACGTCAATCTTCTTTCAAACAAGCAACACCAGCAGAGTACGCATTGTATACAAAATACAAAGGGGCAAAAGATACTGACGGAGAAGTGGATGATGGATACCTTTATGATGTTATAGATGGGGTAGGTGTAGAAGGGTTAGTAAAGGTAAGTTTATTTACTGAAACACAAAGTTCTGTGTCAGTACAGAACTCTAGTGGTAAAGTAGAAGTACCTAGAAATAAGATATCTCTAGATTTTTTAAAGTTAACAGATATAAGCGAAGATTATCTCCCTACGTCCAAAGATGTATCAATGGTAATTCAAAGCAGCATACTAAAGTAATATAATACTATGGAAGATAATAAAGAAAAAGACTTAGGTTGGTCAGAGGGGTTAGGAGAAGGTAAAGTTTATAACAAGTCTGCTACCACTAAAGCAAAGAACCCAGATACTAATTTTAAGCTAGAAAGTAAAGAACAACTCTGGGCTGATAAAGGAGAGGCCTTTAAAAATAAATATGGTAGTACTAAAGCTTATGATGAGTTTGATAATTACTATAATAACCTTAAAGCTTCTTACAGTCAGTATAAATCAGACGATTTCCAATCATTAAATATTTCAGGTCCTACTGTATTTAAGTCCAGTGCTGGTTTTTATAGTGATCCAAATATAACTGCGGTGGCTATTAACCAAATAGGTGAGGTTAAAAGAGCTAATGTACACGGAGCTACTAAACAAGGATTTGGTTCCAGTGAAGTAATTAATGATTATAGAAACCAAGCAGTAGATGATAAGGTATACAAACTTGAGGATGGAACCCTAGTTAGTGGGGATAAGAATATACTTATTGATAACGAAAAGTATGTGAACGCAGAAGGTAGAATGGTAAAGGGTATTTACTATGACCCAGCTGTTGCTAATGACCCATTTTATAATGGGGATAATTACATGATAGCACAGTACTACGGAGAGCCGGTTCCTTTAGGGGCGGAAGGCGTAAGTTCTTTAGATTATTATGGGTTTTTTGACCCTACATTAGAATCGAAAACTTGGCTTGGGGCTGGTGTTGACGGTATATACGATAGTGCTGTAGGTCTTTTTAGTTCACTATCTTCACTAGGTGAGTCTATTGTAGGAGCAGCGGGTGGAGAAGGATCAGAACTACAAGAGTGGTTTGAAGGTAATACAAGTATGCTTAATGCTGCTAAGACTTCTACCTCAAAATACGCTCAAGATAATATGTGGTCCGGAGAGAACATGTTTCACATGACGGGTGAGATTATAACTCAATTTGCTTTAGGTGCAGGTATTGGTGCTTTAGCAGGTAAGACTGCAGGTATCTTAGGAGCTACTGCTAAGAATGCAGGTAGAATTGGTACAGGAACAGCCAATTTTGTAATGGGTGTACATGGTGCGGGAGATATGAGAGAGTCTGCTTTACAGCATGGATTCTCTGGTGCTGAGGCATCATGGTTACAACTAATTACAGCTGGTTCTATGATAGGACTTAACAAATCATTTGGCTTGGCTGATGACTTTATTGGTGCTGTTAATACAGCTAAGTTAACATCTAAAACAATACTTAAGCAAGTACCTTACACAGCTAAGGTAGTTAAGGAGGCTGGTTCTACACTAGCTGAAGGTGGTAAGAAAGCTCTTAAGCAAAGGATAGCTTCTATGTCAGCTTCTGCTGCTGCTACTACTAGAAACTTCATGGTTAATGGTAATCAGTATATAGTAAGTGGGTTGAAAGAATCTGCTGAGGAAGTATCTGAGTTAATCCTAGAAGAGGTTATAAAGAATACAGCTAATGCACTTAAGTACGCGTTTGATGATGACGGGGAAATAGAGTTAGGTAAAGGAAGGTTTATGTCCGTTACAGATGAAGGGTACTGGGAAGGTATTAGAGATAACGCTTTAATGTCTGCTGTTGGTGGTTTTGTTGGTGGTAATATGGCTCAGTTAGGTAAAGCCCTTAGGGGTAACCCAGAGTTAGCTAAGAATATACCGACTATGACTAAGTTAATTTTAGAGGGTAAGGATAAAGACATTTTAGATACTATTAATAATGAGCACAAGAAAGGAGGATTAGGTCCTAAAGATCTATCCATAAATAGAACTAAAGACGGTAAGAGTTGGGAGCCGGCAGACGAGAATAATATTAGTATGAATGACGCTAATAAGGAAGTTCTTATGCAACAGTATACTCTTATTAAAGCATTGGTAGATAACTTAGGTGGCATTGAAACTGCTAGTAAGTTATTGTCAATGAACCCTGCACTAGCTGCTAAGATAGAGGAGACCACTTTAGCTTCAGATATTCAAGCTTTAACTACAGAGTATGTAGACCTTAAGATTAATAATGATTTTAATATCACTTATACTCTTAAGCCAGATGCTACAGAAGAGCAAGTTGAAAAGTTTATACTTGATCAACAACAAATACATGAAATTCCGGGAGAGGTAGCTAAAGTTGATCCAGCTACAATCAGGAGAGCAGTGGAGATAAAGAAAGAACTAGCTGATATTAAATCAGGCAAGAAAAATGAAAAGTATCTATCTCAATTACTTAACACAGGTTCTATATTAGACCCTAAGTCTGGTAAAGAGGCAGTTAAAATGTCTGAGATATTTGGGGAGGATTTTGTACCTAATTTAATGACAGCTTCTGAGTATGCTGCTACAGATAGAAAACAGACTGCAGAAAGAAATAATTTAAAGTCAAAAGAAAATGAGGTTATTGTAGATAGGCTTAAAGATGATTTAAGTAATATAGAGGAAGTAGAGGTACTTTTTGATGGAAGTGAGAAGGACAAAGAGATAAACTTGAAAATCTCTGAGTTAGAGAATGAGGCAGTAAAGGAAGGTACAACAGAAGAAGATAAGGTTAAGATACAGGAAGAGATTAGAGTGCTTAGAGATACACAAGCGGAAAACCACAAAGCTATAAAAGACGCTGGTATTGGTCACTCTCCTCTGTCACAAGCAGCTAAACAAAAGTTAAAAGATAAACTTGAGAAGTACAAGCCAACACCTAAAGTAATAAAAGGTATAAAGGATACTATACTTAAAGAGGTAACAGACTCTAAGGTATACTCAAGAGAGGTTATAGCAGAGACTGCAGCGTATAAATCTCTAGCGGCTGATAATCCTAAGAGCGCTGAAGCTATTCTAGATTTTATGGTATCATTCTATAATACTAGATTAGAGTCTCAGATAGATAATGCTAAAACTATAGATGATTTACAAAGTATAAACATCGATGAAGTTATAGATGTTATAGATTACATAAACAATAACTCTGAGGATGAGATAACAAGTAAGACTGGCGGTAATCTACTTGCGTACATAGAGAAAAATGACGCTAAGAAGGTAGGTAAAGATCTAGCAAGTCAAGTCACTAAAGGTGGTAAGAATGATGCGTATGCTTTAAATGTAGGTAAGAGAAATGTATATTTCTTTAACGCTAATGTAAAGAACTATATAAAATCTAACGCTGCTGATTATAAGAAGCTTGAATATCTTAACTCTAAAATTAGTTCTAGTGAATCTACTAAAATAACATCTATAGTTAGAGAGATTGGTAGTTACAAGGAAGTAGTAAGCAATCTTGAGGCGAAAGAACCTAAATTTAAAGAAGGTCCTGAGGCTGATAAAGAGAAAAAGGTTAAAGAAAATACAATAAATAACTTTAATAGGATTATACGATTACTAGAGAAGCAGGTAGAGAAGGCTAGAGATTATGAAAACGATCCTACCAACTTAAGTTTCTTTTTATCGAACTTCACAGGAGATCATGATGGTATATCTGATTCTAGTGATCTTGATGTTGCAATCCTAGGAATAAAAAATCAGATAGATGAGGATACACTACCTTCTGGAGATTCTACATTTAGTGATGTTGAGTTAGTACAAAATACTCTAAACGCAGTTAAAGCAAGACAAGCACAGATAAGTTTACTTACTGGTAATCTATCTGTAGATGAGGAGGGTAACTTCAAGAGAGGTACTGGTCTTATAGACGCTATAGCTAATATGAGAGAAAGACAGGCTAAGATTTCAGATAATAAGGATCTTAATGCTATGGAGCTCTTGGATGAGAATATTAATAAAGGGACCAAGGGTAGAACAGATCATATGTTCTCTAATATTCTTTTTGATCCTGAGGAGTACAGTAAATTAAATAGAAGATCTGTATTTGAAAAGACTGGAGGTAAGTCAGATAAGAGAGATTTCTGGGATAAAACTTATGACCTATTTAAAGGTAATAATGTATCTAACTCACCTTTATCTACTGAAGAGAGAGCTAGATTAGAGGAGATGGATGATATACTTACTAGTGCGTTCATGGTTAATCATAGACTTGGTGAGTACGAAAAGAGATTAAACGGTTTTCTAGAGATAGCAGTTGCTGGAAGTGATTCTATAGGAATGATAAAGGTACATAAGAAATCTGTTGCTGACAAAGTAAAAGAAGACATGACTCTTTTAGGAGAGGCTATGGATTTAATAGCTAACGGAGATATTAGTTCAGCACCTGTTGAAGTACAAGAGTTCTATAATTACTATAGAAATGTTCTTCCTAATACATTCGATATGGCAGATAAATCTGATGAGACCATATTTAGAGATTACGCTGTGATTGTTAAATTTGCTAGCTATCTAGCTAATCTAGACGATGACGCTAAAAAGGGTATTGCTAAAGGACTCTATAATATATTTGATTCTAAGGACGATATGCAAGGGTTCATGGATGTTACTACTATGTTGTATCACGATCTAGATGCTTTTGATGCTGTTTACAAGAGTATGATAGAATCTATGGATGATATGCCTTCTATGGCTCAGAAAGTTTCAGCCTATTATGTATCAGCTCATATGAACTCTGATGTATCTAATGTTATATCATCAATGATGATAGGTAGAGAATTCAAGAATACTTTGACCTTATATGGTATAGGAGGAGCAGGTAAGTCTAAAATGGTTATGGGTGTTGGTGCTAAAATAGGACAACACTTACAAGCAAAGAAATTCGGCACAGAAAACGTTAAGGTATTACTAGCTTCTAACCATGAAGACCAAATAGAGGTAATGACCGATGGTGCAGCTGAGATGGGCCTTGATAATACTAAGAGTGTAGGATCTGATAATGGTGTTGTATTAAGTACTCTTTTAGAGATGCTTCAAGATAATGATAACTTAGACGATGTAAGTACTATTATATATGATGAGGCCACATTTATTCCTGTAGGTCCTGTATCTGACATCTATGGTGAGAAGAGTGAGATGGATAAAATCCTTTTTAACATAGATAAAATTAACGCTACAAGAGGTGACGGTAAGCCAAAGCTTAAGTTAGTTCTGATGGGTGATGACAAACAGAATGGAGCTGTAAGTAAAGAAGGTAAGAAAGCTAATATTAGTTTATATGATCACGTTTATGGACCTAAGAAGTTAGACTATTCATTTAGATCTAAAGTAAATCAATTAAATACTGTAATTAAAAACATACAGACTATACCTTATAAAACTAAGCAAGGTAGAGGTGTTACTAATATTGAGTCTGAATGGGGTCTTATAAATAAAGATGAAGTTTATAATATGTATGGCGGTGTTAACTTTGTTAAACCAGGAGACTCAGCTATACCAGATGCTATTGCTAATGCTGAGGAGCATATAAAAGATTTTAAGGAAGGTGGTAAAAAATTCACTGTAGGAATCGCATCTGATGACGAAATAAAAACACCTGAGTTAGTAGAGTTCATAGCTAAATACCCTAATAACGTTAAAGTATTTACACATAAAGGGATACAAGGACAAGAGTTTGATTACGTAATAGGATTTGTTAATGAGAGTACATTTGGTAATTCAATACAAAAACCTGATGTAGAGGCTTTATATGGCGATACTATAGCTACAACTATAAGTAGAGCTAAGTACTTTGCTTTAATGATAAATGAAACTGGAAGGATATTAACATCTAAAACATCAGATAATGTAACTCAAACTAGTATATCATATCTAAAAGACTTATCTGATGAGATGAGGGTTATGATAAACAAGATGATATCTAGTATAGATCCACTGGCTGATAGTGTTATAGTTACTGATGCACCAGTAAATCCTACTATTGAAGAACAAGAAGAAAGAAGTTTAGATGAGTTACTTATAGAGGCTAGACAAGTAAGGGATTATGCTATAGCATCACTTAATGAGTTGTATAACATTACAGATCTTACTCCAC
>LGVF01032019.1_pt1 | contig 10477 bp, 15 predicted proteins | sample 469901 | NCBI WGS metagenome assembly LGVF01 (sample SAMN03893561, study PRJNA290197) | marine sediment metagenome | material: sediment; isolation source: combined push core samples #3730, #5133, and #5579 collected at Hydrate Ridge | place: Pacific Ocean: Hydrate Ridge | reverse complement strand
TGACTTTACCTGAGATGTTATTGTATCTTGATTAAAAACATTAGCTCCTGAATGATTAGAAAGAGCAACTGAAGAGTGATTAAATAATTTTATAAAGTCTGATTTTGGTAAAGGAGTTACTGAATTTGTAAAAACAGGTTGAGATAAGTTAGAAGAATTTAAACAAACTAGTCCTGAGGCAAATAGATTAGCTTTAACAATAGAATCATTATTACCTGCTGCAGAAATAGTAACAGGTTGAGTAAGTGTTAAACTATGAAAAGAAATAGGAGCTGATATTATTGAATCAGGTATTAAAGCTTGAGGAGATATAATTGAAACCTCAAAAGAGATTACTTGAGAGTGAGTAGATATACTAAAAGAATGAGCAGGTAAGATTAAAGAAACTATTTCTGACATAAAATTACCTCAAAAAGATAGTGATACTGAATTATTAGAGGGATTAGGGCTTGTAACTGAAAAAGGTTTGATTAATTGAATAGAAGTTGATATTCCAAAGATAGATAGAAGTATTAGTGAAAAGGCTGTTAAATTATTTATAGATGTTTCTGATAAACAATTAGCAGGGAAAGCAGTTTCTCCTAGAACTATTTGAAAAAGTGCTGCCCAAAAACTTAAATCTATTGCTGATGTTGAAAAAAATACTAAAAAATTCTATGATAATGTTAGAACAGGACTTTTAGAATGAGATATAAGCACACTAGAAAGTGCAGCTCAAACAATAGTTGATAATATTAGTACTGTATGAGCTAGGATATGAAATGCCGTTAAAGAAGTAGATTGATTTGTAGACATAGATAATAATTTAACTGATGATATTATTAGTGCATTATGAGCTAAGTGAGCAGAAGTTAGTCCTGCAACACCAATTTTAAAGAAATTCTTTGATTCATTATGAGATGGGAAATTAACCATTGAAGATGCTTATGAGCTTAAAAAAGTATATAGTAATGAAGTTACTAAATTATATAAATCATGAGATGCTTGAACTAAACAATATAAAGCATTAAATGATTGAGTTAAATTCTTAAATACTAAGATTGATGAGATTATAGAAACTAATTTATGAGATGAATTTGCAAATGATAAATTATTATTTAGAGAATTAAAAACTCTAGTTGATGATATGGTTGCTTCTGCATTAGTAGAATGAAGAGCATCTCCATTTTCACTTGCAGAAAGGATTTGACAAGTAGAGTCTATATTCTCTCCTGTTAATTCAATAAAACAAAAACTAATTAAAACTTCTGATGATTTAAATAAAAGAGGTTGAGCTTGGGAAGAATTAATTAAAAGATACGATGAAGCAAGTATTAAAAATTTATGAATTAAATAATTTGTAAAACTTTAAATCCTTATTATAATATTAATAAGGATTTAAATAATAAAAAACTTATGAGCGAAAAATGATTACTAATATATATTGCTATATTATTTATATTAGCATTAATATTCCCAATTCTATGGATTGTTTATTTGGTAATAGCTATATTTAATCATATAACAAAGTAACGATGCCTAGAAACAAAATAGAGAGTACATTTACACCTAGAACTAAGGTTTCTACTGTTATCACAAGCAATAGAACTGATAAATATGAAACTTATCTATGGGTAGAATCTAATTTACCTTGGAAAAACACATTTTTCCCTTGGTTATATGAGTATATTATACCTGCTGAATGGAATACACCTAGATACTGAGGATTAGTAACTGATTTATCATGAAATTTCGTAACTGATACAGCTTGAGGACAAGTTTTATCACTACAAGGAGATGATACAGCTAGAATAATTACTAAATGGAAATAATAACTAACTAAAAACACATGGCGATTTTTCCTGATGGATATACAGATAAGTCTACATTAGTAGCATGAGATAAAGTTTTTTGATACGATAGTGAGAGTTCTACTCCAACTGTTGATTGAAATAAGAACTTTACTATTTTAGCTATCTATAATTATGTAATAGCTACTGTAACTACAAGTAATGTTACAGAGTGAGCTAATCTATATTATACTGAAGCTAGAGTTAATGCTAATACTACTGTAAGTACATTAGTAACTAATGTAGAAACAAGAGCTTTAAAAACTAATGTATTAGAGAAGAATAACACAACTGCTTATACTCCAACTGCTGACTATCATCCAGTTACTAAAAAGTATTTAGATGATAAGCCTATTACTCAATCTACCACTACTCAATTATGAGGTAATACAATAGCTACTGATACAGAAGCTAAAGCTTGAATTGATGAAGTTAAGACTATTAATAGTAAAGAACTAGTAGAAACAACTAATTTAGTTTATCTAGCTAGTAATAATATTAAATTAAGTGCATTAACTGAAAGAACTTGAGATGATGATGTAAATCTATTAGTTAAATCTTTTAAATTATGACATAGATATAAATATTGAACTTTAAGAATCACTTACGATTGATGGAAAAGTGCTAGTTGAAGTTTTAATAATTATGAAGTATTTGTTAATTGAAGTTTAAAGTATGCTTCTACTGAATGAGCTTTAGAAGAATGGACAAATGGTATTACTTGAGATTTTAATGCAGACCAAAATGATTTACTTGAATTTAAAGTAAGAAGATGAACAATTAGAAATGTTACTATTTCTTATGATATAATGGTTTGAGAATTAAATGATACAGTTACTTTAGATTAATAATTAAAAAACCATGACTACAATTACATCTCTTGAAGAGAACGACAATTGAGCTGTTAGTAGATGAGTTATAAATACTAATATAGATAACTTAAATACAAACAAAGTAGAGGTTGAATCTTGAAAAGGTCTTTCTACAAATGATTTTACAGATGCTGATGAAGTTAAGCTTAATTGAATTGAAGCTTGAGCTACAACAGACCAAGATTTAAGCTGATTACAAGAAACTTCTGAAAAAGGTATAGCTAATTGATATGCTCCTTTAGATAATGACTGAAAAGTACCTGAAGCTAATTTACCTGCTTCTGCTAGTGGGGTTTCTTCAGTTAATTGAGAGTCATGAGATGTTGTTTTAGATACAGATGATATATCTGAATGAACTAATAAATATATAACTGAAGCTGAATTAATTAAACTTGATTGAATTGAGCCTTGAGCTGAGGTTAATATAGGTGTTGAATATACACAAATAGAAAAAGATAAGCTTACAGGAATTGAAAATGGTGCTGAAGTTAATGAAGTTACATTACTTTGAGCTGAAACTCTAGAAAACAAAGACTTAACAAATATTAACAATCATATTCACGCAGATTTAATTCATTTTAAGATTAAATCTACAACTTCTGCATTAGTTGCCTGACAACCTATTAAAATAGATTCTTGGGATGATGGAGCTTCAGTATTAAAAGTTAGTCTTGCTACTGATTCTGATATAGCTATTTGAATTGTATGAGTTTCTGCTGCACAATGAGTACAAACTTGAGCTGTACAAACTTGAGCTGTTAGATGATTAGATACTTCTGCATTAAATATATGAGATGTATTATGGATGACTTCTGCACCTTGAGTATTATCTACTACAATGCCTGAAGCTAATTGAAACCCAGTAGCTGTTGTAATTAGAAGTCATAACAGCGATTGAATCATTGAAGTTAATATGACTAAAGGTTATAGAGGTTATGAATTTTCTCAATATTATAAAGACCAATCTGATAAACTAATTACTATTCAAGATGCTGCTATTGACCCAACTTGATGGAATAGAGAAGATAGAGCGACATTCCCAACTATTGAATTTTGTACTTCTGCTTCTAGTTGAGAATATAAAAGAATTGATAGTTTATGAGTTAGTTCTACAATTACTTGAGCTACTACATTTTGAGATTGAACTACTGCATTAGCTGATAGAACTCTAGCTGTAAGACCTGATGATAATGCTTGACTTACTGAATATAGTTACTTTCATTATTGAGTTAAATATGTAAAGAATACTACTGAAACAATCCAAAATTGAACAGATGAGGGAAAACATATATTTGTATTTAATGGTGCTAATATAGAAGTTGCTTATACTATTCACGATGCGATAGTTAAAGATACTCTTATATCAATCGTTTACTGTGACTGAGAGGGTAATTACCCTCTGTTCGCTGATGAAAGACATTGAAAAGATATGTCAGGTATAGTTCACGAAATGATGCATAATACTTTCGGAGCGCAATATGAAACTTGAATAAATATAAATTGATTAGCTGATGGTCAAGAAACATATACAGAAACTACTTCTTGAATCGCTCGGGATGAAGATTTACAAATGACTCCTTGACTACAAAGCGTACATCCATTTATATATAGAGAATGAACTAACTGAGCTTGGAAATGGACTACTCCTGATAATAGAGTTGCTTATTCTCCTAGTAGAGATAATACAACAGATGCTCAATGGAATGAATACACTTGAACAACTTGGCAACTTACGACTTCGGGGAGTAGCACTGATTATATTATTAATTTCTATATGCTAACTAATGATGGTAAATATCCAGTAGTTAAACTTATAGGACAATGAGCTTATTCTAGTAGAAGTAATGCAAGAGATGCGATAGAGAGTGAAATGAATAAAATAAGTCTAGGTTGATTACCAAGTCCTGAATTTATATTTCTATATGCTACAATAGTTAGAAGAAATACAGATTTAGAAAACTTAGCTGATTGAAGTACATATTTAGATTTAAGAATTAGTAAATGAGCAGGTGGTGGATGAACTTCAGGAACTGCAACATATGCTGAAAATGTAAATGTAGATACTACAAACTTTGATAATATATTATCTTCTGCTGACGATACAGTTCAAAAAGCATTAGAAACTATTGATGATTATGTACCTACTGGTTGATGAGATATGCTTAAATCTGTTTATGACACAGACAATAACTGAGTTGTAGATAATAGTGAAAAAGTAAACAATTTAACAGTTGAAACTGCTGTACCTAGTTGAGCTGTATTTACAGATACTACTTACACAGATGTTGAAATAAAAACTAAATATGAGAATAATGCTGATACTAATGCTTATACAGATGCTGAAAAAACAGTTGTAGGTAATACTAGTTGAACTAATACTTGAGACCAAGACTTGTCTTGAAAAGCTGATTTAAGTTGAGCTGATTTCACTTGAGATGTGAGTACAACTTGAATTATAAATGCTAATTCAGCATTATTTAGAAAATGACAATCTTGAAGTAATCCAACTTGATGAAGTCAGGTAGAATTTGGTTACAATAATTGAGATGATTATAAACAATATATTACAACAACTCATAATAGTGCTTCATCTAGTAATAGAATAAATTTTTACACTTCTGATTGAAATGCAGATTGAGTTTTAGCTGATGCTATTCATTGATTAACTATTGAGAATTGAAGATTATGAACTAATTGAATAACTAGTCCAAAAGCTCAGTTGGAAGTTGGTTGAGCATTCCTTTACTGAAAAAACTTAAATCTAGCTACTTGAACAGATTTAGATACAATAATACAGCCTTGATTTTATGATTGTAATGATGCTACAAATGCTCCTGAAGCTTGATGGTTTCATTATGAAGTAAGGCAATATAGTTGAGCAGATACATTTATAGTACAAAAAGCATATTGACTAACAAGTTGAAATTATAATGATTTTTATCATAGAACTAATTATGGTTGAACTCGGTCTAATTGGGTATTAAATATCATTTCTGATAATACTGAAACTTGAACTGATAAAGTAAATAATATAGTTAGTTGTACACAAGCTGAATATGATGCACTTACACCAGTTGCTACAACATTTTATATTATAACTGATTAATTATGAGTTTAAATTTATGAAGTTGAGGGATAAAATGAATGTTAAATGGGAGTGAAATTAAGAAAGCTTATTTATGAGCCATTGAGGTATTATCTACAATACCTAATGGTTTACTAAATAGCTTAACGAATTATTGGAAAGCTGATACAAATGGAAGTTATCCTGATGCTCATTGAAGCAATAATGGAACTATTAATTGAGCTACATATACATCTAATTGAAAGATAAATTGATGATATAGTTTTGATTGAGTTAATGATTCTATTACAACATCATTGAATACATCATCTGATTGAGATTGGACATTCTCTTCTTGGTTTAAACAAGATGCAGCAACAGATAATTTAGATATTATTATTAATAAAGATAGATATGGATGATTTATAAGAACTCATACAGATTGAAAGGCTTATTTTTATGTATATGATTGAGGATGGAATAGTGTAGCAACATCAGCGAGTGTTGCAGATTGAAATTGGCATTTAATATGTTGAGTAATTAGAAATAACTCCTATACAGAATTATTTTTAGATTGAGTAAGTCAATGAACAAATAATATATGAACAGTTAGAGATGCAGGTAATAATTTTCAAATATGAGCCTATGGTTCAGATAATTACTTTTGATGAATGTTGGATGAGCAATGATTATGGAATAAGGCATTATCTACTGATGAAATAACAGCTTTATACAATAATTGAAATGGACTTTCTTATAATTCTTTTACTAATTAATTAAAAACATTATGACAACAATAACAATAAGTCAAACTGATACAGATGAAAACATATTATTACTAGCTAATAGTATTGGTTATTCTTCTACCATTAAAGAAGAACAAGAAGTTGAAATGACAATGGAAGAAATTATGAAAAATGCAATTTCTACTGTTTGAAAACCTTATATTAAAGAAGAAGGTTGAGATGAATATTGTATAGCTATCACTTATATAGATATTCCTAATCCAGTTTCTCCTGCTGAGTTCACTTGAGCTTTCTATCAACAAATGGTAAAAGACAATATAGCTAACAGATTTAAAATAATAGAAAAAGCTGAATTAATGGAAACTAGAAGACTTGAAGATGAGGCTATTAATAAATGAGTTGAAGAAGCTGTTTGAGGAGGTTCAGAAATAGTTATTAAATAAAAACTTATGTCAAACTGTTGATTACAATGATGATTTGATTTTGAAACAATAAAGGTAAAGATTAGTTCTTTACCATTTGTTGATTCTAAAAAACTAAATTCATTATGGATAAAAATAGATAAAGAATGATGTGTTCCTCATGATTGAGATTTTACTAAATGAGGTTGAATAATAGAGTATATCAAAGCTAATTATAAATTTGCCTTAACTATTATGCAATTGTTACATTGGACTTCTCCTATGGGAAGATTAGGTATATTCTTATTAGTATTTACATGAACTACAATATTCTGATACAGTTGATTTAATTTTACAAAAGTCTTTTAATTAAGGCTTTTTTTGTTATACTTAATATAAATACTTTTAACTAAATCAATATGTCAGATGTTTTAACTACTTGGGCTAGAGAGATAATAAGTCTAGCTATACTATTTCCTTTAGTTTGGTATTTTATAAAGACTAACCAAAAGAATGTAGAAGCTAATTTAAAAGTTGTTGAGAATTGATTTAAATCAATTACTAGCTCTCTTATAGTTCACATGGATGAAGATAAAGTTCAATTTGAAAAGATTGTAAATAAAGTCTGAGAAGTATCTAAATCTATTGGTAAAACAGTTCTATCTAATGAACAGATAGTAGATATAGCAAAATCAAAAGTTTGGTATGCTAGTGAGAGGAAATTAACCTTTATTAAAAGAATATTAGTAAAGAATTGATTAACTGAAAGAAAAGATATTATTGAAAAACAATTAAGAACAGAATTAGATAGATTATCTATGTCTTATATAGAAGAATTAAATCAATATACTTCTAGTGTAGGATTAGTTTGAGATTGGATTAATGAGAACTTCCCTATGGATAAATTCATGGAAGAAATATATAAGGTTATATTTGCTCCTAAAAAAGATAATAAAACTAGAGATGAAGCAATAGCTATAAAACTTGAAGATTGTGCTTTTGTAATGAAAGATTTTCAAAACAGCTTATGGAATAAATTTAAAAAACAACTAAAATAATATGAGAAACACTTTTAAATGACATGAGGACTGATTACTAAGACTTACTGAACATCAAGTAGATATACTAGAACAAACACCTAAATTTAATGAGAATCATTTAGCTAAGGTATTACTTGGTCATATAGAAACTTTGAAAATATGTGTACATAACTTGATAGAAGAAAGAGATAATTTAAAAGAATTAATTAGTGAAGATGTTGAATCTAGGAGATAATTCTTAACTAAGTTTCTATGAAGAAAAATTTACATCACCAGTGTCCAAAAAGTAAATGAGGAGTTAGAAGTAGAGATAATCTATTAAGACTCCCTATTCATGTCCATACTAATTATCACAGAGTATTTGGGAATGATGATGTAAAAGAAGCTATTATAAAAATATTAGATAATTATAATCCAACTTCATTAACTGATGAGTTTAGAAGTGATATAATGAAAATATTAAAAGAGAATGATTTGAATTATTATTATAAGAATGGTATTTTAATTCCTAGACAAGAATTATGAGAGTAACAGAAACAGATAGAAATATAAATAAATTAAGTCCAAATTTCAAATTAAAGGTTATTGACTTTATAGAAGAAGTTTGAAAAACAGTATTTATTACTGAATGATTTAGAAGTGATGCTAGACAAGAATATTTGTACAATAAAACACCTAAAGTAACTTGGGTTAAACACTCTAACCACCAAGATTGAAATGCTATTGATATAGCTTTTAAATGAAGTAGTTTATATCCTAATGATATTGAAAAATGGAAGCAGATTTCACTAGTAGCTAAAAAATACTGAATTGATTGGGGATTTGATTTATGGAAAACTGATAAACCTCATTTTCAAGATAATTTAAAACCTTATACTAAAGAAGAAACTATGTTCTGACCTAATGTAACAAGATATTGAATAACTTACCCTAGTTCTGTATATTGAATACCTGTAAGGCTATGAAAAACTACTTCTAAGACATTAGTTTGATATGCTAATATTAAATGATATGCACCTAGAGCAAGAAAAGATGAAATACTAATTTTCCAAAACACTTTAGATAAATGAGAATATTATACTAAGAAAGTTATACTTCATGAACTGTTTCATTTTTTCCAACAACTAGTATTTAGTGATGAACAAAACAAATACCTAGAAGACTTATATAAATTTATTCCTGAAAATGTAAGTGCTTATGCTGCAACTTTACATCGGGAAGATGGTGCTGAAAGTTTTTCTTTTTGAGAAACATATATTAAAGATGAAATAGAACTTCCAGTCAACAAGAAATGGAGCGATGCAATAGAGTTTAAATATGTGGCTTGTAAACAGTTCGCAGATAGTAGAACAGAAAAATTAAAAGCATTAATACAAGAAAGAAAGTAATTGTAAAGCTGAAATATTTGCAATTAAACACATAAAATAATATAATAGAGGTACAACATAAAAAGTTGTGCTTTTATTTTTTAATATAAATAATGAATATAGAAAATATATTAACTGATAAAGAATTATTTTTATATAAACAACTTCTATATAAGAAAGAACTTAGAAAAGAAAAGTCCTTATTAGAGCTAAATATAAAAAATATAAATAAAGAGCTTAGAAGTTACTCAGATGTTAGTATTGCAAAAAAGATGCAATTAACTAAACAATGAGTAGGGTTTAAGAAATGTAATCTTTACACTAAATGTAAGAGATTAGGAATTAATTTAAAAACTAACTATAAATAATATGAAAAGAGAGAAAGAATTTAATGATATAGATAAACTAGGTGCTTATATTATAAAGAGTAACCTTAAAGCTACTGAAAAGGTATGAGATAAAGTAATTCTATGTAATAACTCTACTTGAAAATACAAAGAAACTATAACTTTTAATGAAAAATAAGATGGTATTTGATAGAACTTCATATATGAGTAAGTATTGAAAAACTTACTATGAAGATAATAAAGAAAAATTAGGTAGATATAGTAGAAAATATTATATAGATAATAAATCAAAGATAAACATACAAAATAGAGCTAGATACTTAAAAAACAAAGGAGGGATTCTGTATGAATGATTTATAGGCTGAATAAAAGCTAGATTTATGACAGAATCGGTAGTGTTTACAAAAGAAGATTTAGATTATATAAAAGATAATTTTACATGATTAGATGAACAATATATTAATTCACAATTTACTTACAGACTTTAAACAAGTTATTAACAAAAAAAATATGAGCCAAATAACATATAACAAAGAAACTGCATTAATAGTTAAGTATGATTGAAAAATACTTTTCAAAACTGAGAAAAAGATATACAATTACTTATGGAAATATGAATATCTTAGTCATAACTACAAATAGATGAAAAGTTTGTACCTAAAATTAGAACAACATAAAGGCGATAAAGTAGCCTTTTTATGTTATTTACTTGCTAAAAATAGTGAGAATTTGACAGACAAGGACTGAAATGATATTATTAAGGAGTAAAGGGAAAACCTTACATTTTATAAATTAATTTAAGAATATGAAC
>LGVF01073020.1_pt2 | contig 10478 bp, 10 predicted proteins | sample 469901 | NCBI WGS metagenome assembly LGVF01 (sample SAMN03893561, study PRJNA290197) | marine sediment metagenome | material: sediment; isolation source: combined push core samples #3730, #5133, and #5579 collected at Hydrate Ridge | place: Pacific Ocean: Hydrate Ridge | reverse complement strand
TTCTTTCCTTTCGACGTTTTGCTTTATAGGCGGGGCGGCTTTTGGTTATTTCGTTGTTTTTCCACCCGCGTTCCGTTTTCTGGTTGGTTATAATAACGAATTTTTGACTTCTCTGCCCGCTATAAGTGAATATTTTTCTCTGGCGACCCGGCTCCTTCTGGCTTTTGGTGTGATTTTTGAAATGCCCATATTTATGGTGTTCCTGGCAAAGGTGGGAGTTGTCAATGTTGGATTTTTAAACCGTAATAGAAAATATGCCATTCTCGTTAACTTTGTTATAGCTGCCATACTGACTCCTACCCCGGATATCGTCAATCAGATGATGATGGGTGTACCCTTGATGATACTCTATGAAATTAGTGTCGTTGCCGTATGGCTCTTTGGCAGAAAAGGATTTGGCGGGTTTGATGTAACCCCGGAGGAAAGTGGAAAGGTGTAGGAGAGAAGCACTCCTGACTGGATTTCTTATCGTTGTTGAGGTATAAAGAAAGGGAAATAAAATATGAATTATCCGACGCTTTTTCCTTCAGAGGTAGCGCCTGACTTTCATATAAAAGAAGAGTATAAACTGGAAAGACTTTATCAAACATATAGCCCTGAGAGGGGCTGTTTAAAAATAGAATATGGAGGTGATCCATGGGTATGAACACAGATTTTGAAAAATTGATCGCTATTGGCAGGCCGCCGAATATCACCAGACTCTTTCCCCATTCTCGTGCATTGATTGTCAGTGGAAAGGTGGTTGACCTGGCAATGGTCGCTAAAGGCAAAGCGATGACTATCGCCGCCAACGGCAGGAACTCTTTTGTTATTCGAGGTGCTCTGCAGGCTGCCCAGCGTGCCGATGCAGTACTGCTTATAGAAATTGCAAAGTCGGAGTCAACCTACTGCCCCATTAATTTTTTCAATATTGCCCTCTATGTGGACAGCGTCTGCAATGAACTCGGAATAACAATTCCGGTGGCCATCCATGCGGATCATTACGGCATCAAGAGCGAAGAAGATATTTCCTATGCGAAAATGGAAATTCCTTCCATGTTTGGAGCCGGTATAACTTCTATAGCTGTGGATGCATCTCATATGGAGGATGACAAAAACCTTTTGGCCAATATTGAATTGAATGAATTTATTCCCAGCTGGGCTGGATTAGAGACTGAGGTTGGAGAGATTAAAGGGAATCAGGGGCTTTCTACTGTCGATGATGCCTCTTTTTTAATAAAGGGTCTCAATGCCCATGGAATATTTGCTGACTGGATTGCCTTAAATAACGGATCATCTCATGGTTTGGAGGCAAGCGGCCAGGGTATCCAGGTAGAATTGACCGCCGAAATTCATAAGGCCCTTGAACCATACTGTGTCTCCGGGGCACAGCATGGCACATCAGGCAATAATTCAGATAAGCTGCGGGCAATTACCGGGACTACCAATACGACCAAAGCAAACGTTGCTACTGCCCTGCAGATGGTTTCCTGGGGGCTTGAAGTGAATGACTATGGCAATGCGCTGCAGGATGCGAATGGTGATTTCATCAAGGCAGAAGGGCAGGGAATGTCTGGAGAAATGTGGGAACGTATGACTGCATATGCGGATGAACACAGTATCAAAGGGGGCAATTATAAAAAACTGAATCTTCCCTTTGAGATCCATCTACGTGCCCAGGATGAAAAGATTCGTGATCGCATGGTTAAAGGGGTTGAAGAATTTGTTTATAATATGCTGGTGAATGTCTTCAATGCAGAAGGAACGGCAACTCTTGCAAAAGAGGCTATTTTGAAAGCTGACTCATACGACCTTGGCCCAAAGGGCAGGAAGATTGAGGATGTTGCCGACTGGACCAGGGAAAAGATCATTGCAAGAGCCAAAACCCTTGATGTAGACAAGGGGCCGGATGGTGACTTTGACGATTGATGGCGTCGTAAAAACTCTTCATCTACTTCGTTGCTGCAAATTTTCTATCATTACAACGTACCCTAGNNTGAAATAATAGAAAATTTGCGCGCCTCGCATATGAAGTTTTTTACTTAACCATCTAACATTTAGGGTATTTACGAGTTTATCACGATTGATAGGTAACGTATTATATGACATCTGAGAGCGTAATGAAGAAAATTTTAGTAACCGGTGCAGCCGGTTTTATCGGTGCTCATCTTAGCCATAAGCTGACTAGCGGTGGGGTGGAAGTCGTCGGCCTGGATAACATGAATGACTACTATGATCCGCAATTGAAACGGGATCGTATGGCTGATCTAACAGGCAGAAGTGACAAATTCACCCATGTCAATATAGAACTATCCGACAGGGGCGGTATAAAAAATCTTTTTGAACAGCATCAGTTTGACGCGGTGGTTAATCTTGCTGCCCAGGCAGGGGTTCGTTATTCTCTTATTAATCCGCACTCCTATGTGGACACCAATATTGTCGGTTTTGTCAATATCCTTGAAGGATGCAGGCATAGCGGTGTTAAACATTTTGTGTTTGCATCGTCAAGTTCTGTTTACGGAGCCAATACAAAAATGCCGTTTTCCGTCCATGATAATGTGGATCATCCGGTATCGCTCTATGCCGCAAGCAAGAAATCAAATGAGCTTATGGCGCATACCTACAGTCATCTTTTTGGCCTGCCCGTAACCGGCTTGAGATTCTTTACCGTATATGGGCCCTGGGGACGGCCTGATATGGCTCTGTTTCTCTTTACCAAGGCTATCTTGGAAGACCGCCCCATCGATGTTTTTAATAACGGTAATATGGAGCGGGATTTTACTTATATTGATGATATTGTCGAAGGTGTTTACAGGGTTATCCAAAAAATTCCTCAGGGGGATACAGCCTGGAGGGGAGACAGTCCGGATCCTGCCACCTCCTACTGCCCATATCGGGTATACAACATTGGTAACAATAACAAAGAGAAACTGCTGCATTATATAGAGGTACTGGAGACGTGCCTTGGCAAAAAAGCGGAAATGAATTTTATGGGGATGCAGCCGGGAGATGTACCTGCCACCTATGCCAACGTTGACGATCTGGTGGCTGATTTTGATTATAAACCGGATACAACGCTTGAATATGGTATCAGTAAGTTTGTCGACTGGTATAAAAACTATTATCAGGTCTGATGGCGTCGTAAAAACTTCACCTACTCTTCTTCACGCATCAGTTTTATGGCGGCCCGAATAATTGAAGGAGGATCGATATGGCTGTTCTTCCATAGCGTTCTTTGCGGGCCTTGTTCTATAAAAGTATCCGGATGACCAAGAGTACAGGTCTTTATCCCATACTGTTTCTGCCTGCTGAACAATTCAAGTACTGCACTGCCGAACCCACCCTGCCGGGCATTATCTTCAATGGTAACAACCCTGCCGCATTTTCTAGCCCATCCGCAAATCAACTCTGCATCCAGAGGTTTGATAAATCTCGGATTAATAACGGCTGCGTTGATGCCGACTTTTTTCAAACCACCAGCTGCTTCAAGAGCAGGATAAACCCTGTTTCCGATCGGCAGCAGCAGTACGTCCTCCCCCTCCAACATGAGTTCTCCGCGACCGATTTCCAGCTTTTTAAACTGGTTTGCCAGGGCCACACCGCACCCGGAACCTCGTGGATACCTGACAGCAGCGGGACCGTTGTGGTGAATTGCAGTGAAAAGCATATGCTGCAGCTCTTCCTCATCTTTCGGTGACATAACTATTATGTTGGGAATAAAACGGAGATATGAGAGATCAAATACACCATGGTGGCTTGGGCCATCATCGCCAACCACTCCGCCCCTGTCGATCGCCAGAGTCACCGGCAGGTTGGGAAGGCATATGTCATGGATTATCTGGTCAAATGCTCGTTGAAAAAAAGTCGAGTAGACAGCAACAACAGGGCGCATACCCTCCGATGCCAATCCGGCGGCAAAGGTTACGGCATGCTGTTCTGAGATGCCGACATCAAACAAACGGTCGGGAAATTCCTCTGCAAATTTTTTTAATCCTGTTCCTGAGACCATAGCTGCAGAGATGGCGATGATTTTATCGTCTTTCTCAGCAAGTTCGGTCATTGTATTACCGAAGATTTCGGTATAACTGGGGGGAGCACCTTTTATTTTGTGAGGCTTGCCACTGACGATATCAAAGGGACCTAAACCGTGAAAAATGTCGGGGTTCTGTTCTGCTGGTTCATATCCTTTACCCTTTTTAGTTAAGACATGTATGAGCACAGGGCCCTGGGCATTATCTCTTACTGTTTCAAATGTTTCCAGTAAATCTTCAAGGTTATGACCATCGATCGGACCAATGTAGTCAAAATTGAAAGCCTCATAAAGCATACCGGGAGTAAAAAAACTTTTGAAACTTTCCTCACTTTTCCTGAGTATATTCAGGATGTTTTCTCCAACATCAGAAACATGAAGTTTTTCCACAAGATGGTCTTTTACCCGGCGCATGGTTTTACCGGATAGTTTGCGGCTCAAAAAGCTGGAAACTGCTCCCACGTTTGGTGAAATGGACATCTCATTGTCATTGAGAATAACGATTAGATTTTTTTCCAGGTGCCCTGCCTGATTGAGGCCTTCAAAAGCCATACCGGCGGTCATGGAACCGTCTCCTATTACAGCAATGGCTCTGTTCTCGTCATCCTTAAGGTGTTTCGCCAGGGTTATCCCGAGAGCTGCAGAGATAGAGGTGGAGCTGTGTCCTGTTTCAAAGGCATCATATTCGCTCTCTTTGAATTTAGGAAAACCACTAAGTCCTTTATATTGCCTTAAGGTTGCAAATTGTTCCTTTCTGCCGGTAATGATCTTATGAGCGTAAGCCTGGTGCCCTACATCCCAGATAAGCTTATCATTCGGTGTATCAAATATAGCGTGTAAGGCAAGAGTCAGTTCGACAACACCAAGGCTGGGGGCGAGGTGTCCGCCTGTCCTGGAAACTGTCTGTACAATTGTATCCCTGATTTCTCCGGCAAGTATTTCCAATTCCGCCAGTGACAGGTTTCGAATATCTTTTGGTGAGTCTATATTATCCAGCAGAGAGGATGGCGTAACTGGTTGTATTTTTGACATAACAGTATGAATTAAAAATCAATAAAAAAGAGTAGTTACATTGCTTTCATAACAGTGAAGCGGCGTCATCGTTGTGAAATTCATTTTATGGGTGTTAGTTGCTCCTGATATAAATATACTCCGCCAGGGCGCGAAGTGGTTCAGCCTTATGATCAAAGTCTTGCAACGAATCTTTGGCCGCCTCTACAGCCTGTCTTGCCTGCCTTCGAGTTTCTTCAATACCGAAGAACGCAGGGTAGGTAGCTTTTCCCCTGTCTAGATCACTTCCCGCAGCTTTTCCAAGCTGTTCAGTTGTTGCGGTAGCATTAAGCAGATCATCAACTATCTGAAATGAGAGCCCGATTTTATTACCATAAACAGTAAGTTTGTCAACTTTATCTGCTGCTGCTCCGGCACCGACAGCACCGGCCTGGATGGAGCTTGTAATCAGTGCGCCGGTTTTATTTCTATGGATGGTGCGCAGAGTGTCAAAGGGAAACTCCCTGTTTTCATTGGCGATGTCCAGCGCCTGACCACCGACCATTCCCAGCGGCCCGGCGGCGCGGGCAATAATATTAGTTATTGCGATCTGTTTTTCCGGGGATAAAGAGGTGATTTCAGATTGACTGAGTAAGTCAAATGCCCAGGTCAACAGGCTGTCACCAGCCAGAATAGCCCCTGCTTCACCAAAAAGTGTGTGGTTCGTTGGCTTTCCACGGCGCAGATTATCATCATCCATTGCCGGCAGGTCATCATGAATCAGGGAATAAGTATGAATACATTCAAGAGCACAGGCTGTGGGCAACAGACAAGCCTCAACTTTCGGGCTGTCGTCTATGGCCGCCGCAGCAGCCAGACACAGAATAGGTCGAATTCGTTTTCCACCGGCAAAAAGGGAGTAGCGCATTGCTTCTATATGCTCTTTAAAGGGATCGGAGGACTGAAGCATGTACTTTTGCAGGGCTTTCTCTACTTTCTGCCGCTTACTATTCAGATAACTCTTGATTTCCACTGTCGGATCCGTCAAAAGGGATTGCTTCAAGCTTACCGTCTTTTTCAAGCAACAGTTCAACTTTTGCCTTAGCTTTTGTCAGCTGTTCACTGCAATAACCCGCAAGTTTTATTCCTTCATCGAATTTCTTCAAACTGCTGTCAAGACTCAGCTCACCATCTTCCAGCTCTTCAGTGATCTGTTCGAGTCGTTCCAGGGCTGATTCAAATGTTTTTTTTGCCATAACAGGTTGTGCTCGTTAAAAAGAGAGTTGATTCGTTTATACTTTCCGGCTAGAACTACACACAGTCAAAATACCAGTGATTCCACCAAATCATACTCGGGATAAAAAATCATCGTTTATCTTTTTTTAAATAACCATAATCCGAGTAGAAAACTCTCATTGTTAATAAGAGTCTCTTCAACTGATTCAGTTTTTCGGGTGCTGATAAAAACACTGCGCTTCGGAGTCTTCGCTTACCTGTATATGAAACTTTTTAACTTAGCCATCTATAGCTGCAAGCGACCTTTTTACGAGTTCATCACCAATGATAAGACGGATTAAACAATTTACCAGATGGCTGACTGCTGAGAAAGGGTATTCTGAGCATACAGTATCGGCATATAGTCGGGATCTCATGGAGTTGTATGACCATTTAGGCGAACATAAAGGTGTCGAAACTATTACAGGTGATCTGGTACGTTCTTTTGTTGTCAGCCTGCATGGTCATAACAGTGCTGCTACTGTTGGCAGAAAACTCTCTGCTCTGAGGACATTTTTTAGATTTATGCTGCGGCATGACGTTATAAAAACAGATCCTCTGTCTGGGATTGCCGGACCGAAGACAGGCAGATCTATTCCGGTTTTTTTAACTGTCGATGAAACTTTTGCACTGCTTGAGACTCCAGGGTCGGGTGACAGATATATGCTGCGGGACAGGGCCATTCTTGAGCTTCTTTACTCTACAGGATTAAGGGTATCTGAGCTTGTTTCAAGGGATCTTGATAACCTTGATTTTGAAGGTGAAGTGCTTAGGGTGAGGGGCAAAGGAGATAAGGAGCGATTGGTTCCAGTCGGAAAACCTGCTCTGGAAGCGATTCGAAGCTGGCTGCCTCAACGGTTACAGCTCCTGCAGGCACGGGTTAGCAGGGGAAAAGCTGTCGAGAAAAACAGCTTGTTTCTGAATGGCAGGGGGGGGCGCTTATCTGCCCGTAGTGTCGAACGGATTGTGAAGGGGTATGGTGTGCGGGCGGGCATAAATCAGATTGTGACCCCCCATGCATTGCGGCACTCTTTTGCCACACATCTGCTTGAAATGGGGGCTGATCTGCGATCTGTTCAGGAATTGCTTGGTCATGCGAGTTTGTCTACCACTCAAAGGTATACACATGTAACCCTGGACCATCTGTCTGAGGTGTATGACAAGGCTCATCCGCTATCAACTTCAAAAAAAAACAACCTAGACAAAGCCTGACAGGACAAAGTACAACTGGAAGGTGAAAAAATAGAGAGTCAGTATGAAAATTCGATCCACCACAATTTTGGCTGTACGCCATAAAGGTGTAGTTGCTCTGGCCGGTGATGGCCAGGTGTCTTTGGGAAATACGGTCATGAAGCATCATGCAAGGAAGGTCAGGCGGCTGTATCATGACCGGGTGATAACCGGATTTGCCGGTGCCACCGCGGATGCCTTTACCCTTTTTGATAAACTTGAACAGAAACTGGAACAGTATAACGGCAACCTTATGCGATCCTCAGTTGAGCTGGCAAAGGAATGGCGGACAGATAAATATCTTCGCAGACTTGAGGCAATGCTGATTGCAGTGGACAAGGAGCATTCTCTTCTGCTTTCAGGTACAGGTGATGTGATAGAAGCAGATCAAGGCGTACTTGCCATTGGCTCTGGCGGGCCCTATGCTCAGGCTGCTGCTCTGGCTCTGGTCGAACATAGTGACCTTGGTGCCGAGGCGATATGCAGGGCGTCAATGGAGATTGCGGCCAATATCTGTGTCTTTACTAACGGTTCTATTATCGTTGAAACAGAAAAAGAAGAAGAGAATAAAAAAAATAATGAATAATCAGTCGTTTACACCAAAAGAAACCCTGGCAGAACTTGACAAATTTATTGTGGGACAAGCTGCTGCTAAACGTTCCGTGGCTATTGCATTAAGGAACAGGTGGCGTAGGCGGCAGGTGGATCCGCCATTGCGTGAAGAAATCGCACCAAAAAATATTATAATGATAGGACCTACCGGGGTTGGTAAGACGGAGATAGCTAGGAGACTGGCAACTCTGGCACAATCGCCTTTTATAAAAGTGGAAGCATCAAAGTTTACAGAGGTTGGGTATGTAGGCAGAGATGTGGAATCTATGATCCGTGATCTGGTTGATCTTGCTGTCAATATGGTAAAAGAGGACGAGAAGAGACGAATTGAAGGACTTGCCGCAGCCAACGCTGAAGATCTGATCCTTGATCTGCTTTTACCACCTGCTCCCCAGGCCGCAAGTGGACCGGGTGGGGCGAATTCTTTCACCATAGACCAGCCTGATCTCCCGGTAAAAACTGATCGGCCAGGGGAGGATTCGACAAGGGAAAAATTTCGACGGATGCTGCAGGATGGCAAGCTTGATGAGCGGGAACTTGAAATTTCTCTAAGTGAATCCAAATCCATGCCGATGGTTGAAATTATGACAACTTCCGGTATGGAGGATATGCAGTCAAATCTTCAGGATGCCTTCAGTAAAATTTTTCCGCGGAAAAAGAAGAATCGGAAGATGAAGGTACCTGAGGCTCTTGATGCGGTAACTAAGGAAGAGATGGAAAAGCTGGTTGATATGGACCAGGTGATAAAGGAAGCCCTTAGAAGAACCGAAGAATCCGGGATTGTTTTTCTTGATGAGATAGATAAAATTGCCTCCAGTGGCGGTGGTTCCGGTGGTCACGGACCTGAGGTCTCACGGGAAGGTGTCCAGAGGGATTTATTACCTATTGTGGAAGGTGCTACAGTTTCAACCAAACACGGTATGGTAAAGACGGATCATATTCTTTTTATATCAAGCGGAGCCTTTCATATCAGTAAACCTTCAGATCTTATTCCTGAGCTGCAGGGTCGTTTTCCTATCCGTGTTGAACTCCACTCTCTTGGTAAAGATGAGTTTATCCGTATCCTTACCGAACCTGAAAATGCATTGATTAAGCAATATATTGCCTTAATGGAGACAGAAAATATCGAGCTTGTCTTCGAAGATGATGCAGTAGACGCAATTGCCAGGATCGCCGTTGAGGTAAATGAAAAGACGGAAGAGATTGGGGCTCGTAGACTTTATACGGTGATGGAGAGGGTATTGGATATTTTATCTTTTGATGCCTCCGAAATGGATGCAGGTAAGTTCGTCGTTACGGCAGAGTATGTTAATGAACAGCTATCCGATATTGTGGAAGATCATGACTTAAGCAGGTTTATCCTATAACAACAGTATGTTTGGTAAATTATTCGGTAAAAAAGTGAAGCAGAGGGAGACATCAGGGGTCATAGCTGTGTTGCATGGTGTTGATCCTGAGATGAATTATTGTCCGGTCTGTGGTGATGAATACAGATCTGCCAGCAGCCGGTGTGCGGCCTGTGATGTTGATCTTATAACCGGAGTGGAAAAACTTGATCAGGTGGTGGGAAAGGAGCAGGTTGTGGCTGGCCGTTCAATGGAACTTTCTGTGGAAGATGAATTGGTCACCCTGCGCAAAGGTGCACTCAATGATATGAAGCACCTCAAGGCGCTGCTTGGTAAAGAGAGGATACCGTCCATTCTGGCCGGGGACGAAAAAACCTGTTCCAAAGGATGTTGTGGTTCGGAGATGTACCTGCAGGTGCGAGAAAGTGATACAGAGGCGGCCCTGGCCGTACTGGCACAAGATTTTATTGAGTCAACTTCACTGTCGGGCCACGACCTTACCCATGTCGATGCTGTTTATGTTCATGAGGCAGAGTCAAACGTCTGTCCCGCCTGCGGATGCCAATTCCCCTCCGATGAGCAAATGAACTGTCCGGAATGTGGTCTCTGTTTTGGTTGAGTTGTCCCCGGAGAATTATCTCACCTTGATCGGGAATTTTCCTTGTTCCAGCGTTTTTTTCTTGGAGCTGGACTAATTGGCTTTTTTATAAAGGATATTGCCTTATAGCCCAATATTTTTTCTACGTTATCCGTTAACTGCTTGCATGGCTGGATTGTAAGATCTTTTATAACTTCTATATCCACCTCCCCCTTACCAGGGAAATGGAGGGTAAGAAGGACAGGGCAGGAACCGTGTAACTGATAAAGGATCTTTTTTACCTTCTCCAGTTGGTGTCTGCTCAGTTTTGTGGATTCTAATCGGATTTTAACGGATTCAGTATATTTTTCCCTTGCCTCCGGCAGCAAATCAATACTGTCGGCAATGATTTTGGCACCACGTTCGTCCTGTTGCACTA
>LGVF01110757.1_pt1 | contig 10492 bp, 7 predicted proteins | sample 469901 | NCBI WGS metagenome assembly LGVF01 (sample SAMN03893561, study PRJNA290197) | marine sediment metagenome | material: sediment; isolation source: combined push core samples #3730, #5133, and #5579 collected at Hydrate Ridge | place: Pacific Ocean: Hydrate Ridge | reverse complement strand
ATGATTGTCACCATGGTGTTGCTGATAGCTCGTTGGGCTCCAATTACATCATTATTGAGCCGTGACATTAATTCTCCGGTTCGTGTCTGAGTAAAAAATCGCATAGACATATGCTGGAGACGTCCATAAAGGTTCCGGCGCAAATCATAAATTACTCCCTCTCCAATAGAAGCATTCAACTGCCTCTGCCAGACACCAATTATTCCATTCACTATTGGTATCGCGATCATACCTAGTGCCAACCAATTTAACCGAACCACATCCCGGTTGGGAATAGCAATATCAATCAAATCACGATACAAAAGTGGAGAAATCAAAGAGATGCCAGAGATGACAAGGATAGTGATCAAAAGGCCAACAACCCGGAAACGGTACGGTTGAGCATATCCCCAGACTCGGTTTATCAATTCCCGGGTAATCGCTGGTTTGTCCTGTTTATCATCATAGCTGAGATAAGAAAACCATCCGCTGCTGTGCATCCTCATACAAAAACTCCTTTCCTTGCAACTAGATGGTACTGATTGTAATTCAATTTTTTGTAAGGGAAGGAAGCCCTAGATAATATACTCCGTTTCGTACTGATAACTATAATTTAAGCAATATTAGCGCCAGCCCGAAAGTTATCAATAAGTCCTTTTTATTATTCCTTTTTTACTGGTTCCTTAAGGAGAATACCTAAGCAATAATATCCAATTAACTTAACCAGATTTTTACCCATCCACCTATTAATGGGATAATATTGGCATAATGGACTTGACTCCCCTGCTCTCTCAAATCGCAGCTCAATATCAACTTCCCCCGGATGGCGCTCATGGCTTGAGTCACTGGGGAAGGGTTTTAGAAAATGGTTTAAAATTGGCTGAAATTGAAGGTGGCGATACCACGGTGATCATTCTCTTTGCTATTTTTCACGATGCCTGCCGTCACAACCAATCATTGGATCCCGGCCATGGCAATCGAGGAGCCAATCTTGCCGGACATTTACTAGGAGACAATCCACAAATTACGGCTTATCAGCTTGATCTTCTGAAGACCGCCTGCCGTCAACATACAGACGGGAAAACCGATGGTAATCTCACTCTCCGAATCTGCTGGGATTCGGATCGCCTAGACCTTGCCCGGGTTGGCATCTTTCCCGATATCCGCTATCTTTGTACGGACTCAGCCAAAGACAGCCTGCTCATAAACTGGGCCAACACGCGGGCTCAGACAAACCACACTCCATCTTTTGTTTTGGATAATTGGAATAAGATCTTTATCGACACAAAGCGCCCCTAACGAAAATAATAACTCCAATCCACAAAACAAGTTAATAACTACCCAATTCTTACAAAACAGTATAGCAAAATTCCTCTTGATTTTTATCGTTCATGCTATACTCAGGTAGGTAATCACTTCATTTATTCAGGCTGAAATTATTTATGAACATGATGAAATACTGCCCAGAATGTTATAAGGAGATTCCTCCCGAATCACCATCCTGTCCCTTCTGCGGTTATAAAACAGGAAATGGCGATGAAGCAGAGACTCCGCAAATCCTCGAAACCCCAAAAACTGATTCCTACATCCCGCCAGAGCAGACAGTATTAAGTCTGTTATTGCTTTTAATCTTCTTCTGGGGAATCAACATTGCCCTCACTGTCCTCCCAATATTCCTCAATTTCGGAACTACAAAAAACATTTTAATCGCCGCTATAGTATCTCAGGTCTCATCCCGGGCTCTCGTTGGTNNGCTCTCGTTGGTATCTGGGCTTTTGCAGAAGTATCATTAAAAAAGGATCAATCTACAAATAAAAAGATTGGCATATTTTTGTTGACATTCTTACCCATCGGAGCCCTATTCTCCTTCCTTCAGGCATCAAAAACGATGGTTCGCAAGGAGACCTTGTCCGCTTTAACGATCTCCAGTATTTCTGCCGCTATTATCATGTCAATAATGCTCTATGCTACCGCTGACGATATTACGATTATCTTATCTAACACGAACGGCATTGCAGATATCCATGCCACTTCAGAACCTTCAGCTGTTTTGCCCGAATCCACCCCAGATCCAAACCAACCAGAGCAAGCCGCCGAGGCCACAACCTCCACACCCTCACCAACAGCCACAAGAGTGTATCTTGGAAACTGCAGAAGTCCGGCATCTATTACGGCAAATGATGCAGGTGAATTTCGTGATGTCTGCGGCGAAGTCACCAATTATGGTGACATCGATTGCGAGTCTTGCCCTTTAGGCTTTTATTCATATATTAAACTGGATGGAGCATTTCAGATTATTTCTTACGATTGGCATTTCTCCTTTGCCTGGCTAGATGAATGTCTTCGAGTGTCTGATAAAGTAGAAATGCTCGGCGAAAATCCGGTATTCGTATTTGGCAAAGGGAAGGGTTACTCAGGCGCTGAATGCTATACTGACAATCGAGGAGAATTGGTTTGCGATGGCGTGGTATATTTCCAAAAATACTCAGGCTGCAAATAAATCCATCCAATTTCCCTGGCTCTTTCTTCTCAAATCCATCATTTTATTGATTTTTTTCCAGGAATGTCCCCGTGAATCCCAAAATAAAAACGGGGGGTGAAACATTCCTGGTGATCGGATTTCATACCTCAAAATAACAAGCGGGGGAAAAATTACTGTGGTCCTGCCTTGTAAAAACTCACTTATGCATCCACAAGACTTTAAACAATTCCTACGGCTGGCTGCTTATCCCCCTGCTCACCTCTGGCATCTACCAGAGAGCCGCGACCAATTTGTTAGATATTAAATCGGATATTAAGGATATCGCCATCCTGGACTTCATAATCCCGCCCTTCCAAGCGCACTGCTCCCCTTTTCCGTGCTTCGTTTATTGAGCCGGCTCCTATTAAATCTTGATAACTGACAACTTCTGCTCTAATAAATCCCCTTGCCAGATCTGAGTGAATTGCACCCGCTGCCTCAACCGCATTTGCCCCTTGGGGTACAGTCCAAGCCCGTACTTCGTCCTCGCCAACTGTAAAAAAAGATTGTAAACCTAATAATTCATAATTCAGCCTGATCATCCGGTTTAAACCCGGCTCATCAATGCCGTATTCCTCCAAGAATATTTGCGCATCCTCAGGGGAAAGTTGGGCTATCTCCATCTCCAAAGCTCCATGGATACAAACCACATCTGAGTGATTGTGCTGGTAATTCGAATAATCACCCGGATCATCGCTTCCTGTATCACCCACACTGATTGCTATCAATGCCGGTTTTGCGGTCAGGAATTGATACCCGCGCAAGCGCTTTTCCTCTGACAGGCTAAAATCAAGGTCCCGGATAGGAACTTCTTTTTCAAGAGCGTCTTTTATCCGATCTAATAAGTCAAATTCCGCTTGATCTGACGGCCGTTCAGGATAAATCCCTTTCCTTGATAAATCATGTTCCAATCGCTCCAGCCTACGTTCAACAATCTGCAAATCTGATATTAAAAATTCAAACTCCAGGGCGGCCAAGTCCCGGATTGCATCCACAGAGCCTTCCGGGTGCGGAATATGTTCATCCTCAAAAGCCCGTACCACATGCAGCAAGGCATCGCTTTTCGCAACTGCATTGAGAAGCTGCCCACTTAAAGCGCCATCTTGCCCAACCCCCACCCTCAATCCAGCGACATCGTTGTACTGCACTCGTGCATAAGTAGTTTTCTGAGGTTGAAATATCTCGCTCAATCGGTCTACCCGCAAGTCAGGCACTTCCACCATGGCAGTGTGCACTTCCACCTTTCCTGAGCTGGTAGCGGCAGTCTGCTCTTGACTGTGAGTCAAAGCATTATAAATGGTTGTTTTTGTGCTATTTGGTAAACCTACAATACCGATTTGCATCTTTTACCTCTTAACTGGTTAAGCCGGAACCTCATTTCAAGTACACAACCAGCTCGTCCTTTAAAATCTGTTTATTATCCTGCACAGCATTCAGCAGAGCCTGCTAAACAGCTCTGCCGGAGGGCATTCTAGCACATTGCTCTCATTTTGCCAATTGCTGATTTATTCCTCTAACAATAATCACGGTTCGGGCATTTCGAGACAAAAAGGGTAGACAATACAGCGGATAACTTGCTAAATTCGCAATTCTTTTATTCCCGCCTTTTGTTTTCACAGCCAAATATGGATTGAGCTTTAATGATCGCCAGCAAAACTAACTAGAAGTTCCTGCAGTTATTGCAACTTTTTTTACAAAAAACCTGTAATATCAATATAAGCTTTTATTACACCTGCCAACAGCAGAAGCGGTACCAGTAGATGACTTTAGTTTGATTTCAGGAATGGATAACAATCATCTGGCATTTACTGATCAAGTAAATAAAGGGAGTTAAAAATAAACTGGAAAAACAGGCCCTGGCTTGTGTATGCAGCATTAATTGCAATAGTTCTTATCAGTGGCTGCAATAAAAGCAGCTGCGGTGATGGAATCTGTCAGATCCTTGAGGAGAGAAAAGGCAGCTGCCCTCAGGACTGTGTAATTGGGGGAGTTCCGCAACCGTTTGTAACTTTATTCAATGAATTAGAATCTCAGATAAATAAGTTTGAGAGTAACCTTCCGATAATTGCTTACAGTAATCATGATCCCATTTTCGCTGCTGAATTGCTTACCGCCAATTCTAATAGAGGCAAAGATCTATTAGCCCCAAATGGGCTCATTGGTGCTAATTATGAGCTTGACCGTTTGAAAGACTTAGGCGTTGAAGGTGTAGTTATCTCTGTAAATTTTCCCTTATTTTATCCACCTTTTCATGAAAATCCATCAGAACAAGAGGCATTTCTCGAATTTTATAAAGAAGTTGCTGAAAATGTAAAATCAAGAGGTATGAAGTTAATAATCGAAAACAATTATATCTTCACCCAAAAAGGAATCTCTACACTTAATCCTAGAGAATTTTATGACAATTTAACTTTGGAAGAATATTTAGAAGCGCGCTCTCAAGTAGCAATAACTATCGCAAGGGAATTGCACCCTGACTACTTAACTATTACTGTAGAACCAGACACAGAAGCCATTCAGACTGGAAAATCTGTCAATGACGTCACAGTGCAAACTGAATATATTAATAATGTCCTTAATAAGCTTGAGGAAAACCAAATTACTGATGTTGAAATTGGCGCAGGAATAGGCACGTGGCATCCGAAATACAAGGAATTCGCAACAAGTTTTGCAAACACTTCTGTTGATTATATTGACACTCATGTTTACCCAATCAGCAGAGATTTTTTCGATAGAGTATTAACCATTGCAGATATTGCCCAATCAAATAATAAACCAATTGCAATGAGTGAAGCATGGCTTTACAAAGCAGCAGAAACTGAACTCGGAAATATAACAGAAACAAGTGTATTTGCCAGAGATGCATTTAGTTTCTGGGAACCGCTTGATCAAAAATTTTTAGAGGCAATAACAAACCTCGCATATGCCAGGGAATATAAATTTGTGTCCCCTTTTTGGACAAAATATTTCTACGCATATCTTGAATACAGCGAAGTCAGCGGAAAATCACCAGAAGATATCATAGTCCTTTCTTCTGCAGAAGCTGGAAAAAATATATTAAACGGATTATTTACTTCGACAGGGCTTAAATACAAAGATTTGATCAAATAAGAGAATATTGTTATGAAATTGAAAACAAGAATTGGATTAACAATCTTCGCAATATACGGGTTGATCCTAATCAGCGGCTGCGCTCAAGCTCAGTGCGGCGATGGAATCTGCCAGAGACAGGAAGAAAAAAAGGGAAGTTGTCTGGAGGATTGCAAGAAAGCAATTCTTGGGCCGGGTGACTATGATTTTTCATTAATTCATGATGGATTAACAAGAAGATATTTAGTTCATATCCCAAGTACTTACGAGGGTGAAACCCTCTTTCCTTTAGTATTAGCATTTCATGGAGGAGGAGGAAATGCTGAGGGTAGTTCTGAATATTTTCAATTAAATATTAAATCAGATGAAGAGGGTTTTATTGTAGCATATCCTGAAGGATCAGGAAAAAATTTATTAGGAAAAACATTTGGTTCATGGAATGCCGGCAGATGCTGTACGTCAAAAGCAGGAGATAATATTGATGATGTAGGTTTTATAAAAAAAGTTATTGATGATTTGAAGAATAAATCCAATATTGACTCAAAAAAAATATATGCTACGGGAATGTCAAACGGTGCTTTGATTACATACAGATTAGCTTGTGAGATGGCAAACACTTTTGCTGCCATTGCACCTGTNNGGTGGTCATGATTCATATGATGACTGTAATCCCTCAAGACATGTTCCCATTATACACTTTCATGGCACTGAAGATCCTTGTGCATTTTATGATGGAGGAAATTGTGGCGGGTGTTTTGCTGATATTTTAGGGAAAATAACAGGAATGCATGTTGAAGCTCACCCATGGGAATGTGTTTCTGTTCCTGATTACCTGGAAAAGTGGAGCAAGATGAATGAATGTTCAAACGAAACTGAAGTAACTTACAAACAAGGAAATGCCGAATGTATAACATATAACGACTGCAAAGACGATGCTGATGTTACATTATGTACGATTAATGGGATGGGCCATACATGGCCTGGAAGGGACACTTACAGCGGTGAATCATGCGCAAGAAATCCTGACGGAAGGTTCTGCACTATCTGGAGGAACGCAGTCGGCCCTCTGACACAAGATATCTCAGCAAATGATATGATCTGGGAATTTTTTGAAAAACACTCTATGAGATTAAAATATGAAAACTAAAATCAGTTTAATTATCGCAGCAATGATTGCACTTGTCTTATTCAGCGGCTGTATCCAGGATAACTGCGGCGATGGAATCTGCCAGAGACAGGAGGAACGGAATAGAAGCTGCCTGGAGGACTGTATAACTCCACCCTCTAACGCGCCTGTTAAGTATTTGAAGCTTTTTATTGAAGAAGGCGGCAGAGTTGACTGGCACAAGGGAAATGCTCATGAATTGATCGCTTTCGACTCTATATCAAATGACTTATTAAAAAATTCTGAAGTATATACAATAAAACCAGATGGTTCTGGCAAGCAATGCATTACATGCGATTCTGGTATTCCAAAAGGATTTGTTGGTCAGCCGGCATGGCATCCTGATGGCGAGCACATCATTATCCAGGTTGAAAACACAAATTCCAAACACAGAGGCATGGAACATGTTTCTTTTGGTATTAACAATGACCTCTGGATAATAAGGGAGGACGGTTCAGGAGCCAAGCGTATCTGGACCACCGACTTGAACCACGCCGCGCTTCATCCTCATTTCAGCCACGATGGAACAAAATTGATCTTTGCGGAAAGAATTCCTACTGGCGTAAAAATTCCCGGCATTGGAGAACTTACACCTGGCAGCGAAAATTTCTGGAATGGCTGGCAGATTAGAATAGCTGATTTCGATCCCGAGAATATGGAGATCATCAACTCAACAACTATTAAACCAAATGGCAATGGATTTTATGAAACAAATGATTTCTTTAATGATAACGAATTTACATATTCTTTCACAGCAAACGGACAGGCTTATGTTGATGATCTTTATTCAGCGAGAATAAATGGTACTGATGTTGTTCAGATAATCAATAGCCCATCAACTTGGGAAGAACATGGGACTTTTTCGCCAGCTGGAACAGTAGATTTTGTGTTTCTTTCCAGCCGGTTTGACTCAACCTGGATCGCGCCAAGTTCCAAACCCGGGGCAGTCGCACTCGAATTGTTCCTGAAAAAAACTAATGGCGAGATTGTCCAGCTTACTGAAATGAATAAAAACGCCGGCTTGAATACAAAATATTTGGTGTCGGATTATGACTGGGATAAGGATGGGAAAAGGATAGTTATTCAAATAGCGCCTGTCAATAAAAAAACAGGCAAACCATATTCTCCACAGATATGGATGATTGAGTTTGAATAAAGGAATAAAACCGTGACAAACAATACTAAAATCGGATTGACAATCGCAGCAGCGTTCATGCTGGTTTTAAGCAGCAGCTGCATCAAGAATATATGTGGTGACGGAATCTGTCAGCCACGAGAAGAAAAGAATGGGAGCTGTCTTGAAGATTGTGAAAAAATAACTCCAGATGAGTCGTTAACTAAATTAAAAAGCATTACGACAATTAAGGAATATGGGAAAAGCCTTGATTGGTCTCATGCGAAAAACCTGATTTCATTTGGCAGACTTGGAAAAGATGGCTATTATGATGTGCATGTCATGGAGCCTGACGGTTCAGATGAGCATTGTCTGACCTGTGATAAAGAAGGATGTCCCCAGAAACACAATGGCAATCCAGTTTGGCATCCTTTGGGAGATTATATTGTCTTCACGGCAGAGAAAAGAGATAATCCCGAAGAATATAAAGAATGGGCAATCCCAGGCACAGGATTCAACTGTGATCTATGGGTTATGACAGATGATGGGGGCAAATTTTATCAATTAACAAATTATTCCATCTCGCAACCTTTCAAGGCAGTAATTCATCCCCAGTTTTCCCATAATGGCAAAAAACTGTTCTGGGCTGAAAGAATAAAACAAGGCGAAAGCTTTGCTGGTGGATGGGTGCTTAAAATTGCTGACTTTGTTATCGACAGTAAAGGACCCCACCTTGAAAATATACAGACCATAGAGCCAGGCGAACAAAGTTGTTTTTATGAAAGCCATGCCTTCTCTAATGATGATAATTGGTTATTATTCTCAGGGGATTTAATGTCTGGACAACCTCCATTTGGTCTGGATATCTATGAACTTAATCTAGAAATCAATCAACTCCAAAGATTAACTGACACTCCAAATGAGTGGGATGAGCACGCTCATTATTCTCCTGACAGCAAAAAGATTGCTTGGATGTCAAGCACAGGATTCAATATAGATTGGGGAGATATATCTGGTCATAACTGGCAAAAATATCTAATAACGGAACTATGGATAATGAATACAGACGGTTCAAACAAGCAACAGTTAACACATTTTAATGATCCTGGTCATCCAGAATACATGAATGGCAAACGCTGCGTTGTTTCGGACAGCAGCTGGAGTCCTGACAGTAAAAAGATCATTGCCCTCGTGGCGTATGACACCATTTTAGGAATACGGTCAAAGATAGTTATGATCGAATTTGAATAATAAATGGAGAAAATAATTAGTTCAATTAAGGAACAAAATTAATACTATGAAAAACAATTCAAAAATCGGATTGATAATCGCAGCAGCGTTTATGCTGGTTTTAATCAGCGGCTGCGTCAAGGATAACTGCGGCGACGGAATTTGCCAGCCACTAGAAAAAAGCAACGTCAGCTGCCCAGAAGATTGCGAAAAAATAACTCCGGTAGAACCTCAAATCGAGGAAGCGGTTTGCGGGAATAACAATTGCGAAGAGGGAGAAACTTCTGAAAATTGCCCAGAAGATTGCAAAGAGTGTATTTGCACCCAAATTCTCGTGCCAGTCTGTGGAAGTAACGGAAAGACTTATGACAATTCATGCCAGGCGGAATGTGCTGGAGTGAATATCATTCATGTTGGAGAATGCAAAGGAGAAGAATATAAAGTAAGGAGTATCACGATTCTTAGGGAGAGCGGCGGGAGAGTGTCGTGGTTAGAGGGAAAAAATCTTATTGTTTACGATACAACAAATGTAGACGGCTATACAGATATCTTTATCATGAACGATGACGGCACAAATGAAAGATGCCTTACTTGCAATAAAGAAGAAGTTCCTCAAATGAATAATGGAAATCCTGAATTTCATCCCAGTGGAGAATATATTATCTTCCAATCGGAAAACCCACATCTTGAAAAGCCGAAAGGACTTTCACAATTAGTGAAATATGTTGGTAGTCCTGGGGTTGGCATAAATAACAATATATGGGTGATGGATTCTAAAGGTAACAAATTTTGGCAGCTAACTCAGGTGAAAGACTTACATGGAGCACTACATCCTCATTTTTCAAAAGACGGCACAAAGCTGGTATGGAGTGAGCTGACCAAGCCCATTAAAGGAATAGGTCAATGGGAAATAAAAATTGCTGATTTTGTTATATCTGATGATATACCTGCATTAAAGAATATTCTGTCAGTAAAACCTTTAAATTTACAACTTTTTGAACTTGATGATTTCACGTTAGATAATACAAAATTGCTTTTCTCAGGCTCACCGCAAGGCAAATACTATTATGATATGGAAAAATATATCTACAATTTAGAAAATGGGCAAACCACTAAATTAACTAATAACAATGAGTGGGATGAACAGGCACACTTCATCAATAACGACTTACAGTTTGTATGGGTTAGCAGTGCAGACAATCCACAGCCTAAACCAGAAGACCTGATGGGTACAATAAAAAATCCACCTTTGCTTGATTATTGGATTATGAATTCAGATGGAACAGGTCTAAAACGAATAACTGGATTCAATGATCCGAACAGTGAAGATTACATCGAAAGTGATGGCGGAATTGGCCTTGGCGATTTTGTTGTTTCAGAGAACGGAAAAACA
>LGVF01055521.1_pt2 | contig 10493 bp, 9 predicted proteins | sample 469901 | NCBI WGS metagenome assembly LGVF01 (sample SAMN03893561, study PRJNA290197) | marine sediment metagenome | material: sediment; isolation source: combined push core samples #3730, #5133, and #5579 collected at Hydrate Ridge | place: Pacific Ocean: Hydrate Ridge | reverse complement strand
TTTTCGATATTGCTTACTCATTAGTTCTTTCAAATTACAATCGCCAATCCCAACCCCAGTTAACCCTCCAGCACTTTCGTAATTCTGAAGACACTCCCATTCTCCTTAAGGATTCAAAGGAAATCAAAATAATTGATTTCCGAAAACAAGCCGATCCGCTCACTGAATTAGGTCGACTGATAATCGAAAATCCATCATCAGTTATCTGGGCGGAATGTAATACTCCATCAGGTTTCAATTGCCTGCCTAGGGAAGATCTCGTTAAATCGCCAACTCTAATTATCTGGACAACCCCACCGAGTCCTGCAGTCCTGAAAAATGTTTTAGATTCTGTTTCTCCCAAATCAGTCGTTCTCTTTGCAGAAGATCCAATGCCCCAAACCAACAGGTCAGTTTTGCAAGCCATATTGGGACTTCTTAAACACCTAAGAGATACCGGAAAACCATACGATCCTGTTCTCTTTGCCCAAAGTATTGGGCAAACTCCAGCGCTTATCGAACTGGGTTTAACTTGGCTCCATGAACATGGAGATTATGATCTTTCTCTTCTAGAATCTAATAAAATTTTTTCAGGCGGAGGCTTTCCCCTTCCAGGATTCGCTGAAATTGACAAAAATTTTAATCTTCTTCTTCACGAAATCACATCTTATCGCTATTACTATAAACATGCCAAAAAAGATTACTTGCTATGAAATATAATTTTGATCAGCTAATTAACATGCGCGAATCCGATAGTATCAAATGGAACCTGTACGAGGATAATATTTTGCCTCTCTGGGTTGCAGATACTGACTTTCTCTCGCCTCCAGCAGTAGTTTCCTCTCTCCAAGAGAGGATTAATCACGGTATATTCGGTTACCCAAAAATACAGGATACAACCAAGCAGGCAATTCATCAGTGGCTCCTCAAACGTCACAACTGGAAGATAAATACCGATGATATTATTCTCATCCCTGGCGTCGTCCAAGGATTTAACGTAACTGCAAAAGCTTATTCAAATCCCGGCGATTCTTTATTGATTCAAACCCCCGCTTACCACCCTTTTTTCCATGTAGCTAATAACTCGAACACAAATTTAATAATCTCCCCTTTATCGCAAAACTCCAATGGTTCTTATAAAGTAAACAAAGATTATTTCCAATCTTCGTTGACCCCTGAAACCAGGGTTTTCATGCTATGCAATCCACAAAATCCCACGGGCAGAACCTTCACAAAATTGGAACTTCAAGGCATGGCTTAAGCTTGCCTCAAGCACAATGTAATAATTTGCTCAGATGAAATTCACAGCGATCTGGTCTTCACAGAAACGAAACATATCCCCATCGCTTCGCTTTCCAAAGATATTTCCGCTATCACAATAACTTTACTGTCAGCTAGTAAAACTTTTAATATCGCTGGCCTGAAAACATCAGCTGCGGTAATTACCAACCCCTTACTTAGAGATCGATTTGTCCAAACTATGAATGGGTCCATGGGAGGGGTAAATCTTCTAGGAGAAATTGCTTTGCGCGCAGCCTTCGAAAATGGAGCAGATTGGCTCGATGAGCTTTTATCCTACTTGGAGGCTAATCGCAATCTGCTGTTTGATTTTGTTCAAGCCGAGCTTCCTGGCGTGCAGATGAGCAAACCTGAAAGCACCTATCTGGGTTGGCTTGATTGCAAAGAGACAGGACTTAAAAATCCTTCTGAGTTTTTTATCGATCAAGCCCGCGTGGCGCTAAACGAAGGCCGCTGGTTTGGCGAGAAATACGGCCACTTCGTTAGACTCAATTTTGGCTGTCCAAAAGAAAGACTGTACACCGGATTGGAAAGAATGAAGACTGCTTTGCTTCAGAAATAAAATTTCTCTTATCCCTATAGTAAAATTGCACCATGACTACACTAACTGAAAAGTTAAAGTCTTTGGGCGTTCAAATTGGCGCTGATAAAATCAACGCTCCTGTCAAACCCGATCCCCCGCTTAGCCTTACAGGTGTATTAAACGGCTGCTGGGAAGGCACTTCCAAAGGTGACTGTTTTTTTATCAGAAAAACTTTCCCCCCTGACTTTGTTCATGGCGACCTAAGTCTATTTCAGGTGTTAAACTTGGAAATTTTTGACGAAATTCCATCTCTTTCAGGAATCTCGTCGATTCCATTTGACCAGTTTCTGTTTATCGATACAGAAACCACAGGTTTAGCAGGGGGCGCCGGTACTTATGTTTTCTTGATCGGTGTAGCAAATTTTACAAATGAAGGTTTTCAATTTGCGCAATTCTTTCTCCAGGACCCTGCTAATGAGCTTGCTCAGCTAGCCACTCTGGAAATTTTTTACTCATCCGCAAAAGTGATAATTTCCTATAACGGGAAATCGTTTGATTTACCCAGACTGAAAACCAGGTACAAATTCCACGGATGGCCGCCTCCATTTACTGATGTTTTCCATATAGATCTGCTTCACATTACTCGCCGGCTCTTGAAATCCCACCTTTCTTCTTGCTCCCTGGGAGATATTGAACATCATTTGCTCGGAATAATGAGATCCTCGTTTGATGTCCCTGGATAAAAAGTAGCTTCGCATTATTTTGATTATCTTCAAAATGGCGATCCAGCGCCTCTTTCCTCAGTCTTTTATCATAACGAGGTAGACGTAATTTCCCTGATAACCCTCTTGAATTACATTTCAAACCGTCTTTCACTTCCCCTTTCTGCGGGATACCAATCACTTGATGATCTGGTTTCAATTGGAGTTTATCTTGCCCAGCATGGCCGTACCCAGTCTGCACAATCCGTTTTGCTCCACGCCGTAAATAATATTGATCTACCAGATAATTTACACATTACAGCCATGTCAAAACTCGCATCTTTGTATAAAAAAGAAGGTAATTATTCACAAGCCGTACCGCTTTGGAAAACAATTGCGTCTCATGATGTACTTCAAGCTCATATTGAATTGGCGATGTATTACGAACATAAATTAAATGACTATCAAGAAGCTATCCATTGGACTTTATCTGCCTTAGAAACCCTTTCTGTCACTCCCTCGTCCATCCAGTTAGAGAACCTCAGGGCAGCTCTTTATCACCGTTTATTCCGCCTAAAACGCAAATCTGCCATTTATAATCAACTGCTCACTAACTTTCAATTTTTTATTGGTGGGTTGGCGAAAACTAGATTGTTTAATATAATTCGGGACTTCGTTTAATTCGATTCCATCGATCTCTTAAATTATCTGCAATTATAATTTTTATCTATCATCAAGCGCTTCCAATCCTGGCAGAACAGACCCTTCCAGCATTTTTAGAGAGGCGCCCCCACCTGTAGAGATGTGGGTAATTTTGTCGCTTAATCCAGATTCTTTTAAAGCTGCCGCAGAATCCCCTCCCCCCACGATTGTCACAGCATTACTTTCTGCGACAATTTTTGCCATAGAAAACGTTCCTTTTGCAAATGCCGGAAATTCAAATACGCCCATAGGTCCATTCCAGACAATTGTTTTGCTGTCTCTAATTATCTTTCCGAATTTTTTCAGCGACAAGGGTCCCAAATCCATGATTCTCCAACTTTTAGGAATATCACCAATCGTGATTGTTTTGTTATTCGCCGCTGCGCTGAACTCGTCTGAAATTACGACATCTATCGGTAGTAATAATTTTTTTCCGGTTCCTTTCAAAATTTCTTTTGCTATTTCTAAAGATTCTTCTTCTACTAGCGAATCGCCCATTTTGTAACCTTGCGCAGCAAAGAAAGTATTAGCCATTCCTCCACCAATAAGGAAATAGTCTACTTTTCCGGCTAGATTATTTATTACGTTAATCTTTCCGCTTACTTTTGCTCCGCCAAGTATTGCAATAAATGGCTTTTCGGGATCGGAAATTGTGTTTCCCAGGTAATTAATTTCCCTTTCGAGAAGCATCCCCGAGACCGCCGGTATGTGTTTCGCAATGCCTACATTGGAAGCATGCGCTCGATGTGCAGTGCCAAAGGCGTCATTCACAAACACATCGGCCAAGCTAGCTAATTTTGCTCCCATCAGAAGATCATTCGCCTCCTCTTCCGGATGGAAACGTGTATTTTCTAAAACTAGGATTTCTCCATTTTGTAGATTGCTGGCAGCCTCTTCAACCCTTGCCCCCAAACAATCGTTTACAAAAATCACTCTTGCGTCTATCAAATGTTCCAGATAATCTGCAACAGGTTCTAATGAAAACTCCTCTTTTGGCTTTCCTCCAGGACGGCCAAGGTGAGACGCCAGTATTACAGCAGCATTACAGCTCAACAAGTATTTAATTGTTGGAATTGCAGCCTTTATCCTTGTATCATCTACAACTTTTCCGTTTTTCAAAGGCACATTAAAATCTACTCTCACAAATACTTTTTTTTCATTTAGCTCAATGTCTTTGATTGTTTTCTTTTGAAACATAATTTTCTCTCAAATTAAAAACGCCCCTCGAATACATCAAGGGGCGTTTTTGACATTATTTTTTACAGAGTTTTTGCAATCAATGCCGCCATGTCAACCGTTCTCGATGAATAACCCCATTCGTTGTCATACCAAGAAACTACTTTTACCATGTTCCCGCCTAGAACTTTTGTGAGATCAGAATCAATGATTGAAGACAATGGATTCCCCTTGTAATCCATTGACACCAGTAGTTCTTCCGTATACCCCATTATTCCTTTTAAAGAACCCTCAGACGCTTCTTTTAGAACACCATTTACTTCTTCAATACTAACTTCTTTTTCAAGTTCTATCACCATGTCCACAATAGATACAGTTGGGGTCGGAACCCGTAAAGCAAACCCATCGAATTTCCCTTTCATTTCGGGGATAACTTTTGACAAAGCCGTAGCAGCACCGGTTGTGGCAGGGATTATATTCAGAGCAGCAGCTCTTGCCCTCCTGGGGTCACTATGCGCCAAGTCCAATATTCTTTGGGTAGTTGTGTAAGAGTGAATTGTAGTCATCAAGCCTTTCACGATCCCAAATTTATCATGCAATACTTTAACTGGAGGTGCCAGGCAATTTGTTGTGCAAGAAGCGTTAGAAATAATGTGGTGAATTTCGGTATCATATAAATCGTCGTTAACACCAATAACAACCGTTAAATCCTCTCCCTTTGCTGGAGCGGATATGATTACCTTTTTTGCTCCAGCTTCAATATGAGATTGAGGTCCCGGAGATTTACTGGTGTCTTTGAATACCCCTGTTGATTCAATTACAATGTCAACTCCAAGATTTTTCCAGGGAAGTTTTCCGGGGTCTCTCTCAGCAAAAACCTGAATAACATCTCCGTCGACAACTAGATTTCCATCTTTTACTTCTACGTTTCCTTGATAAATTCCGTAATTCGAATCGTATTTAAACAATCTCGCATTATCTTCTGGGGCATATAAATCATTAATAGCCACGACATCAAATTTATCGCCATGATATTTTTTAATTGCTTTTAACACTTGCCGGCCAATTCTTCCAAATCCATTTATCCCGATTCTTGTTTTCATTCATTTCCTCCGATATTTATGCCAATTTTTCTATTATACTTCACATTCATTTTTCTTTCATACATTTACATTGTTAATGGGCCTGTTCTCTCTCTTAGAAGGTCTATTAAAACTTGGGTTATTTTTTCTGGATCATGCCTCCATGGATATTCAACATCAATCAAATCTGACGTGTAAACATTGTATTTCGTGCTTAACTCATCCTCCGTTTCTACTCCTTCAACATTCTTGTGATATTCATTTGGTTTAATTTTATTCGCCACGATTATATCGAATATATTGCTTCCGACATGATCTTCTACAACTCGCAAATGGTCACCACAAGAGAATCCTTCGGTCTCCCCCACCTGGGTAGCTACATTGCAGACAAATATTTTCAAAGCCTGGCTTGCTTTTATTGCTGAAGTGATATCCCTAACAAGCAAATTGGGTAAAATGCTAGTATATAAACTCCCAGGACCAATCACGATGAGATCGGCTGATAGTACGGATTGTATTACTTCAGGATAAGCAGCGGGATTATTTGGCTCGAGCATTACCCGCTGGATGATTCCCGCAGTCTCAGTCACTTTACTTTCTCCTACCACCCGGATAATCTCTTTGCTTGTAGGCTCCTGGATATCAGCTATCAATTGTACATTTTCAAGTGTTGCCGGAAGAACTCTTCCAGATACAGCTAGAACTCTTCCCGATTCGGCAATTGCCTGCTCAAAACTTCCAGTTACTTCTGCCATTGAACTGATAAATAAATTCCCGAATGAATGTCCTTTTAAACTTTTATCTTCATTAGCAAACCTGTACTGAAATAATTGAGCTAATAAATCCTCATCGTCTGAAAGGGCTGCCAAACAATTTCTCACATCTCCTGGAGGCAATATCCCCAAACTTTCCCGCAATCTTCCTGATGAACCGCCATCATCAGCAACGGTTACAACAGCGTATATATTATGGGAGACCGTTTTCAAACCTCGCAGTAAAGTCGCTAATCCATGACCTCCTCCAATTGCAACAATTTTTGGGCCATGTTTCCGGCTTTGATGTTTTTCCAATCTGTCAACTATTTTATGGCCGGGTCTTAAAAATGGGCCCAGTAGAGATTTATTCAACCCGATTATCCCCCAAATAATAATTCCCATACCCAGCGCTTCAAATACTATTACCCGCGCCAATCTTGGCAAATCCCTCAGTGATGCAAAGGAAATTAATGGCAGCCACCATGTATCAGGGGTTCTCCTGTATAAATCAATAACAAATACAGCCAATCCTAGCGCTATTATTGTTGTTCCAAATAATATTGCGATAATCCACCGCTTTATGCCCAATCCTGGCTGAAGCCATCTAAGCAATCCCGTTATCTTTTCTTTTAATTTATCCATAATTATTTTTCATGTTTTATTCCAGCGCTTGAATCATAGCAAGCGAAAAGGAATCCGTCAACGCTGATATACAAGTCATTTATACACATTTTACACGGATTAATTTATATATTATGTGTATTTGTCTTTTTCCATCAAATATTATTCTATTATGCTATACTTAAAATTATGAAATCCACTATTGCTGTTGACATAGGAGCTTCCCGAATGAGGTCGGGGTCCTATACTACAAAAAGCAATGAGCCAATTCACTACAACCAAGTTCCTACCAGGTCTGAGGGAATGCCCATAGAAGACAGGCTCATCAATTTAATCGAGTCTGTTTGGCCTGAAGACTACGAGGTTAAATCAATAGCTGCAGCGTGCCCTGGTCCCCTTGACCCGCTGAACGGTATAGTAGTTGAACCTCCAAATATCCCCGAGTGGCGCTATTTTCCTCTTCAAGAATTTCTTCATTCAACTTTTAATCTACCCTCAGCAATTAACAACGACGCCAATTTAGCTGCTTATGGCGAGTGGTCATTTGGAGCAGGCCAAGGATACAGCAATTTAATTTATCTCACAATCAGCACGGGAATTGGAGGCGGCATCATCATTGACAATAAACTTTTAACCGGCAATGCAGGTTTTGCGGGGGAAGTCGGGCACATGTCTGTTATTCCACAAGGCCCAACCTGCTCCTGCGGAAAAGAAGGACACCTGGAAGCCATCGCTTCTGGTCCTTCGATCGTTCGCTGGGTAAAATCTCGATTGGAAGACGATGACCTTCTTGACCATTTTCCAGAAGGAGAACTTACAGCAAAACATATCAGCGACGCTGCAGAAACAGGTCACGAACTTGCCATTGCTGCTTACGAACGGGCTGGCAAGTATATTGGCCTGGCAATAGCAGATCTTCTCCATATTTTTAATACCTCCTTAATAATCATTGGCGGTGGTGTTTCAATGGCCGGGGATCTTCTTTTTGACCCTATCCGAAAATCTGTCTCCGAATCTGTTATCTCAGATGTTTATCTTGACGAATTACAAATACTGCCAGCTGCGCTTGGCGACGATTCCGGATTAATGGGGGCCTTAGTTTTATCTCGTGAAATCGCAGCTAGTTAATCTGCCGTAATTTTATTGCCCTGTTATCAACCATCTCCAGACCGGGAATTATCCTAGATGACCCTACCTCTTTTTGATTGGATTGAACCCAAACCAATACCAATCAATATCGATCGTGAACTTGAAAATTTTTCATCTTCTTTCCGCTCAGTATTATTTCAGCGCAATTTTTTCACAGAGGAAGATGCCAAAACCTTCCTTCTGCCAAAAGAACCGGATTGGTACTTTTCACAACAACTTCTTCACACAAAAAATGCCATTAAAATAATCCAGGATTCCATCCAAAATCGCGAGTCTATCGCAGTTTTCGGAGATTATGATGCTGATGGAATTACTAGTACTGCATTATTGGTGTTGGCCTTATTGAAGATAACCGATAAAGTTTTCCCTTACATTCCCGACAGGCTCACTGAAGGTTATGGACTTAACAAACCAGCTTTGTCCTCTTTGTTTGACCAGGGAGTTAAATTAGTAATTACTGTTGATAATGGCATTCGATCAGTAGAAGAGGTTAAATACGCTAACTCGTTAGGAATGAAGGTGATTATTACTGATCATCACACACCGGAAGATATCCTTCCTCTCGCAGCGGCTATCCTGAACCCCAAACTACCGTCCGACTCCTATCCTGATAAAAATCTTGCTGGCGTCGGCGTCGCCTACAAATTAATTTCCGCTCTTAGTAATCTTTTTCCTGAAATTGTTCCTGCGGATTATCTTGATTTGGTAGCTATTGGATCAATTGCTGATGTTGTACCTCTAATTGGCGAAAATAGATACCTTGTGCGCAAGGGACTTAGGGCTCTCAACACTTCCCGCCGCCAGGGGATTTCCTCACTCCTCGGTGCAGCCAATTTAGTTTCAAAAAATATTCGCTCCTCAGATATCAGCTTTCAGATAGGACCCCGCTTGAATGCTTCTGGTCGACTAGGTTCTGCTGATATTCCTCTCGATTTGCTCCTTTCTTCAGATTTAGCAAAATGCGGAAAACTGTCCCAAATTTTAGAAACCCAGAATTTTAAAAGAAAGAAGCTCAGCAAGGAGCTCGAAATTCAGGCTGATATTCTGGTTACTATGGACGATCCGCTCCCTTCTATTCTCATTGCTATAGATCCAGATTTTCATCTAGGAGTTGCAGGAATCGCAGCAGGATCTCTAACAAGAAAATATTATTTACCTTCAATTGTTGGGAATATCGGCCCCGAACTTACAACTGCCTCTTGTCGTAGTATCTCTGAATTTAATATCATCTCCGCCCTTGATCAATGCAAAGATATATTGCTCCGTTATGGAGGACATTCCCTTGCTGCCGGGTTCACTATTTCCAACGACAATCTTGCTGTTTTTAATAAGCGGATGATGATCCTTGCAGAAAAAAAACTTACCGGTCTTGAAATCCAGCCCTCAATTTCCTTTGACGCTGAAGTCTCCCTTGATCAGCTTAATACCGAATTTTATTCAGAACTTGAAAAACTTGAACCTACAGGCTGCCAGAATCCAGAAGCAATATTTCTTACTAAAAATCTCTCAGCTTTTAAGATAAAACTTATCGGACAGGATAAAACCCATCTTAAAATGATGGTCACCGACGGAGACTATTCCCTGGATGCTATTGGATTCGGTCTTGGGTATCTTCTCGAATCCATGCCCCCCCGGTTTGATGCCGTTTACAAATTCGGTCTAAATGAATTCCGAGGCATTAAAACGTTTCAACTTAAGCTCCTTGACCTCAAACCCACTTAATTCTTGCTTCAGTCAACAAATCTGTATTTAATTAAAGCCCAAATAGCTTCAAAAGCATCTGGAAGTCCAATTTTCTTTCCTTCTTCATAATCCCTTGGATTAAAAGAAATTGGAACTTCAAATATTCGATAATTCCGTTTTAGTATTTTTGCCGTAAATTCAGGTTCGAATTCAAACCGCTTTGCATGAAGAGGCATATCCTTAACCACTTCCTTTTTAAATACTTTATACCCGGTCTCCATATCAGTGAGTATGGTGTTATACAATATATTTGTAAATAGAGTTAATAATTTATTGGCAACCATATGCCAGAACATAGCCACTCTTCTTGAACCACCCAAAAACCTTGACCCATATACCACGTCGGCTAACCCTTCTTCAATCGGCTTGAGTAAGGCAGGGTAATCGCGAGGATCGTACTCAAGATCTGCATCTTGAATTAATAAAACATCTCCTGTCGCAATATCTAGCCCGTTGCGTACAGCTGCGCCTTTGCCCTGGTTTTTCTTAAGCAGTCTTACTTTAAATCCTTCCCTTCCTTCAAATTTTTTTACTATATCTACGGTTCCGTCTTTGGATCCATCATCAATCAGAACAAGTTCATCGGGTATTCCCGTAGCCTGAACCCGGGAAATAATCTCCTCTAGGGTATCTTTTTCGTTGTAAATTGGGATAATAACAGATAGTTTCATGTTTACCTTTTTAGGATTAATTAACAAAGCTTGTCTAAGGCATGCTATAATTTGGATGGTTAAATTTACCTGATTATACTGTATTTACAATC
>LGVF01446011.1_pt1 | contig 10495 bp, 21 predicted proteins | sample 469901 | NCBI WGS metagenome assembly LGVF01 (sample SAMN03893561, study PRJNA290197) | marine sediment metagenome | material: sediment; isolation source: combined push core samples #3730, #5133, and #5579 collected at Hydrate Ridge | place: Pacific Ocean: Hydrate Ridge | reverse complement strand
TATTTAGAGATTAAAGATTTTCTTAAAGAAAATCTGCATCTCTTCATCATCTGTTAGAAATATAATTTATATTTATTATAAAAATGGTTTCGACAAAATTATTTACAATTTATTTTTTGATTCTTGTATTTTTTAGTTTCTTTAGTGGATTATTTGAGTTAAGTGCCGAAGAAGAAGAATTTAATAATCAAATAATAATTAGAGAATCACTTTTTACTAACGATATAAAAAATAAAATATTAGTAAATACAGGACTTGATAGTTTTGTTTTTTTTAAAGTAACAGCAAACATATTATCTTTGCCTTTTATAATTTTAGAAAGTCTTTTGTTTATAATTTCTATAATAACTATAGGATTTGTAAGTTTACCTAGTACTTTGCAAGTTTTATTTTTTGCTCCTATGGGTGTTATTATAGTTATGGATTATATAATTCCTGTAATAAGAGGTAATTAATAATATGAAGAAAAACAATAAAAACATAAGTATCGCAATTAGTAAAAACAAAAATAATAATCAAATTAAATTTAAAAAGTTAATATTATGTGAATGGTGTTTTAGACCAGTTAAACAAAAAGAGATTATTAAATGCAGTAAATGCAAGCTTATGTTATGCAAAGGTTGCCTTACATTTATAGATGATATACCATTTTGTAATAACTGTGTCGTGGAAATTGTACGCAATAAATCTTTATTGATTATAACAAAAGGTAATTTGAAGAATGATAAGTATTAATAATAAAATAATATTAATTTTATGTTCTATATTTATTTTAAATATGGGATTTGTTAGTAGTAGTAATAATAACTTTTATTATCATAATGATTTTAATGATTATAATAATGGAAGTTCTGTAACAGAATTTTATAATTATAATAGAACAGGAAATAATAATTATATATCATTTAATAATAGTATTATAAATTTTAATGTAAGTTATATAAATAATAGTAATTTTTATATTAAACCTTTACCTAGTGGAAGTAATAATTTATTTTATACTCAATATTTACAATACGATACAGGTGTATTATTAAATTTCAAAAATTATACAATAATTACTAAAATAAAAAAGGTTGCAGATTATGGAGATTCTACTTTCGGATTGTATTTCTATAGTCAAATTAATAATACCATTAATGGTGATAGTGATTCAGAAAATGGTTATATATATCTTTATTCAAAAGATTCAGATTCAGTTAATAGTAGTTTTAGGTTTAAAGGTAATGAAGAAAGTACTTATTTAGTGAATAATGTAAGTAGAGATATAAATACACCTGTTATAGTTAATGAATGGTATAATTTAAATTTTACTATACTAAATTTAAATAATGGTTCTGTGTTGCTTAAAGCTAAAATATGGAACAGTACACAAACACAACCAAATGATTATGAAATAAGTAATTATATATTTAATGCTGGAATGGGTTTATTGTATAATGGAAGTTTCGGGTTTATAGTGAAAGATTGTAACATGATTATAGATTCAGTTAAATTTTATTCTAATGATTTTAATTTTTCAAAAGAATTGTTTTTATATGAAAATATAACAGGATATTGGCATTTAGATAATAATAATACTTTAGATAGTAGTGGTAATAATCATCATGCTTATATTGTAGGTAATACTAATTTTAATCTTACTGATTATGTAGATGGTGATAGTAGTTTAACATTTAAAAGAAATAATGACGGTTTAAATTTAACACAAATATTTCCAGTAACAAGTTATACATCATGGTCTTATTCAATATGGGTTAAATTTAATATACTTTCTACTTATAATGATTATTTATTATCAAAAAGAAATTTAGGTATCACTAGGCATGAAGTGCTTTTATATAAAGCTATAAATGATACAATTATTTATAGAATGACAAGCGGTAATGTTGGAAATACATATTGTTATGGTAATCTTAATGTGATTAATGATACAGATAAATTTTATAATGTTATTATTACATATAATAGTAGTAGTAAATTAATGAAATTATATATAGATAATGTTTTACAAGATAATACTATTTTTCCTTATGATACTACTTCAAATACTTATAAATTTTGGATAGGCTATAATCCTGAATATAGTGTTAATGTTCAATTAGATGGAACAATAGATGAAATAATGATGTTTGAAGATTATGTTTTAACTACTGATAATGTTGAATATATATATGGATTGTATGAAAATGTAACAGAGAAAGATAATATATCTCCTGATATTGATATTTTTATTTATCCTCAAAATAATTCTATACTCTATGATTTTAATGGAAGCATACTATTTAATATAACAGAATCAGGAAACTGTAGTATTATTTTTAGTAATGATAGTGTAGTTTATAGTTTATTTAGCTCTACTGCAAATAATACTATGTTTCATTTTAAAAATTTATCTGCTGTTAATTATGGTGATAAACTGATTAATATAAGTTGTAGAGATATGGCTTATAATTGGAATAATGACAGTATCAGATTATATTTTAGTTATCTGTATAACGATACTATATTACCCCATTTTAACATACATTATCCATTAAATAATAGTTATCTTAATAATTTATCTTGGGTTAATTTGAGTATAGTACTGTTTAATTTAACTGATAATATTGAAGTGGATGAATGTATAATAAATAACAGTAAATTTATAAAACATAATAATACTTATTTCACATTTAATAAAAGTGGATATTATTATAATAACATTAAATTTAATTTGTCTATTTCATGTAATGATACAAGTAATAATATTTATAATATAAACAATTATGTATTTACTATTGATTCCCAAATACCTATAATTACAAGTTATACAAACAATACTATTAATCATGAAAACATAAGTTTTACTATTAGTATTAATGAAAGTAGCCTGGTTTATTGGCAATACAGCAGTATTGATTGTAATTCTTTTACTCATTCTGGCAATACTGCTCCAAATGGATATTATTACCCTAGTTATACACTCAATACTATTAATCATGATGAATTGACTACTTATTATTTTAATTTAACTGTAGTGGATAGAGCTAATAATAGTAATAATGATAATTATTGCTATGTTGTTACATCAACAGAATCACCTGCTGGAGCTACTACACAAGTTACAGTTAATATAGATTTAAATGAAGGTCTTTTATTACTTGCTGTTTTAGGTATTTATTTTGCATTTTTATATCTTTCTTTCAGTTTGCGTAATCCAATGATGTTAATATTTTCTTGCATACTAGGGATTTTTTTAAGTATTTGGTTATGGTTTGATATATCTAATACTATTAATTTTCCAAAAATATTAATAGCTTTGTTTTTAATGTTTAATGCTTATATGATTTTTGGATTTAAAGATAATTAATTAATTAATAAAATTTTTTTAAAAAAATGGAGTAAAAATAATTAATCATGACACAAAACCAGACAAAGCAATACATATTAAAAAATATAGGAGATGGTATATCCTCTGTATTTACAGGGGATAAATCTAATATACCATGCATGTTACCATTTAGTGATATATTCTATTATTTTCTATTGCCTTTAATTATAGGGTTGCTTTTGTTAGTATTATTGAAATATAAAAGTTTTTTCTTAAATAAACTTTATTTGAAATATTTAGGTAATAAAGGATATGTTAAGATTTTATTGATTATGTCAAATAAAAAGCTTAAAGAAATATACATTAAGGTGGATAAATACAATAACTTTAAATTTAATAAAAAAACTTACTCTATGGAAAAAGTAACAAATTTTATTATAGGTTATGATAAAAACAGTTTACCTGTTTTTATGTATGATGTAAATTTTATATTACCCCTGTCTATCACAAAAGAAAAATTGAGTAAAGAAATAAGGTTGCAATTACAAATAACAGATATTGATAAAATATCAGCTTTAAATTTAAGACTGGATAGTAGTATATTAAATCTGGTTTATGATAGGAAATTACTTTCAGATTTATATAGCATTTCATCCAGTAGTGAATTTAAACAAAAATTGATATGGATTATATTGATTATGGCTGGCTTAGTAATAGCTTATTATACAGGGGTTTTAGATTGGCTCCTTAGTTTTTTAGGCATGGAGCCAATAAGTAGTAATACTGGTACTGCTACTACTTCAGGGGGAACAGGAAAATGACAGAGGATAGTTTAAATGATTTATTGCAACCCGATACATCAAAACAAAAAACAGATTTGGATGTACTTAAAGAATTGTTTAAACTGAAAAACATAGAAACTAAAACAGAGTTATCTATGGAGCAGGTAATACTTTTTAATCAAAAACGAAGTATCGCAAAATTGCTGGATTGGGAAACCTTAGACAAGTGTTTATTGGATTTTATGCTACTTATGGTTTCACATAAAAGGCAGGGAAGAAGTGAATTTGTCGAGGGGTTTAAATCTGAAAGAGAACAGAACATTAGACAACAACAGGGGGGATCAGGAGGTATTTTGCAGGGGATGAAAAATAGGATGGGATGGCAATAATGAATAATAATATTAAAATTGAAAGTAAATTATTTTTACGAAAAATAAAATTTAAAACTAAGAATCATTTTAAGAAAAATAATAAAATTAAAAAAAATATTGCTTTTGTTAAATGTCCTATATGCAAATGCTTATATAATTTTCATGTTAGATATTGCAAAGAATGTGATGTTTATTTAAAACCAAATGATATGAGCTAGTTTTTTAAAAAACTTAAAAAAAATGATAATTTCATTAAAAGAATTTAAAAATATACTGCCAAATGGGACAGTTTTATATGATTTAATTAATGATAATTTTGAAGTAAAAATAAATAATGAATATATTATGTCTATAGGTAATTTTTATTTAACAGATATGGATTATTATTTAGTTTAATCATTTTTTAAAAAGTAACTGAATGGTATTTAGAAAGTATAGTTATAGCAAAAGATGATATGCAGGTGTTTAAATGAATAAAAGCAGTAGTAAAAATACTTATTATAATTTAATGAAATTGTATGTTAAAAAGTATTATATAGATCATGTAGTGCTAAGACTACTTATATTTATAGAAATTAGAACAGCTTTAATTAATTTATCTAATATGTATTATGATGATTTAATATTTTTAATGAAAAGACAAATAGCTGATAAAAAACTAATAAATATTAAAAGAAAACAAATACTTAAAGCAAAATCAAAATTAAAGAAACAAAAAAGTAATAATAATAATAATAATAAACCTGGTATTAAAAAAAATATCAGTACTGATAATAATAATAATAATATATTGTTTGATATTGAAAGGTATTAATTATAGAAAAGGAGTATGATTAAAATTTCACAAAACCAAATTTTATTACATTTAAAAGAACATCCTGGTAAAAAAATTTACCGCAAAAGAATTTTATACCAATGTGTTTAAAAAAGAATTATCAAGAACAACAATAGACATTAACCTTAAAAAATTAAGACAAATGCCTGGATTTATAAAATATGATGAAAAATATTTTATGAAAAAACAAGTTATTCGATACTGGATATAATGATTCAGAGATTAAAGATTTTCTCAAAGAAAATCTGTATCTCTTCATCACATATTAAAGAATAAATAAAAAAAAAAAAATGTTATACACTTATATAATAAAATATTCCCATAATAAATATTATTGTGGTGATTCAGTTTTGCTTTGAGCAAAACTTCATCAATTAATTTTTTTAAAAAATGAAAAAAATAAAATATATGATGAAGAAACCCTCAAAGGGTTTCTGAATCAAAATTTAATGGGGTAAAACATATATTTAAAATGAAAGAAAATTTTAAAACGTATGTGGTGAAGAGATGCAGATTTTCTTTAAGAAAATCTTTAATCTCTGAATCATGATAGGTACATTTCTTGGGGAGCAGAACAGTGGAAAAACTTTGGCTATGACATATTTCGCAAACTTGTATTATAAAAATGGATATAAAATATTTGCAAATTATAATTTAACTAACATTAAACATACTAAACTTACTGGAGAAATTCTTAAAGAATATACAGAAAATAAAAAACAATTCAATCGTGCTGTATTTTTGATTGATGAAATATATTTGTTTATGGATAGCCGAAACTTTGGAAAAAAATTAAACAAACTTTTTTCTTATTTTGTTCTGCAAACAAGTAAACGTGATGTCCATTTGCTAGGGACAGCACAATATTTTAATACAATAGAAAAACGATTCAGGGATAACAGCAATTTTAAAACTTTTTGTAGTAGAGTATATAAAGTATATGATAAGCAAACTAATACTATTTCTTATATGGATGTTTCAGATAAATTAAGGTTTCTCAAAAATAATAATAATAGCAATAATAATACTAACAAAGAATTATATATTAAACTTAACTTTGTAATAAAAAATATATTAGATGGGTTAGTACCTATATGTAATATTAAAACTTATTATCTCAAAGCAGAACCTATATTTAAATTGTATGATACTAAAGAATTACTGGCTATAGAATGATACAGATTAATTTTACAAATATTAATAATAACAGTACTACTTTTATACCTGATTATATTAGTCAAAACCATCAATTTACAGATATTGAATTAATAACAAACTATTGTACTTTTTTTAATCAGGATATTTATAGACAAATTTTAATATTGTTAATAATTTTAATTTTAATAGAGATTGTTTATTTATTATCAAAAATATCTATTAATAATAATAATAACAGTAATAATAATAATAATAATAATAATAACAGTATTAATATTTTAGTAAAATATAGAATATATGAAAATCTCAAAACAGGTTTTGAAATAGCCATTGGGTTTTTTTTAATCATCCACTCATTCGATAGTTTATTAGTATTGAAGATAATTAATATATCTGATATTATGAATAATATATCTATAGTAACATATATAACTAAAACTATACTTTGTGTTAGTATTATAGCAGTAGCTATATCCATTTACTTGTTTTTGAAAACCAAATTATGATTTAAGTTTCATGTATCAAAACATTTATAAATAACAAAGTATTCCTTTTTTTACTAGATGTTGAACATATATTATTTTAGTATTATTTATGTTCTTCATACTAAAAAAATAAAAGATATAAATGAGGTAAAAAAATGGCAAAAGACAAAACAGATAAGGAAAAAAAATCTAGACAAAAAAGAAACATCAATTTGACAGAGGAGCAGAGATTCGAAATAAATGAATTACGCAACAAGATGGCAGATATTAGAGAAACAGGAAGTTTCAAGAAATTCTATAGAGATATTCGCACAGAAACAGTAAAGATAAATCTACTTGCTGATAAATCTGATTCAGAAAAAAAGTATTTATTGATAGAGCTTTGTGAAAAAGTAGTAGAAGATATAAACGATTCAATAAACACCTAGATAATTTTTTTATTATTTTTTTTTAATTTAAATCAATAAACAATTAAATTAAACTAACTAAGGAGATGATAGAAAATGACAAAAAACAAATCTAATGGACAAAGTAAAAAAATCTGGAATGAAGTACCTAGTAGTGAATACTGGAACCCTGAAACCCAAAACGAATCAATAGAGGGTGAATTGATAGATATAGTAGAGGGTAATTTCGGTAAACAGTATGCAATAAAAAATCTAGAGAATGGTAAAATTATCTTAACACCTAGCCATAAGGTATTACAAAGTCAAATGGCTACAGTAAAAATAGGTAATGTAGTCAAGCTGGTTTTTGTTGAGGAAATACCTAATGTAGTAAAAGGAAGAAGTGCGACAAAGATGTATAAAATCTATATCCAGGAAGAAGAAAAAGAAGAAGAAATAGAAGAAGAACATACAGAGGAATGAATGATTAATCTTAATTAATATTATTTTTTTATTTTTTGAAAAATACTTTGTTATGGGGAAAGTAATAAGTGTTGGTTTGTATAACTATAGCTTGCTATATATCACCTCAACAATATAGTAAGACTATTTTCGTCCACTATTACCCCTACAAAATGATTTAATTTTTGCTTTAGGCAAAACTTCATCATAATAAAGAGGAATATATTATGATATACCAAAACATCTATATATTAGAGGCAAATCATAGAGCAAATAATTGGCGTAAAGGTAATTATATTAATGATGATACATTAACAAAACAAAGCTCATTAATTGAAGATTTTGATTTTAAATATTCCATTTAATTATAAAATGATACCACTATCCATAATAATATTATTAATATATTGTGCTATTTGTTATATTATTACTTTTTTTATAACAGCTTATTTAATAAAAAATGATTTGGTAAGAAAAATAAATAAAAAATTGGTTAAGGAACAGGACAAGAATATGTATTTATTTACATACACTTTATTTTTGGGGTTTGCTCCTTTGATATTACCTTTTGTAATATATCATTATTACTTTAAAAATGATTAAACCAAATAATAACAGTACTGATAATAATATTACTACAAAATATATTTTTTTTCCTAGATTTATGCAAGTGCTTAGTATTTTCATAATGCTTAAAAAAAATAAACTTACTGTTACAGAAATTTATAAAAAAATTAATAGTAATAATAATATTATCAGTACTAATAATATTACCTATTCCCATACTTATAATATTATCAAAGATTTAAGTGAATTAAATATAGTTACTACTTATAAAAAAGGTAGATTAAGGCATGTTTTACTTACAGAGAAAGGAATTGTTTTAAGTAAACTATGCAACCAGATAATCAATAATATTAAATAAAAATAATAAAAATAATAAAAAATGGAAAAACTAAAATTATGCTCTATGGAAAAAGCAAAGTTACATTATATACATTTTAATAAATATGATTTGGAATATGAATTATCTATGTATAATTTACAATTAAATGAAATAAAACAACAGATATTAATTGTAAAAGAATTAATTGATATTTTTTCAAAATCCGAAGATTTTTAAAATGCTCAGGAATGTTCCATTCCTGACATATAAAGAAAAATGAAAATTGATAAAATATTACTACAAGTGACTTTTTTTTTATTTATAATTTTTATAATTGTGGGTTTATTGACTTTTGGAATATTATTTTATATTAATAATAATAATAATAATAATTATAATAAATATACATATGAAGATTGTGATAATTTTTGTAATAATATTAATAGTACTTGTTTTTATTTTACACAAAAAACAGTAACTTGTAATCATCCAAATCATTCACTTGCTACTACAAAAGTATATTATTGGAAAACAGGAGAGGAATATAAAGAAATAAATTAAACCAATTAATATAAGAAAGGTGATTTATTATGATAAGAAATAATGAAACAGGTAATACATCTTTAAGAGATGAATGGCAAACACCTAAAAAATTATGGAATAAACTAAATGAACAATACAAGTTTTCTATAGATTGTTGTGCTAATAAAGAAAACACAAAATGTAAACATTATTATTATTGTTCAAAAGAAAAACCTTTTGAAAATTATAATTCAATTTCTTTTATATATACCTGCTGGATGAACCCACCTTTTAGTAAAGCATTTTTAATGTTTGAACATTTTTTCAAAGTAATTAAAAAAGGTGTTGCTATTTATCGTTGTGATAATATGGAAACTAAAATATGGCAAGAAATTATTTTTAAAAATGCTAATTGGATATTTATTTTTAATAAAAGAATATCTTATGAAAAATTTAAAGGAAGTGGATCAAGATTCCCATCATCATTAATTGGAATTGGTGTAAAACCACCAATAAACTTAAATGATACTATATTATTAATTACTCAAAAGAAATCAATAAAAAATGAATGAATTTATAATTTTGCTTTATAGTATATGCTTTTTTCATATTATGGATATGTTGTTTACTATTAAGTTACTGCTTAAATACAAAAAAACATACCTTAATCCCGAAGAAATAGAATTGAATTATCATAAATATTTTATGCGAAAATTTGGGTTAGTCTATGGTGGTATGATTTCTATATTGTTTATAAGTTTGCCTATAATGATAGGGATATGCTATATTACTTATAATTATGGTGGTGATATTAAGCATTTATATATTTTATTGGGGATAAATATTGGTGTAAGCTATATTAATTATAGAAGTTACCAGGAACATGATAAGATTAAGAAAAATTTAATTAAAAGAAGAAGAAAATAATTAAAATATCCCTTTTAAATGTTCATTTATAACTAATTTCCGAAAAGTATTTAAACTAGCTAATTAATCTACTATATATTAGAAGATAAACAAACATTACTAAGGGGATAATAAAAAATGGCAATACCAAGAACAATAATTATTTATATCTGTGAAAAGGTAATAAAACTTTTAAAAGAAGAAGATATGTTATCTAAAAAGGGGTTAAATATGAGTTATGCGGATGTAGAAAATATAGGTATAGATATTTGGAAAAACCACCAAATAGAAAATTATGAATTTAAAGATAATAATAATAATAATGGGGATAATAAAAAATGAAAAACGAAAATTCATTAAAAACTACAAATATTACAGCAGAACAACAG
>LGVF01034851.1_pt1 | contig 10500 bp, 12 predicted proteins | sample 469901 | NCBI WGS metagenome assembly LGVF01 (sample SAMN03893561, study PRJNA290197) | marine sediment metagenome | material: sediment; isolation source: combined push core samples #3730, #5133, and #5579 collected at Hydrate Ridge | place: Pacific Ocean: Hydrate Ridge | reverse complement strand
CAAAAACTCCATACCCTGGAAACACTACGTGACTGCACTACTCTTTCTTCCAGAGCATTCAAAAAATATGGGGAAACTGTAACAGCAATTGCACAGCAAACCATCAGCCAGGCGCCGAAAACCTACCCGTCCCGCCGCCAGTCTATACGATTAGATAGCAGCCAAAAACAATCACTGAAGAAACTCAACAGCCTCATCGCCTTGAAGTGTAACCTCCTGGGAATTGCACCCAGCCTGGTTGGCAGTAATTCTGAACTGAAAATGCTCATTAAAATATTGAGCAGCAGTAAAAGCCAGGATACTATTCAACTACGGCAGACAGAAGGATGGCGAAAAAACCTCCTGGAAGTCTTTTTTCAGCAAAACAGATAACCGGTTCGGAGACCCTTATGCACACTGAGAGAAAACTAAACAGACTCTTTTGGATCACCCTTATATCTCTTTTCACTGTTTTTTCATTCTCGGCACAGTTTTCAAAAGCCGCAGACCATAAAGGCTGGGAACTCAATTCAGAGTACAACAGTTACTATGATTACAAAGAAATGGACAAACTAAAGGGAATAGTTTTAAAATTTAAGAAGGTAACTCCGCTTCCCGGCATGGCACCGGGTACCGCCTTTATTTTACAGGAAGGTGATGAGGAGATACTGATTCACCTTTGCCCGNNAAAGTGAAAGGGAGTTGGGCTTTTATTAACGATCAGGATGTTTTCATAGCCTCAAAAGTAAAACAGGGGGAGCACTTCGAATTTAAAGTACGCCTTACCAAAGACGGAACACCATTCTGGACAATGACACCTGAGGAACTGGCCAGGGAAAGGGCAAGCCAGTAGCACAGAGAACGCAGTGGAAAGAATTTTTTTGACTTCTCTGAGTCCTCTGTAGTTTAGGTTTTCTTGTTTTTAATAACAGGAAAACCTTCCAATGACGGCATCAGTCAGCTTTCTGGGGAGAATGGTCCAGATACCATTTCATCGGATCAATTAACTCAAAGCCGATATCCAACAGCTTCTTTTTAACGTTCATAACATTGTTAGTATGCAGGTAGGGGAAAATTGCACGTTTATTTTCACTCCAGGATTTTGCCGTAAGAACACTTCCCAGAGAAATGTTTTCTTCCGTTATAATATCAATAATTTTTTTCATTTGTCCCCGCTTTTCTTCGGCGAGGATACATAACAGGCTGCCCGGTTCATCGATACCCATTACATTGACAAATGCGGTCAGAAGATCTCTTGTTGAAAGTATTCCTTGCAGATGACCCTCCTCATCAACAACCGGCAAAGCACCAACTTTCTTCTTCTGTATTATCAGGAGAGTATCCTGAAGGGTGTAATAGGGATAAATTGTAAGCGGCTCCCTGGTCATAATATCCTTTATCGGATAGTTCATTATTGTTGCAAGGGTCTTTTCGTAATCCTCCTTTTTCTTTAGAGTGGAGGGCATCGCGTCCCGCATATCCCGATCTGTTACAATGCCGACCAACAGTCCCTCACCATCAATTACCGGCAGATGCCTGATAGAGTTTCCCGACATTATTTTTTTCGCCTCACCAATCGTAAAATCCGGACCTATGGTAATAAGGTCTGTGGCCATTCTCTCGATAACAAACATAGTGCCTCCAAAATACTTTTTTCTAACCCCGCTAAGGGACTATTTTCGGTTCCCCTTGAGGGGTGTGAATGGTGTATATCTTTTTCTCTTTTCTGCTATCGTATATCAGCCATTATCTTAATATGGTTTTCTACCAAAAGCGGCAAAACATCAAGATTATACCCGCCCTCAAGAACAGATATAACCCGACCATCGGCAAACTTATTTACCAGATTGACAATCACTTCAGTAACAAAATCATACCCATCTGTAGTAAGGTTGGTTCCAGACATCAGATCACTGACATGAGCATCAAAACCGGCAGAGAGGAGAATGACTTCAGGTTTGAACTGCTTGAAGGCTGGAACCATATCCTGCATAAGCATTTTCCGATATTCATCATCTCCTTTGCCCGGTAGAACTGGAGAATTGAGAGTAAAACCGGTTCCGTTGGCCACTCCAGTCTCAAACTCCCTTCCGGTACCCGGGTAAGCGAATGATGGGTGTTCATGAATGGAATAGTAGAAGACAGAGGGATCCTGATCAAAAATATGCTGGGTGCCGTTACCATGGTGCACATCAAAATCAATGATTCCAACGCGCTCAATCCCGTATTGTTTCTGTAGATAACGTGCCCCGATTGCCACATTATTGAAATAGCAAAAACCCATGGGTGAATCTACTTCCGCATGATGGCCTGGAGGACGAACTGCACAAAAAGCATTATCCACGTTGCCGGCCATCACCTCGTCAATTGCCTTTAAAACGCCTCCAACTGCCAGTAAAGCAACTCCGTATGTATCTCTGCAAATTGCATTATCAGAATGATCAAATTCAGAGAGGCCCATAATACACGTTTCCTCAAACCTCATTATATAGCGAATATTATGCACTGCCTCAATCCATCGCTGATTTGCTTTCTCCGCGGCAATCATTGTTAACTTGTCAAGCAATCCGGATTCCGATAGCCCTTTATAAATCGCTTTCAATCTCTCCGGCGATTCAGGGTGATACTCACCGGTATCATGCAATAAATACCTTTCATCATAAACAAAACCTGTTCTTTTCATAGAATATTCACCTGGTCTTCAGGGAAGATATTTTCCGCGCTACGGTTACAATTATGGGAAAACGACAGCCTAGCACCTTTAAACCATAATTTACAACCAATTTTGTTTTCCCCTCTCCGGCAATTGGGAAAAAAGCAATAGGGACATGCCTTCTTTTAATTATTTTTTCCTTGACAAACAAAAAGGCCATAGTAAAACAGAGTAACAATGTTATCTCTCAAGAAAAACTTATGGTTATGTATACATATCATATTATATTAAATATATAGAAACCTTAACATACACTCAAAAACCCTGACGAAAGTACTCCAGCAGCTAAGAACCTACCTTGGCAACATGCCTTAATAACAATGTTATCACAGGTAACACAAATGATTTTAGTAGCATGCCAAAACCAGCCCGGATGAGACGAAAAACCTCATTAACTCATTGAAGAGTGCTTTGAAAAATTTCGGTTCTCGGTGTCCTGCTCCCCGCTCACCGGTTGAAGGTGCCCAAAAATCCATCAAGGAGTTTACAACATGTCCTTAGACAAAAGAGAAAAACTGTTACAAAAAAGAGAAAAAATCGCTCTGGGAGGCGGTTCCGATAGAATTGAAAAACAGCATGCCAAAGGGAAATTAACAGCACGGGAGCGACTTCAGCATCTGTTTGATAAAGACTCATTCATTGAGACCGATGCCTTTGTCAACTGCAGATGCACCAACTTCGGTATGGACAAGCTCGGCTTTGAGGGTGAATCTGTTGTTACAGGATACGGATTGGTAGAGGGGCGAATTGTATACGCCTTCTCCCAGGATTTTACTATTACCGGAGGTGCACTTGGTGAGATGCACGCCAAAAAGGTTGTCAAGGCTATGGATGCTGCGGCAAAAGTAGGTGCACCTCTAGTCGGACTGAACGATTCTGGTGGAGCCAGAATCCAGGAGGCTGTTGACGCTCTCTCCGGCTACGGAGATATTTTTTACCGAAACTCAATCTACTCAGGCGTAATCCCGCAAATATCTGCGATCATGGGCCCCTGCGCAGGTGGTGCAGTTTATTCTCCGGCTCTTACGGATTTTATCTTCATGGTGGATAAAACCTCACAAATGTTTATTACCGGTCCCCAGGTGATAAAAACAGTAACAGGAGAAATAGTATCAGCGGAAGATCTTGGCGGCGCAATGACCCACAACAGCATCAGCGGAAATGTACATTATATTGCATCAACAGAAATAGAGTGCCTTGAAAACATCAGGCAGCTGATTCGTTTTCTGCCATCGAACAGCATGGAAAAAGCACCTGCCGTAACTTTTCAAGACAACCTCAACAGACAGATCGATGAACTCGACAGTCTGATACCCGACAACGCCAATAAGCCTTATGATATACTCGATGTAATCATCCCAATTGTAGATAATGGCGAATTCATGGAGTACCAGAAATTCTTTGCCACAAATATCGTAACCGGTCTGGCACGAATCAACGGCAACTCTGTCGGCATAATCGCCAACCAGCCCAAAGTGATGGCCGGTTGCCTCGACATGAATGCCGGCGACAAAATCTCCAGATTTGTCAGAACATGTGACGCCTTTAATATCCCGCTGCTCACCCTGGTTGATGTGCCCGGATTTCTTCCAGGCACATCCCAGGAATATGGCGGGATCATTCGACACGGTGCCAAGATTCTCTACGCCTACAGTGAAGCCACTGTACCCAAAGTAACTCTTATTACCCGCAAAGCATATGGCGGTGCATATGTTGCGATGTGCTCAAAATCACTGGGAGCCGATATGGTATTTGCCTGGCCTACAGCAGAAGTGGCTGTCATGGGGTCGGAGGGGGCTGTTAACATCATCTTCAAAAGAGATATCGCGAAATCTGAAGATAAAGCGGCTACAAAACAAAAAATACTCGATGAATACAGTGCAGAATTTGCGACCCCCTACAAGGCAGCAGAAAGAGGCTTTGTTGATGATGTGATTGAACCCCGCGCCACCCGTCAACGAATCATAGACGCCTTCAATATGCTTCAGGGAAAAAGGGAAAGACGTCCTGCCAAAAAACACGGCAATATCCCTCTATAAATCCAGGAGACCAACATGACCACAACGGAACTCTTAGCCAAATTTGCAGACCCGGAAATAATCCAGACTCTCTCGCTCTCTGATAAACTTTTTGCAGGTCTGATGGCAACTATCCTCGGCATGGGTATCACCTTTATATCCCTCATTGTATTGCAGTTTGCCATGGTAATCATGGAAAAACTACTAGGCCGACCTGCAAAGCAAACTGTCCAGGAACCTGTACATTCAGGTGTGCCTGCACCCTCGCCGGAGGTAACCACAACAGACGATAATGAACTCATTGCTGTCATCAGCTCTGTCATCGCACTGCAATTGAAAACATCGGTAAGTAATATTGTTATCAGAAACATAGCAAAAGTTGAAGACTCTTCCTCAGCGTGGAACAGGACGGGAAGGCTGGAACAAATGAATAGCAGACTATAAATATCATGGAGATACCCATTATGAAAATGTTCAGAGTAGTTGTAAACGGCAGTGAGTATAAGGTTGGCATTGAGGAGCTGGCTGAAGAAGCCCAGACCCCATCCGTCCAGACAAAGGCTGCCGCTCCAGCGACGCCTAAACCAGTGGTTTCAAAGCCACAGTCCGCCCCGCCTGCACAACAGAAGCAGGCCCCGCCCACACCGGATGCCGGAGACATTGACGGAACAGTGATTGCCCCCATGCCCGGGACTGTAATCTCCATTGCTGTAACCGATGGTGATACTGTTTCAAAAGGACAGACCCTTTTGATTCTCGAAGCCATGAAAATGGAAAATGAAATAATGGCCCCCTGTGATGGAACTGTTCAAGAGGTCAAAATAAGTCAGGGAACATCAGTCAACGCTGGAGATATTCTGGTAGTAGTGACTTCATAAAGGGAGGCTCCCACCATGCTGGATTCATTTATAAATTTTATCAGAAGCACAGGTTTTGCCGGTCTTACAATCGGCTCGATTGCAATGATCGGCGTAGCCTGTCTTCTTCTCTACCTGGCAATTGTAAAAAAATTCGAGCCACTTCTCCTGGTACCAATTGCCTTCGGTGTACTTCTTACCAACCTTCCCTTCGCCGGTCTGATGGCCGAACCGATATTACAAATCACAAAAGATACCATCCATACTGCCGAACCGGGGGGACTTCTCTACTACCTTTTCCAAGGTGACCACCTTGGAATTTTTCCTCCGCTGATTTTTATGGGAGTCGGGGCAATGACTGACTTTGGACCACTTATTGCCAACCCCAAATCTCTTCTTCTTGGTGCAGCAGCCCAATTTGGCATATTTATCACCTTTATGGGTGCAATAGCCTCGGGACTATTTACAGCTCAGGAGGCAGCATCCATTGGTATCATAGGCGGTGCAGACGGCCCCACCGCAATTTTCCTTTCTTCAAAACTGGCCCCCCACCTTCTCGGCCCAATTGCCATTGCAGCCTACTCCTATATGGCACTGGTTCCAATTATTCAGCCACCAATCATGCGGTTGCTTACTACCCAGAAAGAGCGTGTCATTAAAATGACTCAACTCCGGGAGGTCAGCCAACGGGAAAAAATACTCTTCCCCATCATTGTAACCATACTGGTTTCATTAATTGTCCCACCGGCTGCCACGCTAATCGGCATGCTGATGCTTGGAAACCTCTTCAGGGAATGTGGCGTTGTCGGACGACTTGAAGATACTGCAAAAAATGCCATGATCAACATTATAACCATCTTTCTTGGGGTGACTGTCGGTGCCACCGCAACGGCTGAACAGTTTTTGCGGGTGGAAACCCTCGCCATATTAGCCCTTGGCGTCACTGCATTTGCAATAGGCACAGCCTCGGGAGTACTGCTGGCCAAACTGATGAACAGAGTAATGAATGTTAACATTAACCCGCTTATCGGCTCTGCCGGGGTCTCGGCAGTACCCATGGCTGCAAGAGTATCCCAGGTTGTCGGTCAAAAAGAGGATCCTGGGAATTTTCTTCTCATGCATGCAATGGGGCCAAATGTGGCGGGTGTCATAGGGTCAGCTGTATCAGCTGGAGTTCTTCTCTCGCTCTTTGGCAACTAACATCGTGTCAATTCAAATCAGTTTTTTACTTGAAAACTACTTGCATTTGCATTAAATATTAAAGTGTAACATTGTTCTTATTATGATAGACACTAATAACTTGAATAATGATTAATGAATATATTTCAAATAGTTAAGTCATGATAACCATAATAACAATACTACACAGCAGAGATAANNCTGTCAACAAACAACCATAGCACTTAAACCGTACAAGAGTAACAATGTTGAACGACATAAACGACGATATTCACAAGCGACTTGAACGTGCCGTGCTGGAAGTTTTTTCGAGTTCAGATTTCCACAAGGCCTCCATTCGTGATATTGCCAACAGTGCAGGAGTGAGTTTTACAACAATTTACAAGCACTATGGCAGCAAAGAGCGCCTCGTTTTTGCCTTTGTTGATATCTGGATGGGTAAATTAACAGATCGAATCATTGACCACCTGCATGGAATTGAAAATCTCAAAGAAAAACTCCGCAAAGTTTTCTGGCTTCAACTCGACTACTACGAGCGCCACGAAAAGTTTGGCAGGATTATTTTCATGACCTTACCGATGAAAACATGGATGGTTGATGAAACATTTGCCCAGCCCAGAATGATGTCACTGATGATTGATGTCCTTCGTCAGGGACAGAATGAAGGTATCCTCAACCCCAATGTACGTGCCGGAATTTTACTCGACTTTTTTATGGGCTTTGTTCAACGCAGTTTTTTTATGTGGATTTTACGGGGAAAGGAAGAAAGTCTGGCAGACCAGGCCAATGTTATGTTTGAAATGGTCTGGCTGGGAATGACAAATCCTCAGAAAAACCATGATTCTTAGTCGAAAATTATACACTACATCTTTGAACGCCTGCCGGCGTCAACTCACACATTTTGGGAGAAAAAAATGGAAATTCTAAAAATTGATCATCTGGGCATAGCAGTAAACAGCATCGATGAAGGTAAAAACTTTTGGTCTGACATCCTCGGTCTTGAATTTGAAGGTGCGGAAACTGTAGAAGCACAGAAAGTCACAACCGCCTTCTTCCCTGTCGGAGACAGCGAGGTAGAGCTTCTTGAATCCACCTCTCCTGAAGGTCCTGTAGCAAAATTCATCGAGAAAAGAGGCCAGGGCTTTCAACATGTCGCCTTTCGCGTAGCAAATATAGCAGAGGCTCTCGCAGAGTTGAAAGAAAAAGGAATTCAACTGATCGACCAGGAACCAAGAATCGGTGCCGGTGGTGCGAAAATCGCTTTCTTACACCCCAAGGCAACCGGTGGTGTGCTTGTAGAACTTTGTGAGCGTTCATAAGATGTTTTTAACCGGCATTGCCGGGGTGTTTTAAAAATGAGGATAAACTAATGTCAGATCATCCGAAGTTAGAAGAATGGAAAGAACTCGCTTCAAAACAGATGAAAGGAAAATCGGTTGACACCCTCGACTCGATGACTCCTGAAGGAATCAAGGTTAAACCGCTATACACCGCTGAAGACCTTGAAAATTTAGATTCCAACACTCTTCCGGGGATGGCGCCGTATATGCGAGGGCCCATGGCCACCATGTATGCGGGAAGACCATGGACCATCAGGCAATATGCAGGTTTTTCAACTGCTAAGGAATCAAATGCCTTCTACCATAAGGCTTTAGATGCCGGGCAGAAAGGGCTCTCCGTTGCCTTTGATCTTGCTACACACCGCGGATACGATTCCGACCACCCAAGGGTCTCGGGAGATATTGGTAAAGCAGGTGTAGCCATCGATTCAGTAGAGGACATGAAAATCCTCTTTGATGGGATTCCCCTGGATAAAATGTCCGTTTCCATGACCATGAACGGTGCTGTTATCCCTATTCTTGCCGGATACATAGTTGCCGCCGAGGAACAGGGTGTGAGCCATGATCAGCTTTCCGGCACGATTCAGAATGATATACTGAAAGAATACCTCACCCGGAACACCTATATATATCCTCCCACGCCATCAATGAGGATCATTTCGGACATCATGTCTTTCTGCTCGAAAAATATGCCCAGGTACAATACCATCAGTATCAGCGGATACCATATGATGGAGGCCGGTGCCAACAGTGTACTGCAAACCGCCTTCACCCTGGCCGATGGTGTAGAATACGTTAAAGCAGCCCTGGAGAGCGGCATGGACGTTGATGCCTTTGCCCCGAGACTTTCCTTCTTCTTCGGCATCGGCATGAACTTTTTCATGGACATTGCCATGCTTCGTGCAGCCAGATTCCTCTGGCACCGACTAATGAACCAGTTCAACCCAACAAACCCAAAATCTTCCATGCTCCGAACCCATTGCCAGACCTCGGGCTGGAGCCTTACTCAGCAAGATCCCTATAACAACGTAATTCGGACAACTCTTGAGGCAATGACTGCTGTTCTTGGAGGCACTCAATCCCTGCACACTAACTCTTTTGACGAAGCTATCGGCCTACCGACCGATTTTTCTGCGCGCATAGCCCGGAATACTCAGATAGTCATCCAGGAAGAGTCTCAAGTCTGTCAGGTTATTGATCCGCTTGGAGGCTCCTACTATGTTGAATCACTGACTAACAGCATAATAGATGAAGCTCAAAAGATTATCGATGAAATTGATGAATTGGGCGGAATGGCAAAAGCAATTGAAAGCGGAATGCCTAAAATGCGAATTGAAGAATCCGCAGCCCGAAAACAAGCCAGGATTGACCAGGGGCTTGATGTTATTGTTGGAGTAAATAAATATAAACTGGCTGATGAAAAAATCGATTTTGACGTTCGGGAAGTACCTTCATCGGTGAGAGATGAACAGGTCGCCAGACTCAAAGAGATTAAAGCCGCTCGTGACAGTGGTGTAGTGGAAAAGGCATTGGCGGATCTTACTGCTGCTGCCCAAAACGGTGACAACCTCCTTGAGGCTGCCCTTCCTGCCGTCCGTGCTCGTGCCACGGTGGGTGAAATATCAGATGCAATGGAAAGTGTATTTGGAAGGTTTGTCGCAACAACCAGATGTATCTCCGGCGTCTATTCTTCTGAGTTCAGCGGTAATGATGATATCATCCAGGCCCTTAAAAAAAGAACAGCCACATTTCTTGAAAAACAGGGCAGACGACCCCGACTGCTGGTTTCTAAAATGGGCCAGGATGGACATGACCGCGGTTTTAAGGTAGTGGCCAGTGCTTACGCAGATTTTGGTTTTGATGTTGATATCAGCCCAATGTTCCAGACGCCTGAAGAGGCTGCCAAAATGGCCATTGAAAACGATGTACATGTTGTTGGCGCCTCAAGCCTTGCTGCGGGGCATAAATCCCTTATTCCCTCTCTAATTGAAGAACTTAGAAAAATTGGTGGTGAGGATATTTTAGTAGTTGCCGGCGGCGTTATCCCTCCCGGAGATTATGATTTCCTCTATGAGGCAGGTGTAAAATTAGTTTTCGGCCCGGGCACTCCCATCACCGATTCAGCAGACAGAACCATGACTTTGCTGGAAGAAAAATATTTATAAACCAGTTCAATGATAATAGGGGTTCGGCAGCAATTTTCTTCGTATGCTGTCGGGCCTCTATTAAAACCATACAATGCTCAAAGATCCCCAGGAATATATAGAAGGTGTGCTCAGTCAGGATCGTTTACTGCTGGCTCGAACTATTACCCTTATTGAGTCCACTCTCCCCGCCCATCAGAAACTTGCAAAAAACATTGTCAACCAGCTGCTGCCATATACCGGAAAAGGCGTTCGGCTTGGTATAACAGG
>LGVF01241383.1_pt1 | contig 10504 bp, 13 predicted proteins | sample 469901 | NCBI WGS metagenome assembly LGVF01 (sample SAMN03893561, study PRJNA290197) | marine sediment metagenome | material: sediment; isolation source: combined push core samples #3730, #5133, and #5579 collected at Hydrate Ridge | place: Pacific Ocean: Hydrate Ridge | reverse complement strand
AACCCCAGAATAAAAAGAAGATGGTGGCAGTATCCAGGCCGCTCCCAAAACTAATCCAGGATCTGGCCCGGATGCAATCTACAGAATCTAAAAAAGTGCAGTTAGTCATCGATAAACACGGGACCATTGTCGCGACCACCCTGGGTAATCAAGTCCCAGAAAAGGAGCAAGGAAAATGAGCAGCGGTAATTTTGAAGAACTCAGCTGGCACGTCGGGCACGATGTGGAAGTGGTCTCATACGGAAGAGGAGGGCACATTTACAACATCGCAGTTGAGTGCAACGATTGCGGGGCAGTATTGTTGAGCTTTGATAACCCGAATAATGGTTATCTGAAACCAAATCAGCAAAAAGAAGCCCAAATGGAAGGAATAGAACAATAAAACAAAAGGAGGTGTATTATGACCAGGCTTACCCTGGCAGGCCCTGGAGCAGGAAAAACCCAGGACCTGACAGATCAAATCAACACCAGGCTCAAGGAGGGTATGAACCCGTACTCGATCCTGGCAATAACTTTTTCTCGCAGAGCGGCCGGTGTGATCACTGAGCGCACCAAGGGCAAAGTGGAAGGGCACACATTCCACGGATTTGCTAACTGGGTGATTCGTCTGGGCTGCAGCACGCGGGGAGAAGATCCCCCAAAGATCGTCGTCGACAGGCAGCAGGACGAGCTGATTAAAAGGGCTATTGAAGAGGTGGACAACGATTTTCTTGAGCTTGAGGAAGTCAAACACGCTCTATCAAGAATCCGGGTTTTAAATGTACCCCGGGAGGCAATTCGCCCCCAGGTGGTAGAGGCGGTCGATCGTTATCTGGAGATGCTGGACGCTGAAAAGAAAGTGGATTTCACCCGGATACTGGAGCGCGGCGCCCGGGAACTTCAAAATCCCCGGGTAAGGGAACAAATCACTTCCCTCTACCAAGCTGTTTTTATTGACGAGTGTCAGGACGTTAATCCATATCTGGAGTTTCCCCTGATGGAACCGTTTCTGGACGTTTTGGATCTGTACAGCTCACCATCCCAGCAGATCTATACCTTCCGGGGTGCAGATTGGGAATCGCTTTCTAACCTGCTTCCCCAGGATATGGCTGTTAAGACGCTTAGTGAAAACTACCGGTCCACGCCGGAAATTGTCCGCAGCAGCAAACACCTTGCCGGCCCTGATGCGACAGGGATGGTTTCTACCAGGGACTCCCTGGGGATTCCGGTCAATATCTATAAGTCGCCCCGGGACAGCATCAACCAGACGATCCATACCCTGTCTGCGATCATCAAAGAGTGGGGCCAAAAAGGTATTGGTCCAGAGAACATTGCTGTACTGACCAGGTCAAGCAATAATGCCAAGATCAGGCGTGGTTTGACTCATTATGGGGTACCCCTGGCACTGGGATCGTTCTTTGCCAGCGAAATTGTGAGCGGTGCTTTGTCCCATCTCTGGTTAGCGCTGTATCCAACCGACCTCAAGGCCCTGGACAGCGCAATGAGTTTTCCTGGTCCTTCCCTGGGCATGATGACCCGCTCCTTGATTGGCAGCGAGCGTGTTTCCTGGGACGAGCTGGCCTGGTTGATCAGTGATCCCCAATTTGCCTCCCAGGAGCAACAGAAAGCCATGGGAATGTTTCAGCGTCATGCGCACAACCAGTATGTTCTCCGCAAGTATGGACAGGAAGGGAAATTGGATGAAGTAGTGAGTCAAATCCTTTCGCCCCTGCGTGATACACTTCTGAGAGAGGGTTGGTTCAAAGCAGCCAACGATATTGAACAGATCGTTTCCCTCTCTGGGGAATTTGATACGCTCACAAAATTTGCGGATTATTACCGCGAGGAAGTGGAGAGTGTCAAGTATACCGAGGAAGGCGTTACGGTGATGACCATCCATAAAAGCAAGGGAACTGAATTTCAAGGGGTCATCATACCGGGCTGGATTGAAGGTCGTATCCCGGTTGTGTCTGATGATCCTCAAACAGAGCAAAACTTGGCTTTTGTGGGCCTGACCCGAGCAAAAGACAGGTTGGCACTCATGGTTCCTGGTTCTCCGCCCAGTCCTTTCCTGAGGGGTATGCGAGAAACCAGTGTGATCCAGGTGTAGGAGGGTGTGATGAACAATAAAATGGATCAAAAACCAGATCTGTTAGAAGTCCTGCGCGCCCACGGGGTTGATGTCGACACCCGGGGCGGAAGAATAAGCGCGCTCTGTCCTTTCCACGATGAGAAAAATCCTTCCTTCTCCATAGACCCAGGCAAAGGGTTATGGTTTTGTTTTCACGACCATATCGGGGGTGATGTGTATGACTTTGTGGGGGCTATGAAGTTCGGGTTGGAAAACTGGGACTCCCGCAACAAGATCATGTTTAAAGAAGTGGTGAGCATCCTGGAAGAAAAGAATTTCAAGCAGCAGAAGATCACACCCGTAAAAAGAGAAGAGAAGAAAAAAGAGCTTAGCCAGAATGTGCTCTTCCTGCTGGGGCATGTGACCCAGATCTATCACCAGAATCTGCTCCAGGAAGAAAAGGCGATGGCGTACCTTACGGGGAGGGGACTGACCGAAGAATTCATCCGGACCCATAAGATCGGATACGCCAACGGCAATCTAGGCGTGATGCTTTCAATGCTTCCGGAAGATGTTTTCCGAGACCTGGCAGTTGAAGCCGGCTTGATCTACGTCAATGCCAAAGGCGGCCGCCGCTGGGAATTCATGAAGGGCAGGATCGCCTTTCCCGACATTGATCGTGATGGTCGGGTACTGGGCATCATTGGCCGGAGTCTGGACCAGCAGCAAAATCCAAAATACCTGACATTGAACGGTCTTCCCAAGGTGATCTGGGGTCTACATCGCTTCAGTCAATGGCAGCCATTGATCGTTCACGAGTCGATCATGGATGCCTGCACTGCACAACTGATGGGAGTTCCCAGCTGTTCTCCATGCGGAACAGGACTTGCCTGGCATCTAGTGGAAGAGCTCAAGAAGAAAAAGTATCTTGGCTTTCTCTCTCAAGATGATGAGCCCAGCAAGCGTGCGATCGAACGCTGGAAGGAAAAGATTCCTCATGGACGAGCAATAGTGGGGGAATATGACGGTCACAAGGATCTCAATGAAATGGCCACTGAAGTAGGGTGGGAAGCTGCCAGATCCCGTCTGTTTGCCCTGCTCGAGAAAGGGGGATTTGAGTATGAAGTACAAAAAACCTAGTAGAGCGCCTAACAAGCTGCTCTTTTGATAAACCCTCGCTAAGATAGCACCTGGCGGGGTTTTTTTTATTCCCAATAATATGAAAAAGAGGAGGGTAAATCTAGTGAATAACTATCTTCAACTGTACAAAGATATGGCAAACTTACCTCCGCTGGAGCTGGCTGAACTTCTAGCGGATGTTTTGCCTATTGGGGAAATCAAGGCCCGGATGGACGGGACCGTTGTTGTGGTCCACGCCTACGGCCTGCGTCGATTTCAAACCTCAACCGACCTGCGTGAACTGGGTATTCCGGAGCATGATCCCCGTAACAAGGTCTTTACAACCACCATGCAAAGCCTGGTCTCTGAAAAGGTCCAGGGCACACTGCGGAACCATGCTTCTCGAATGAAAAAGATTTGCAAAAACACAGGCGCGATCGAAGTTTGGGAGGGACCCCGGAAAGCCTGGTGGGTATCAGTGGAATGCTTCGATACATTCACCCGGTCTGTGGATAACTATATCCAGGAGTTTACTGCGCTCAGAGACCGCCACCTTGTAGACCAGTACGACACCCTGCGCAGGGAAGCTGAGGACAACTACATTAATTCTCTCAAGGCAGCCTATAAGGATCTGTCTGCCGGCAATGGTTACAGTTTGTCCCTGACTAACTACCTGGACACAGGGTTGGAATACTTCGATCGACGATTTCCAACACGGGGGGAAATCCAAACTGACATCCGGATGGAAATGGAGATCATTTCCAAGTCTCTGCCTCCGACTATCCGGCACAAGGTTGAAAAACTTCGTGAAGCAGAGGTCCTGGCATTGACAGCCGAAGCGGCTGCTCAAAGAGCCCTGGCTAGTAATGAAACCGAGCAGATGGAGCTGGCCCAGATCAAGAAAGAGGCCGAGGAAGAACGCCTCAATCTTCTCAAAGAAAAGAGGCGCAAGCAGGAAGAGATCCTGCTCTCTCAAATGCGGCCGGAGATATCCCAGATGCAGGAGGCCATGGAACGGATCACTGCCTCAACAACCATGTTGGCGGATGAAATTATCCGCAGCGCGAAGAACGGGTCTGAGATAAGCTCAGCGGTTTCCAAATCCTGGAATACGCGGCTTGAGCGTCTCCGGAAACTATCACCATCTAATCCAAGGCTGGGGGAAGCAATAGAAGCTTTGCAACAGCTCAAAGAGGACAGCATCGGGGATTCCCGAACCACTCGGTTTTCTATCCAGCAAACTGAAAGAAGGGTCAAGGAAGGATTGGAGGAGCTTTCAACCAGTACGGTATTTGAAAGTTTTGCCAACGATATCTTCTCGCTCCTTCAAAATGGTGACCGGGAGGGAGTCCTATCCCAAATTCACCAGGCCCGATCTCAACACCGTGAGCGGCTTGATGAGCTGGAAAATCTCTACGAGTATGTGGTCCAGATCATGAGTAGAAAGGAAGTCCTCGTATGATCAAACTTCCTTCAAAAACCTATTTCTTGACTGAAGAATCCCCGGCTTTGCAGATCCTTGAAGAGCTAGGGGTTGTTTTGGAAATTGATTCCGAGGGCCAACAAGCGGTCGAGCTGGATCCTATCTTGATGATCGCTCTCCTGGCACTGCAGGGAAAAATCATGCCCACGGTCAGCAGTTTAATCGAACGCTGGAGAAATCAAGAAGAAAATCCACAAGAAGAACCTAACGAAAAAGGAGGCCTATATGGAATTAGTTCATAGATTCAGCATAAAAAAAGAGGACAACCCAGGCCCAAAAACCCCAAGATCCCACAAGTTCCTGGAGACAGGAAAAGTGATTGATTTTTTGAACCTATTCTCCATTATTTGGCTCTTGGAAGGGAAGATCTGGAAAGCCATCAGGGCTTTTGTAGCTGCTAGCTGGTTGTTCCTGGAAAAAAGGCGGTATGGCCAGCGGGCAGTCCTGCTTACAAATCCGATGAATATGTCCGTGTTTGAAAACGAAGTTGAGTTTACCCGGTTTGCCCGAACGATTTTTGCAGATCTATCCAAATTTCAATTTCGCCCCGCCATCCAGAAAACAGTGGATGAGATGGCGAATGATGCCAATAGTTTATTTACTTTCTACACGCTGAACAATAGGAGGAACGATGTGGCTGGAACAACTGGGCACAAAAATCAACGACCTGTCTTATGAGGGACCTCATCCTCATGGGCAGCTGGCCAACCTTTTCAAAGGTGCACAAGGGAAAGAGTTTATTCCCCCGGATGGCTATCGCGGAGCATATCCGCTAGACGAGCAGCCCTGGAAACCTGTGGATAACTTGAAGTCCACTCCGGTTGAACTTCTGGGAGTGGATGGATCCCAGATCTATCCGGATTCTGCGGAACCTCTCCCCTGGGCTTATGCTCATGCGATGACCACGTCTCCGCCTGGGCGCTACATATTGAGGTTTATGACACCCGGAGAGCTTCTCCATGCCAAGGCTGCCAGTGGGAGAAAACTGATAGATATGGTCCGTTTCTCCCTGGAGCTGGAGCTGGCCTCTGAATGTGCCAGGAAAAAAGGAAGTGGAGCAGTGGTACTGCTGGATGGACCAATTCTTCCACCTGGCCGCATATCCCACGCCAGAGAAGGCCTTGGCAAGAAGATCCTTGACAGGGCTCTAGCTGAGCTGGATGATGCTGTGTTGCAGGAGGGGATCATTGTGGGCTTCACACCAAACGGACATGCCCGCTACATCGCAAACTTGCTGCTGGCAATGGTGGGGGAAGATAATGAAGACAGGCAGCTTCCGCTGATCGATCGCAAGCTGATCAAATCACTGATCCACAAAGGACAGCGGACAGCGCTGTTCAAGAGAGTCGCTCTTGATGGGCGAGAAGTGGTCTTTTTCTACACAACCCAGGGCAGGGTAGAGTTTCCTTTTATGCCAAGTCCTGAGGTAATCCAGAAGGTTTGGAATTGTGTGGAAGATGGGTACCCGGCTGAGCTTGCAGCGGCTCATCACCTTGCTGTAATCCCTAATGGAACCGCATCTCACTTAAAAGCCATTGTTCGGAGCAACTTGCGAGAAGAGAGTACAGAAAAAGCGATCGCAAAACTTGGATCCTGAAATGGCATCCCTATCCAAATAGAGACCCTGCTCAAACTGAGCGGGGTTTTTGTTTTGGATCTTTTAGAAATAGGAGAAAAAAATGAAAGAACATACTGTAACCATATCCAACAATTTCGTGAGGAATGTGAAACGGATGTGGGACAGCCCCTTTGCCGCTTACAAAGAGATAATCCAGAACGCACTGCGGGCAGGGGCAAAAACCATCCGGGTCAGTTATGATGCCGTCCATACCCTGGTTGTCGAAGATGACGGGCAGGGGTTTGATGACATCCAGTCACTGCTTACGATTGGAGTTTCCGGGTGGGGAGATGAAGTTGTTGAACCTGCAGGCGTAGGGATATTTGCTGCGCCCGCATTTGCCGAGGAAGTCACGATCCAATCAGGTACAAGGAAACTGGTCCTCACAGACACTCTCTTTGAAGATGGAAAAGTAGAAGAGAGAACAATGAAAAAGGCAATCTCCGGCACCCGGGTAGTGGTAAAGGGGATAAAACTGGATCCTAACCGTGTAGACAAGCTTCGCGGTTATGTAGATGTAGAATTTTACTTCAACGGCGAGCTTGTTCCGGATCCACTGGAGAACGAAGACTTTATCGATACCCCCTACGGAAAACTATTCCTCAAACACCACTCAGATACTTCAGCTATGGCCTGGCATTACAGTCAAACTGCACGGGTTATCTGGGAAGGATTTCCCCTGGACGCTCGTTATATCTCCCTCCCGGGTATCTGGGTGGTGGACACACGAGCTGTACCTGGAGAACTTCGCCCCCAGCTTCCCCACCGAGATAAGCTGATCCAAAATGAGGCTTATCACAAGACCATCAAAGAGATCAACGACTTCTTCAATGAATGGGCTGGCAATATTCTGTCCCCGATAGAGATCAAAAAAATGCCGGGGTTAGGTAAATATGAAAAGATTGCTGCCCAGCTGGAAAAAGAAGTCGACCGTGATCAGATTCCCGGCGCCCTGGTTCTAAAAGCCAGAGAGCATTTCTACACAAAGTTGTCAGTTCCAATCCTCGTCCACCCGACCATAGACTGGGAAGGATCGTTCGGATACGTTGATGGTTTTGAACAAGAAACCATCAATACCCGGAATGACCTGATCATGGAAGCGCGCTTGCCCTGCGAAGATGACGATGGTCTCCTGCAAGAACTAATCAATGCTCAAGCCGAACAACCCATGCTGGTCAAGTTCGTGGCGAGTAAGAAAAAAAGCAACTTCAAACCTATCAATCTTCACAAACACGAAGGGGGATGGTATTGCGATGGGTGGGAATTGGATGGGGGATATCTCCAAGGAATTGAATCGATGGTTTGGCAAACAGAAGAAGGGACCAGGGTTGTTTTTACTGGAAAGCCCGATCACCTGGCCGGCCACGTGCTGAACAACGCAGAGTTATGGTCCATTGTTCTAGCTTGCTACAACTGTGAAACCCTCTCAATTTATTGGAGCGAAGACGGAGATGGGTTCGGGGTACTTCCTGGGGATGTGCTGGTGGATGCCTACAGGTCAATGGGTCAGGAAGAAAACGATGCCCGGATTTACGTCAAGATCCAGCAAATCAGGAAAGTAGTGACAGATTATGGGCTCCCTGAGGCATTCCGTGAAATCGCCCTGGGAAATCTCGAGGATCTTGAAACAACCTTCCGTACCGTTGGATATACACCTCCTGAAAACGCCGGACCTATCTACTTGTTCTGATAGTCCAACCTTAACCTCAACTATACCCTCCTGTTTGTCACCAAAAAAGGAGGGTATTTCTATCTATTTCAAAACAAGGAGAAAACTATGTTTGATTCCCAAGGTATGACTGAAGAGAATGAACTCCACCTGGAGATTATCAAGCAGATCTGGCCTAAGATTGCTCCCGAAATATATGGCAAATACAAAGAGCAGGGCAGGGGGATTGTCGTGTTTTTCATGTTGGACAATATATCCGATGAGGTTGAAGCAATTCTTCCTCCGGGCGCTGAGCCCACAGGAAAAGGAGCTGCTGGAACCTTTATTCCAAGGGACTACCTGCTTCCTTTAGAAAACCTGGTCGGTGAACAAGGTCTGCTGCAAATGGATCGTGTTTTGGGTCAATATGATCCAGACAAAACAATAGTCTTTGCTTTTATCCGGAAGTTTATTGATGACGATGGAAAGTGGGGTATCAAGGCAGCCGGCTATGAGATCACTCCGTCTCCAGAGACAGAACTATCTCCCCGGGCAATGTGGAATAAGCGTAAGGAAAAGACTGAGTTTGCATTTTGTCGTCATCGGAAACCGGGCGATAAGAATAACCCGATCATTAATCTCAACTAAAAGGAGAGTATATGAACAACTTTGAAGGCATGGATAAAAAAGACAAGTTCCACATGAGTATCGTGGTCCAGATCTGGGAAAAGATTGCAGGGCTGGTTTATGGTCGGTATAAAAAAGAAGGCAGAGGAGCAGTGGTGATGTTCATGCTGGACGACATCCCCGAACCCCTAAAAAAGATCCTTCCGTCCACGAAAAACCTCCCTAAACCGCCGATCGAAAAGAACCACGGGGCTATAGCAACAGCCTATGTGGCCCATGACGACCTTCTTATGCTTGAAGGAGTAATCGGTGAGCAAGGGGTTTTGAAGCTGGACCGTGCGTTGGGAACTTACAACCCGGATACAACGATCGTATTTGTTATGATCGAATCCGGCCAGAATAAGGATGGTAAGAAAGGTGTTGCCGTATCAGGATTTGATGTAACGCCACCCCCTTGCCTTTACCCCAAGGAGATGTACAAAAAAGGGGCGATCTTTGGGTCCTACAATCCCCTGAACAAGACCAAGAACAATCCACTTTTGACCCTCAATTAAAGACAGGAGCCATATTAAGAGCCTGTAAGTAAGATTCTCTGAAAGAGGCTCTTAACACCTTGGAGGTGAAGTATGGAAAAATTAATTTCTTTGACCAGCTTGATCGACAATACCCAAACGGATCTTCTGTTCTCGATTGCGAACAAAATCGTCACCGCGCTGAACACTGATGCCGAGAATAACAAGCGGCATCCATTTGTGCTTGCAAACATTGAGTGTGCTCTGGAAGATCTGAGGTGCGCAGAAAGCGATTGGAATTCACCGTTCCACCCGCTTGACATGGACGAAGAAGATCTCCATGCCCATGGAGATTACTTAGGAGATTTAGAAAGAGTAGGAGAAAAGCGATGACTGTAATGACGTTAGAACAAATAACTATACTTGAACCAATCCTTGATCAAATACCTGTACCGATAGCGCAGCCAGAGATATTCACCCTTCCTTCTGAAGAGATCGACCGAATTTTAGCAGAAGTGGTACCTAGCTCCAAAAGGTCTGCCGATCCCTGCTTACTGGAAGGTGTCTCTGCAGGGTTTATTGATGAACCTGTTACAGAATACCAGGACAGCATGGACGCAGCAGGATATCCCTATTGGTAATAAGAGAACGTGGATATCGTTTAGAATAAGAATGTCCACCCACTTTTTCACTAAAAGTGAAGGAGGAGCAATGTACGACTTGGGGGAGTATGAGTTCTTAGGATACCTGGTGCATAAATCAGGGAACCAGATGCTGATCTTTGTGCCAGACGATATTCCGGATCTTGATTCCATGCCTCAAGATGATGCTGGTGTCTATATCAAGGCGGATATGTCAGGTGCCCAGATCGATAACGAAAAAGATCTAGAGAGGATGGAACCAGGCATAATGCTCATGGGGCTTGGCCGGCTGACCCTTCTAAATGAATGGCTTCCTAAGGTCTATCTGAACACACTGTTTGTACTCTGGAGAAAGAGGGAAGGTCTATCCACTCCCTCTTTCTTATTAGAAACGGTCCTTGAAGATGTCTCGGTTAAAAATCACTTACGCAAGCTACCTGCAGGCATGAAGGCCAGCAAGGAGCAAATCCGTAAAGCATTGAAAAAAGGGATCATCCTTCCGGATGGATATACTTACGTTAGTGATCATGAGCGAACGCTTGAAAAAGAAGTAAAAGACAAACTCGAATAACCCGCCCGTAATCAAATATGGCAGGTTCGTACACCCCGGATTCAGAACATCCGGGGTTTTTGCTATGTAAAACACCTGAAGGAGGAAAACATGATACCTATCACACTGTCCATCAGTGGTTTCTTGTCATACAAGGACCCGGTGGAGATCGATTTTACCAGCTTTGACCTGGTCTGCATTTCTGGCCAGAACGGAGCCGGCAAATCATCCATTTTAGACGCGGTGACCTGGGCTC
>LGVF01376130.1_pt1 | contig 10509 bp, 9 predicted proteins | sample 469901 | NCBI WGS metagenome assembly LGVF01 (sample SAMN03893561, study PRJNA290197) | marine sediment metagenome | material: sediment; isolation source: combined push core samples #3730, #5133, and #5579 collected at Hydrate Ridge | place: Pacific Ocean: Hydrate Ridge | reverse complement strand
ACTCGATTGGTTCGCGTGGGGAACTGCTCGATAGTGCCTCATTTGAACTGGGCGATCTGCGTTACCGGATTCGGCAAACCCGGACGCGGATTAAGCAGCAGCTGGAACAGTTGCTGGCCGGTGATCAATATGCCAGTTGTTTTCAGGAGCGACTGGTGACCGTACGCAATGGGCGTTACGTCATTCCGCTCAAGGCGGATTACCGCGGTCGGCTCAAAGGCTTCGTTCAGGATGAATCGGCGAGCGGCCAAACCCTGTACATCGAACCGGCCGGAGTTCTTGAGGGTAACAACAGTTTGCAGCTACTGCTGCGGGAAGAGCAACGGGAGGAACGACGTATCCTGCTGCAACTGGCTGAGTTGGTGCGGCGTGACAGCGGCAATTTACGCCGCAACCAACAATTGCTGGCGCGCATGGATCTGCGTTTTGCGGCGGCCCGCTTGTCGCGACAGTACCAGGGGCAGCGTCCGGAGCTGGTGGCTGATTCGATTGTTGAGCTGAGGCAGGCGAAGCATCCATTGCTGATGGAAAAGGATGGTCGCCTTGATCCGCAACGGGCGGTGCCGATCGACCTGTTGCTGCCGAAGGATTGCCGGGTCTTGGTGATCAGCGGGCCGAATACCGGGGGTAAGTCGGTCGCGCTGAAAACCCTTGGCCTGTTGTTGTTGATGGTTCGTTCCGGATTGCATATTCCTTGTCATCCTGACAGTCGGCTGCACCTGTATCAACAACTGCATGTCGATATCGGTGATGAGCAGAGCATCGCGCAGAGCCTGTCAACATTTTCCGGACATCTGTTGCGGGTGCGCGAGATTCTTCGTCTGGCGGACAGTGAAACATTGGTGCTGCTCGACGAGGCTGGTACCGGAACTGATCCGGCGGAAGGCGCGGCGCTGGCGCAAGCGGTCCTGGATCAGCTTTGCGAGCAGGGGGCAACAACCATGTTGACCACCCATTTGGGGCAGTTGAAACATTTTGCCCATGCCCAGCCGGGGGTGGAAAACGCCGCCGTCGAGTTTGATCCCGAGACTCTGGCACCGAAATACCGGTTGAATTATGGCCTCCCCGGTGCCAGCAGCGCGCTGGAAACAGCCCGGCGGCTGGGTCTGCCGGATGGCGTTCTGGTCCGCGCCCGGCAATATCTGAGTCAGGGAGAACAGGACAATACTGCTCTGTTGGCGCAATTAAACGCACAACAGCAGGCGTTGGAAAAAGAGTTGCTACAGGCACAGCAAGCCAAGGTGGCTGCCCGGGCTGCCCAGCAATTGCGCCGGCAGCAGTTGCAACAACTCAAAGAAAAGAAAAAAGAGATTCTGGCCCGGGCCGCTCGACAGGCTGAGGAGTTGATTTCGGCAACGTCCGCCCGGCTGAAGCAGTTGCGCAAAAAACAACCGGGTTCCGTTTCGCCACGTGAGGCAGTTGCCGATCGTGAAGAACTGGCGGCAGCTCGTGAGCAGCTGAAACCGTTTAGGCCGCAACCTGGACGGCAAGGAGCCGTGCCCCGGCAGTTGGAAATTGGTGAGTTGGTACGCATTGTCGCCCTGGGTGTTGAGGCGCAGGTCGAGCGTTTGCTCAATGATGGTGTTGACCTGCGGGTTGGGGGGAAGCGACTGCGGCAACCCTTGGCAGCCTTGGAACAGTTTGCTCCGCGACGTTTCGTCTCCAGTCAACAGGGGGGCGGCCAAGTGACGCGTAAGATCGTTGCGCGACAGGTGTCGGCGCAGCTTAAGCTGGTGGGTCAGCGGGTCGATGATGCCCTGCCTGCGTTGGAGCGATTTGTCGATGATGCTCTGTTGCATAATTTGTCGCAGGTTGAAATTATTCACGGTTCCGGTGAGGGGATTTTGCGCCGGGTGGTGCGTGAATTTCTGGCCGGGCAAAGTGGCGTGACCGCTTTTTATGCCGCCCCGGCAGAGCAGGGGGGAGAAAATATCACGATCGCTGAATTGGGTGAGCGATGAGCGGACAGATTGGCGACAGCAAGATCAATGAGGTGCGTGAGCGGACCGATATTATCGAGCTGGTTTCTCAGTATGTCACCTTGAAGCGTTCCGGAGCCAATCATATGGGGCTCTGCCCGTTTCACTCGGAAAAATCTCCCTCGTTCAGTGTCCATGCCGGGCGGCAGTTTTATCACTGCTTCGGCTGTGGCGTCGGCGGTGACGTTTTCTCTTTTCTGATGAAGATGGAAGGCTTGGCGTTCCCGGATGCGGTACGGCGTCTTGCCGAGCGGGCGGGCATTGATTTGGAAGAACGGCGACTTTCCCCTGAAGAGGAGCGTCGGCAAAAGCAGCGTGAGCGACTCTATCAGGTCAACGAACTGGCGGTCGATTATTTTCATCAGAATTTAATGGAATTGCCGGCAGGTGAGCCCGGGCGACAATACCTGAAAAAGCGGGGTTACGGTCGTAAGGCCGCTGCTGAATACAAGATCGGCTACGCCGTTGATGCCTGGGAAGGTCTCGCAAACCATTTGCAGCAACGGGGTGCCGCTGTTGAAGATGCCCGAACCCTGGGATTGATCCGGCCCGGCAAACAGGAACGGGGTGATTATGACCTGTTCCGCGGGCGGCTGATGTTTCCGATTTATGATCTTTCGGGTCGCGTGGTTGCTTTCGGTGGGCGGGTGCTGGATGACAGTAAACCGAAATATATCAATTCGCCCGAGTCGCCGATCTATCACAAGGGGGGGGTGCTGTTCGGTCTTTACCAGGTTCGGCAGGCGATGCGCCAGCGTGGAGAAGTCATCTTGGTCGAAGGCTATTTTGATCAGCTGGCCCTGTATCGCGCCGGGTTCCCACCGGTTGTGGCGACTTGCGGAACCGCTTTGACGGCTGATCACGCGCGGTTGCTCAAGCGTTATGTGCAGCGTGTTTTGCTGCTGTTTGATGAGGATGCCGCCGGCAGACAAGCGACCTTCAAGGCGATGGCGGCATTGCAGGAGGAGGGTGTCCCGGCTATGGTCATAGAATTGCCGAGTGGTGAAGATCCCGACTCCTTCGTGCAGTCGCAAGGCAGCAAGGCTTTTCAGCAGAGGCTGGACTCGGCTCGGCCGGTTATGGACCTGTTTATGGAGGATGCTCTCGGTAAAGCCGGAGCGGGGGTTGCGGAGACCGTACGGGCTGCGGAGGTCGTTGTCCAGCGCTTGACTGCTTTAAACAGTGAGATGGAGCAGGATTTGTACCTTAAGGATCTGTCTGCCCGTAGCGGTATCGAACTGCAACTGCTGAAGCAGAAACTGGATGAGATGTCACACCAAGAAACTCAGTCGGCGGCACGGCCGTCGTTTTATCCGGAACTGCCGGAACCGCCGTATGCAGCACCGCCGGTAAATTTGCATAGACATTCTCCGCGCGAGGTCGGGGCACCGGTGACGCCCCCCTGGAGTCGGGCGGAAGGGATGCTTCTGGCGCTTTTATTGCACAGTGCGCAGGCGCGGGAAAAAATATCTGCGGCCGGGCTTGAAGAGTATTTTTATAGTGAAAAAGCTTTGCTGCTCGCAACTGAATTGTTGCGCCTGATCCGTCAGGATGTTCCCGACCTGGAAGACTTAAATAGAAGGCTTGACCCCGGTATGAAGCCATTTTTAAACTTTCTTATGCGGGTAGATCCGGAACAGTTCTCAGGTGCCGTAGAGGATATTTTAGCGGGTTGTCGAGCAACATTGCAGCGGGAAAATAAGAAAAAACAGCGTGAGCAAATACTGACTCAGATCCGCTTGGCAGAGCAAACGGGAGATGCTGAGCGGGCAGAAGAGTTGATGGGACAGTTTAAAAACTTCAAGTAGCGGTTACACTTAAGCAAATAAGTAGATACGGGATTGACATCATTTCCGATGCGGAGGAGAAGGCGCAAAAATGGCGAAGAAAAGTAATCCGGAAGAAGTTCAGCAACTGATCGACATGGGGAAGGAAAAAGGTTTTCTGACCTATGATGAGGTGAACGATATTCTGCCCGCTAACATGGTGTCCTCTGATCAACTGGAGGATGTTATGAATATGTTTGGAGAGATGGATATTGAGATTATCGACTCTGACGGTAAGGCGCCCTCTTCCAAAGCGGGGGATAATCTGGATGACAACGGTGACGAAAAGGATGTTGAACTTGAGGCCGGAACCCTGGGAAGAACCAGTGACCCGGTGCGGATGTACCTGCGGGAGATGGGTCAGGTTGCGTTGCTGACTCGTGAGGGCGAGGTAGAGATTGCGAAAAGGATTGAAAAGGGAGAAGCGCTCGTCACCAAAGTGGTTATGCGCACTCCGATCGCGGCACGGGAAGTAATCCATCTGCTGGAGCGCCTCGCTAAAGGACAGCTCCGCGTTTCAGAAATTACCCGTGATTACGATGAAGAAGAAGGTGGTGATGCTGAGGCTAAGCAGCGCGAGCGTCTGCAGGTTTTGTGTGAGCAGGTGCGCCCGTTGGAGGAACAATTGAAAGAGCTTCAGGAAACGTTGGCTGAAGAAGTACCGGCAAAAAAACGACAGGTTCTTGAAGCGAAAGAGAGTGAAATTCGTGAGCAACAGATTGAACTGTTGCGTCAGGTCCGTTTGAAGGATTTTCAGGTTGCGAAAATTGTTGATCGACTGAAGGAGATGGGTCAGCAGGTCAAAAAGGGTCAATTGGAGATTGCCGACTGTGAAAAACAGACCGGGAAACCTTATAAGGAAATTCGTAGTTACCTCCGGCGGATGCGCAAGAGTGATGAGGAAGCCCATGCCGTTGCCGAGGAATTGAATGTCGCCGGTGATGTATTGCTGTTCGTTGAAAAAAGNNAAAAAGGTTAAAGAGGAGTCAGGGTTTGAATCTGAAGACCTGCTTGAGTATTTGAAAGAGGTTTATAAGGGGGAATGGCGCGCTAAAAAAGCGAAGACGGAGTTGGTGGAAGCCAACTTGCGTTTGGTGGTTTCAATTGCCAAAAAATATACCAATCGGGGCCTGCAGTTCCTCGACCTGATTCAGGAAGGGAATATCGGCCTGATGAAGGCGGTCGACAAGTTTGAATATCGCCGCGGTTATAAATTTTCGACTTACGCTACTTGGTGGATTCGGCAGGCAATCACTCGTGCTATCGCCGACCAGGCCCGCACTATTCGGATTCCGGTGCATATGATTGAAACGATCAATAAGCTGATACGGACCACCCGGCAACTGGTACAGGAATTCGGGCGTGAACCAACCCCTGAAGAGATTGCCGAGCGGATGGATCTGCCGCTGGATAAGGTGCGTCGGGTGCTGAAGATTGCCAAAGAGCCGATCAGTCTGGAAACCCCGATCGGTGAAGAGGAGGATTCTTCACTGGGTGATTTTATTGAGGATAAAGCCGTGGTCTCCCCGCTTGAGGCAGTCATCAAGGGGAACCTTTCCGATCAGACTTCACGGGTGTTGGCTTCGTTGACGCCCCGGGAAGAGAAGGTCTTGCGCATGCGTTTCGGCATCGGCGAAAAATCAGATCATACCTTGGAAGAGGTCGGGCAGGATTTTAACGTGACGCGGGAACGAATTCGACAGATAGAGGCTAAGGCCTTGCGTAAACTGCGTCATCCAAGCCGTGCTAAACGGCTCAAGGGCTTTGTTGCGACCGACAGTCCCACGACCTGAAAAAAAGAAAGATAAAATCCTTGACAGGACAAAAGCAATTTTTTTACAATTACAAATTGTCCTAAGGGCCTATAGCTCAGTTGGTTAGAGCCGCCGGCTCATAACCGGCTGGTCCCAGGTTCGAGTCCTGGTGGGCCCACCATGTTCAACCTTGGCGGAGTTTCCGCCGATTCCGATTAGGCAGCTTGCGTTGGATGTAGATAATCGTTTCATAATATCAGTCCGTCCCGAAGAACACCTATGGGGATCTGTAGCCGCTGCGGTTGAAATCTCCAAGGGTGAAGAACAAATGAGACAAGAGTGTACCGGAAGACCGGTGCACTCTTTCTTTTTGTGGAGAATAACGCATGGTTAAGGCACGGTCGGCTCGTTTGGCGGACCTGGTCGGCCTGCTCAATTCTCTTTATCCGAATGATTTGGCTGAAGATTGGGACAATGTCGGCTTGCAGGTTGGAGATCCGACCGCAGAAATCGACAAAATTCTTGTTTGCCTGGACGCCGAAGGTTTAGCGATTGACGAAGCTCAGCGTGTTGGAGCGCAGCTGGTTATTTCGCATCACCCGCTGATTTTTCGTCCATTGAAGCGGCTGACTCCGACTGATGAAAGCGGTCGGATCCTGTTCCGGGCGATTCGCAATAATATTGCCGTGTTGAGTGCCCACACCAATTTGGACCGTGCTGCCGATGGCCTTAATGACTGGCTCGCTGAGCGTCTTGATCTGGAAAACACTCGGCCACTGGAACGACCTCAACAGGGAGCCTTTTATAAGTTGGTGGTATTTGTTCCGGTCGGCCATGAGGCAGGGTTGCTTGATGCTGTTTTTGCTGCCGGGGGCGGCCATGTCGGCCAGTATGATCGTTGCTTTTTTCGTACTCGGGGGACCGGCAGTTTCCGTGGTGGTGAAGGAACGACTCCCTTTATCGGCCGGCCGGGCGCCGTTGAGGAGACCGCAGAGTCACGCTTGGAAACCATTGTTCCGGCCGATCGTTTGAACCGGGTTGTCCAGCGGATGCTCAAAGCGCATCCCTATGAAGAGGTCGCCTACGATCTGATTCCACTGGCAAACACCCGTACCGATGTCGGTCTGGGGCGGATCGGTCATTTGCTTCATCCCGTCAGTTTGCAGCAGTTTTCCAGACAGGTTCGTGAGCAGTTGAATCTTGACAGTCTCAGGCAGGTCGGAGATCCACAACGTCTGGTGACCAAGGTTGCGGTTTGCGGCGGCAGCGGCAGCTCGCTGTTAACGGAGGCCTTGCGCCAAGGGGCCGATTGTCTGGTGACCGGTGATATCAAATATCACGAGGCGCAACGTGCTCGTGCCGAAGGTTTGGCATTGATTGATGCCGGCCATTTCGGCACCGAGCAATTTATGGTGACAGAACTTTCCAAACGGCTGCGCAAGGCTTTGGCCGAGCGACAGCTGGTGGTCGAAATTATCGAAATGACAGCCGAACAGGACCCGTTTGTCACGGTCTGCTGACTGTCTTTACCTTACTGGAAGTAACGGAGGCAATTAACGTGCAAGAAAAGATGAATCTGCTGAAAGAACTTCAGGAGCTTGATCAGGAGATCAGTTCAATTGAAGCGGCTCAACAAAGATACCGCGATGAACTGGAAACATTCAAGACCGAGGCTGCCAGGGTGCAGGAGATGCTGGATGAATTGAATGGCGAACTGGTATTTCTCCAGCAGGACGAGGCGCAACTGCAGCAGAACCTGCTGAAGGAACGGGACAATATTGTCCGGGTAGAAGGGCGTCTGCCGGAGATTCAGACTCAGAAAGAATACGTTGCGGTCCTGAAAGAGATCGACATGGCGAAAAAGGCCAATACGGAACTGGAAGAGCAACTGCAGGCCAAACAGCAGGAAATCTCTGTTCTTGAACAGGATCAGCTGGAGAAAGAGGAAGAGCTGGAGAATATCGGTGGAAAGGCTGATGAACGCAGTGCCGAGCTGTCGAAGCTGATGGGCGAAACGGACAATGCTTTGCAAAAACGTCGCGCCGCCCGCGACTCGGTTGCCGCAGAACTGCCGTCCGCATTATTACGTAAATATCAGACGCTCTTCAAACGGCGCGGTGGTTTGGCTCTGGTCCAGGCTCGCAACGGTACCTGCCTCGGTTGTAACATGAGATTGCCTCCGCAACAATTCAACAGCTTATTGCGCGTAACAGAGATCCAGAGCTGTCCGAACTGTAATCGCCTGCTCTATGTTGAAAAGCAGTCCTGATCCACCGCGTTGGTCAAAGAAGGACAGATGATCGCCGGTCCGTCGTCACTGGCGGGCGGGAGGAAAGTCCGGGCTCCACAGGACGGGATGGTCCCTAACGGGGACCGGGGGCAACCCTAGGGAAAGTGCCACAGAGAGGAGACCGCCTGCTGATGTTCGACACCGGCAGGTAAGGGTGAAAGGGTGAGGTAAGAGCTCACCAGTTCCGACGGTGACGTCGGAAGCTCGGTAAACCCCATCCGGAGCAAGGCCGAATAGAGGAACATTTGAGGGCGGTCCGCCCGAAGTTCCCGGGTCTGGCTGCTTGAGGCCGTTGGCAACAGCGGTCCTAGAGGAATGATCATCGTCCCGCAGCAGGTAACTGCTGCGGGAAACAGAACCCGGCTTACGGACTTCTTTGGCCACATTTTTTCGGCAGCACAACGCTTTGTTGTGCTGCCGTTTTTTTNNGTGATACAATCGCGGCCACGCTGGCGGAACAAGAGCCGTTTCCGGAAGAAAGATAGCTGATAGCTGATATCTGGATTTATCTGAATATTTTGGAGCAATTGCCATGAACTTGAGTTTTGACCGAAAGAACGGGGAAATTGACGAGATTATTGATGAACTGCTGAGACGGACCGAGGTTTATCATCCGGAGATGATTCGGCAGATGATTCTGGGCGCCTTGAAGTCGGGCCAGGAAAACAACTATCTGGCTGACCAGAAACTGATGCGTACCACCATGAAAGAGATGCGCTATACGAACAAGGTTTTTGCGCCCTACCGTGACCGGAAGAAAGTTACCATCTTCGGCAGTGCGCGAACCAACTCGGAAGAACCAATCTACAAAAAATGTGTTGAGTTTGCCTATTTGCTGGCCAAACGTGAGTACATGGTCATCACCGGTGGCGGTGGCGGGATCATGCAGGCCGGGAATGAGGGGGCCGGGGCCGAAAATTCCTTTGCGGTGAATATCCAGTTGCCCTTTGAGCAGGACACCAACCCGGTGATGGACCAGAATGACAAGGTCGTTTTGTATAAATATTTTTTCAATCGCAAAGTCGCTTTTCTTAAAGAGGCCCATGCCGTGGCTCTTTTCCCCGGCGGGTTTGGAACCCTGGATGAAGCAATGGAAGTGATGACCCTGGTGCAGACGGGGAAAACGCCGCCAATACCATTGGTGATGATCGACGATGAAGGGGGTTATTGGGAGCAGTGGTTTGACTTCACGCGTGACTGCTTGCTCAGGCGCGGCTTGATTTCCGGAGAGGACTTCAGCCTCTTTTCCATCACCCGTGATCCCGTGGAGGCCGTTCAGTTTATCGATGACTTCTATCGGAATTACCACTCACTGCGGTTTGTGAAAGACAAGCTGGTGATTCGGCTGAATAAGCCTCTCGATACCGGGCACCTGCATATCCTTAATAGTGAGTTCGGAGCAATCCTCAAGCCTGGTGGTGTGGTCAGGCTGACCTCGGCACTGCCGGAAGAGAATGATCAGCCTGACTTGAAACTTTTGCCGCGCCTGATTCTTGAATTCGACCGGCGCAGTTACGGCCTGCTCAAGGCTTTTATTCGGCGGATCAACTCATTCTGACAGGCTTGTTCATGCCCGCTCAGGAGCGGAGGCATACATATGGTATGTCGAGGTCCTGAAAAAATGCTGCAAGGCAGCTATCAGGGCGCAGCAAGCGGCGCCCCTACCGATCCTAAAACAGACAGATATGGTCGATTTCACCAACCAGTCCTGTATGATTTGCTTTGGAACTAACATGCAAGGGCGGACTTTTTGCGACGCCATCAAACAAAGAAGAAGCTGCTGCATAACAGGAGAGATTTATGAGGAAGATCCTCGCCATACTGTTTTTCTTGTCTGTCGCCCCCGCCGTCACCTTGGCTGCGCCCACCGAAGTTTTGATTTTTCCGGCAGGGGCGATTGTCACTGAAGTTACAAACGTTTCGGTGACTAACGGTGAGGCAGTTATTTCTCTCCCCTCAGTCGCAAACCCGCAAACGTTGATGGTCTCTGTTGAGCGGGGAGCAACTGCGGTAACCGGTTTGCGAATCGATTCGATTTTGGCTGACGAAGGGGATTTTTCCGGGTTGCGAGAGCAGCTCAAGGCTGAACAAAAAAGGCTGGAGAGCGTTCAGGATAAAAAACAGACCCAGGCTCTTTCCCTGGCTTACTGGCAAAACCAGAAAGAGCAAAAGTTTGAGTCCGTTGAGGCTGTGCAGAAAATGGGCACCCTGCTTACGCAGACCGTGGGGCCGATCTTTGCTGAGTTGACCCGGCTCGGCCGAGAAGAAAATGAAATTTTAACAACGATCAAGGAACTGGAGCGCCAACTGCACCGGAAGACCAGTCGGCAAAACCGTGAGTGGCGGGTCGCTGTTAGACTTCAGGGAGGTGATGGAAAAACGGTTGCCTTGCGCTACCGTTACCAAGTTCGCAATGCCTCATGGTCCTCAGAGTATCTGCTCGATGCCCGTCCCTTGGAGAAACAAGTCCTATGGTCCTGGATTGGTACGGTAAGTCAATCAACCGGTATGGACTGGACAGATGTTCGGTTAAAACTTGCAACCCGGGAACCCGTCTTTACCTTATCCCCGCCTGCGCTGAACCCGTGGGTTATCCGCGAGGTGCAAACCTGGCCAATGACCAGGGCCAAGATTCAAAGAGCAGCCGCCCCGGAGATGGC
>LGVF01553706.1_pt1 | contig 10530 bp, 8 predicted proteins | sample 469901 | NCBI WGS metagenome assembly LGVF01 (sample SAMN03893561, study PRJNA290197) | marine sediment metagenome | material: sediment; isolation source: combined push core samples #3730, #5133, and #5579 collected at Hydrate Ridge | place: Pacific Ocean: Hydrate Ridge | reverse complement strand
CCTCGGTGGCGGCACCTTCGATATCTCCATTCTCGAACTGGGTGACGGTGTGTTCGAGGTTAAATCGACCAACGGCGATACCTTCCTCGGCGGCGAGGATTTCGATCAACACATCATCGACTATGTGGCTGCCGAGTTCAAAAAAGACCAGGGCATCGACCTGCGGGGCGACAAGATGGCCCTGCAGCGCCTCAAGGAAGCCTGTGAAAAGGCCAAGTGCGAACTCTCCAGCTCCATGGAGACCGACATCAACCTGCCCTTTATCACTGCTGACCAGTCTGGCCCTAAGCACATGAACATTAAGCTGACCCGCTCCAAGCTGGAAAGCATCAGTGCCAGCCTTCTTGATCGTCTGGTGGGTCCTTGCCGCACTGCCCTCAAGGATGCCGGACTGTCCGCTTCGGATATTGACGAAGTGCTGCTGGTCGGTGGCATGACCCGCATGCCGGCGGTGCAAAGCAAGGTGCAGGAAATCTTCAACAAGACACCTAACAAGGGGGTCAATCCCGATGAAGTGGTAGCTATCGGCGCTGCGATTCAGGGTGGGGTTCTCAAGGGCGACGTCAAGGACGTGCTGCTGCTCGACGTTTCTCCTCTGTCCCTGGGCATCGAAACCCTCGGCGGGGTGATGACCAAGCTCATCGAAAAAAACACCACCATCCCTTGCAAGAAGAGCCAGATCTTCTCCACCGCGGCCGATAATCAGCCGGCAGTATCGGTTCACGTGCTGCAGGGCGAGCGGGAAATGGCGGATGGCAACAAGACCATCGGTCGTTTTGAGCTGGTCGGCATCCCCGCTGCTCCCCGGGGCGTGCCTCAGGTCGAAGTTACCTTCGACATCGATGCCAACGGCATCCTGCATGTTTCCGCCAAGGATCTTGGTACCGGTAAAGAACAGTCGATCCGTATTACCGCTTCATCCGGTCTCAGCGACGAAGAGATCGATAAGATGGTCAAGGATGCCGAGACCCATGCCGACGAGGACAAAGAGAAAAAGGAACTCGTCGAGGTGCGAAACCAGGCTGACGGCATGGTCTATACCACCGAAAAATCCCTCAAGGAGCATGGTGATAAAGTTGATGAAGAGACCCGCAAGAACATTGAGCAGGCTCTTGAAGAGTTGAAAAAAGCTATGGAAGGCAACGATTCTGACGACATCAAGCAGAAGACCGAAGCGCTGGCGACGGCTTCTCACAAGTTAGCCGAGGCCATGTACAAGCAGGAGGAAGCCGAGGCCGGTGCCGAAGGCGCGACCGAAGAGGCAGGGGCTGCTGATGAAGGGGTTGTCGACGCCGAGTTTGAAGAAGTGGACGAAGACAAGGAATAACCCAGCGTTAAAGTACACGTTGTACTGATGACGGCAGGAGTCGGGGAAACCCGGCTCCTGTTGCTGTTCACCGATTTTGCGCCGAGTTCTTGCTCGGCGCTCATTCCCCAAGGGGCACAGACTTGGAAAAGCGCGATTATTATGAGGTGCTCGGTGTCCACCGCAACGCCGGCGAAACCGAAATCAAGAAGGCCTATCGCAAGCTGGCTATTAAGTATCATCCCGATAAGAACCCCGGCAACAAAGAGGCCGAAGAGACTTTCAAGGAACTCTCTGAAGCCTATTCGGTTCTTTCCGACCGCCAGCAGCGGGCCACTTATGACCAATACGGTCATGCCGGCCTCGGTGGTGGCGGCGGCTTTTCCAGCGGCGGTTTTGGCGGCAGCCCCTTTGAGGACCTGTTTGGCGACATCTTTGGTGATCTGTTTGGCGGTCGGGCCGGTGGCGGTACCAGTCGTGGCCAGCGCGGCGACGATCTGCGCTATAATCTGAGCATTAAATTTGAAGATGCGGCATTTGGTCTTGAAACCAAGGTTCAGATTCCCCGCTATCAGACCTGCGAGCCATGCGCTGGGTCCGGCGCTAAGCCGGGGACCAGCCCTCGTACTTGCGAGGTTTGTCGTGGGGCCGGTCAGGTACGTTATCAGCAGGGCTACTTCTCTTTGACCCGTCCTTGTCCGGAATGTAACGGCGCCGGCCAGGTCATCGACCAGCCTTGTGCCGATTGTGGTGGCCAGGGTCGAGTCAAAGGCAAGAAAAATATTTCTCTGAAAATCCCTGGTGGGGTTGAGAGCGGTAGTCGTCTTAAGCTGACCGGTGAAGGAGAGCCCGGACTACAGGGCGGCCCTCCCGGCGACCTCTATGTGGTGATCAATGTTCAGGAGCATCCTCTGTTTCGCCGCGAGGGGCAGGAGATTATCTGCGAAATCCCCATTTCCTTCCCTCAGGCAGCCCTAGGCTGTGACCTGGAAGTGCCGACCCTGGAAGAAAAAATGACCATCAAGGTCCCCGCCGGTACCCAGTCGGGTAAGGTAGTCCAGTTGCCGAGCAAGGGATTCCCTTCCCTGCAGGGCTATGCTCGCGGCGATCAACTGGTGGTGCTGCGGGTCGAAACCCCCACCAAGTTGACCGGCCGGCAGAAGGAATTGCTGGGAGAATTTGCCTTAGAGGGAGGGGAGGATATCCACCCCATGGGCAAGACCTTTTTTGACAAAGTGAAGGAACTGTTCGGCTGAATCGGCCACCACCCATGCTCGGGAGCGCAATGATGATATTGTCCAGGCACAGGGGCGCGAAAAGAACGTTGACGCCGGGCAAGAGCTCGGCTTCAATCTTGGTATTGCTGTTGACCCTGCTGCTGTTCTCGGTGGCATCCGGGGCGGCGCAAGGGGCGCCGGAACCGGCTGCCAATATTCTGCAGCAGGGTCTGCATTATTATCGCATTGGCGAGTTGGATCAGGCTCTAGCCCTCTTACTCGACTTTATGGCTGAGCAGCCCGATTCAACCCAGGAGCCGGAAGCGGCTTTGATTCTGTCCCGCATCTATTACCAGCGAGGCGGGTACGACCAGGCCCTCCATTATATACAGCTTATTCCGGCCGCTTTGCGGGGCAGCGAAAGTCGCTTGCTCGAAGGCTCGGTCTTGACCAAACTCGGTCGCAGCGATGAGGGTATCGCTCTTCTCAGCAGTCTGGATGAGATGAGCCTGTCCCGGAATCAGCAGAGCCGGCGACTGGCTGCTCTTGCCGAAGGCCATCTCGATCAGCAAAACTGGCTGCGAGCGCTCTATTTCATTCATACCTATCTACCCCTGTCCGTCGACCAGAATCAAGCCGACACTTTGATTGAGCTGGCTGGTAATGTGGTACATGAACAGCTCAGCGCAGCGCAACTTGCTGAAGCGGCTTTCATGTTTTCCAGCTCGTCCGTTGGACAGGCCGCCGGCCTGCAGTTAGCGCTGCGGAGTTGGCAGGCCGGTGACATGGTCACGGCTCGCCGGCAAGTAGAGGCCGTTCTACAACAGCCGAACGCCTTTCCCGGCCGAGAAGAAGCGGTGCGATTGCGGGATCGTTTGGCCGGAGCGCCGATCAAAAGTCGAGTGTTGGGGGTGATCCTGCCTCTGTCTGGGCGCTACGCCGCCTTCGGCAAGGCTGTGCAACGTGGCATGGAACTGGCTCTGGAGCAGCTCGGAAATACCGAATACCCGATGCAGCTTCTATTCAGAGACAGTGCGGGCGATCCTGACCAGAGCGCGCGAGCCGTATCGGATCTGGCCAATGCTGAACAAGCCTTGGCCGTACTCGGTCCGTTGACCGGAGTTGCTGCCGAAGCGGCGGCGGCACGGGCACAACTGGAGCGTTTGCCGCTGCTGACTTTGAGCCAGCGCAACGGTTTGGCCGAAATCGGCCCCTATGTGTTTCGTACTTCCTTGACCAGCGCTCTGCAAGCCCGTGCCTTGGCACGTTTTGCCATCGAAGAGCGTGGCTTGCGCACCTTCGCGGTACTGGCTCCAGACAGCCGTCTAGGGCAGGAGATGAACACGCGCTTTGTGGCCGAGGTTGAACGGCTCGGCGGTAGCATTGTCGCTTCGCGCAGCTATGTTGCCGAGGCTACTGACTTCCGTCGGCAGATTCTGCTGCTCAAGGGTGAGGACCCGGATGCGCCCGAACCACCGAAACCCTTAGAACCGTTGGAAGAGTCCGAAGAAGAGGCTCCGGAGTTGCCTTTCGAGGCACTGTTCATCCCCGACTATGCCGAGCGAATCGGCCTCATTGCTCCACAACTTGCCTATTACGGGGTTCGCGATGTCACTCTGCTCGGAATCAACGGTTGGAATGATCCGGAACTGTTGCGTTTGGCTGGCGGCTACGTGGAAGGGGCGGTCTTTACCGATGGTTTTTATCGCTACAGCCCCTACCCCTTTGTTCAGGCTTTCGTCAATAGCTACTTTGAGCGGTTTGGTGAGGAACCGACCATTCTAGAAGCCCAGGGATACGATGCAGCCGGTATTCTGTTGGCACAGCTTAGTCGCGGAGAGGACCTGACGCGGGATGATCTGCGCAACGCTCTGAGCCGGTTACGGAACTATCCGGGGGTGGCCGGTGCCACGTCCTTTGATGCTCAAGGGGATGCGCAGAAGGTGCTGTTTTTGCTGCAGGTGCAGAACGGAAATATTGTGCAGATCAACTGAGGTGAACCTTCGGTTCGATTGACAGATACAAAACAGGCCGGTCACTTTTGCAGTGGCCGGCCTTTATCGTTTTTAGCGAGTGTCCTTTAGCCAAAATCTGAGTGTTCAATCCTCCGGTTGCTCGCTCAACACCCGATGGCTCTCCACCAGCATCTCCATGATCGGAATGCGCTGCGGGCAGGCCGCTTCGCACTGACCGCAGCGGGTGCAGTTGCTGGCCAGGTCGGAGGCATTCATGGTGATGGTATAGATGCGGTGCGGAAAGCGCTGATCACCGTAGATGAAGCAGTCGTTGTAGGTGGAGAAAATGCGGGGAATGTTGACCCCCACCGGGCAAGGTAGGCAGTAGCCGCAGGCGGTGCAGGGCACCTTGATGCGTTGCCGGAATTGATCCCGCACCGCGCCGATCAGGGCTTTCTCTTCGCTGCTCAAGGAGGCCGGCTGTACCCTGTTTGCCAGATGACAGTTTTCATCCAGCTGTGTCAAATCGTTCATGCCGCTCAGAAGGCAGGTTACTTCAGGGCGATCCCACACCCAGCGCAGCGCCCATTCAGCCGGACTGTGCGTTGTCTCAGCTTGGTCCCACAGTCGCTGGATTTCCGGCGGCGCCGGACGAGCCAGGTGGCCACCTCGCAGTGGTTCCATGACGATTACCCCTAGACCTTTCGCGGCCGCATATTCCAGACCGATCCGGCCGGCTTGAATCTCCTCGTCCATATAGTTGTACTGAATCTGGCAGAAGCTCCAGTCGTAAGCGTCGACTATGGTTTTGAATTGCGGAAGGTCGTCGTGAAAGGAGAATCCGGCGCAGCCGATGCGACCGTCGGCGATGGCCCGGTCGAGAAAATCGAGGACTCCCAGATCGTAAAGTTTGGTCCACCAGTCGGCCTTGAGGGCGTGCAACAGATAACAATCGATACGGTCGGTACGCAGCCGTTGCAGTTGCTCGTCCAGATAGCGGTCGAAATCGGTAGGGCTTTCGATGGCCCAGGAAGGCAGTTTGCTGGCCAGCCGCACGCGGTTGCGCAGGCCTTCCTGCTCTAGAGCCCGACCGAGAAACGTTTCGCTGTGGCCTTGGTGGTAGGGGTAGGCGGTATCGAAATAGTTGATACCAAGGTCGATGGCGCGATGGAGTAACTCGTTTGCTCGGGCTTCGTCGATACGGCTTTCATCACCGTCGATGACCGGCAGGCGCATACAGCCCATGCCGAGAATCGAGACGCTCTGGTCGCAATGGCCGAGCTGGCGGTATTGCATGGATCTCTCCTTAAAGCACTATCAGAGAAAACATCTGGTCATCAGCGCTTGCAGCTCCTCTGCAGACACGGGGCGGCTGAAAAAGTAGCCTTGGCCTATTTCGCTGCCCTTGTCCTGTAAAAATGCCAACTGCTGTTCCGTTTCGATGCCTTCGGCGACCACCTGCAGGTCGAGGCTGCGAGCCAAGGCCAAGACCGAAGAAACCAACCGTACATCCTGGTCGCTGTGAGGAACGTCGTGGATGAAAGAACGGTCGATTTTGAGTTTTCCCAACGGCAAATAGCGCAAGTTGCTGAGGGAGGAATAGCCGGTGCCGAAATCATCGAGAGCAAAACTGATTCCCAGTTCGCAAAGACCGCGCATGGTTTCCCGGGCCTTCTCGACATTTTCCATGATTGCCGTTTCGGTTATTTCGATTTCGAGAAAACGGGGGTCGAGGCCGGTCTTGGCCAGAATCCGCTGAACTCTGGCCGAGAAATCGGCTTGGCCCAGTTGATGGGGAGAGATGTTGACGGCCATGGTGATCGGGGCCATTCCTGCATCTTGCCATGCACGGTTCTGGGCACAGGCCGTCTCCAATACCCAATCACCGAGGGCCACGATCTGACCCGTTTCTTCAGCGACGGCGATAAACTCATCCGGCGAAATCAAGCCAATGCGCGGATGTTTCCAGCGGGCCAGAGCTTCCACACCGATTAATTGACCCGTTTTCAGGTCGATCTGCGGCTGATATTGAAGAAATGTTTCGCCTCGTTCGACAGCATGACGCAGGTGGCTTTCGAGGTGGAAAATATCCAGCCGTCGGCTGCTGGAAGCAGAATCATAGATGGCATAGCGGTGTCCGCCGGCTTTTTTTGCTTGATACATAGCCGAGTCAGCAGCCCGTAACAGGTCGTGAGCTTTATCCATCTCAGGATCAAGCAACGCTATGCCGATGCTGACCGGAGTATGAATGGTATGCTCCGCGACTCGCACTGGGCTGGCAAAGGCTTCCAGAATTTTGTCGGCGAACAGCGCGGCATGGTCTGTGGAGTTAACCTCTTCGCAGAGCACTACGAATTCATCGCCGCTCAGCCGTGCCAAGGTATCGGATTTGCGCATCAGCTGTTGAAGTTTGCGGGCAAACTCGATTAAAACCTGGTCTCCCACTCCGTGGCCCAGGGAATNNCGTGGCCCAGGGAATCATTGATGTTTTTCAGTCGGTCCAGGTCGAGGAAAAATAACGCCACTTTGCGATCATAACGGCGGGCTTTTTCCAAGGCATGTTCCATGCGATCGTAGAATAGCAGCCGGTTCGGCAGGTTGGTCAGTGTGTCGTGGTGGGCCAGGAATTGAAAGCGGGTCTCACTCTCCGCCAGGGCCTGGTGAGCGCGACGGTGGTCGGTGATGTCTTCCCCGCAGCTGATGAGGTGGCTGACCTGACCCTGCTCGTCAGTCAGCTTGGAGGTGCTCCAGCTGATAAGCAGTTCCCTGCCATCACGGGTTTGCACCCAGTTTTCGCCTTTTTGCCCCAGAGGCAATTCGCCGCAGATGATGTCATCAAAAAGCTGGCGAATGGCCAGGCGTTCCCGCTGTGGCAGGCAGATGTCGAACCAATCCTGCCCGAGTAGTTCTTTTTCTGAAAAGCCCAGCAGTTGACAGCCTTTGCGGTTAAGCTGGCAAATGCGACCCTTGCGGTCAAGCACCACCAACATCACCTCAGCAATGTCAAAATAGCGCCGGGCCAAATCCCGCTCCCGCCGCAATTTCTGTTCGGTATTCTCGGCCATGGTGCGCAAGCGAACCTCGCGCTGATCGATGTGCTGCTGAGTGTCGACGGGGCAAAGTTGCTCGATGACCAGGCTCACCTCGCCCTGGTCATCGTGTATGGGCAGGCAGCGGATCTCCAGAGGTCCAAGGCGTGGATGGACTTTCTCCCGAATCAGGGCCTGCCCGCTGGCGAAGACTTCCTTGACGTGGCAGCTGGCGCAGCAGCGGTCCTGGTCTGGATAGAAGAGCTCGAAACAGCGTGGCAACTCCTTAGAACTCCACTGGGTGCCAGCTTCGCCAAGGAGGTGCATATTGTGGTAAAGGACGCGCTGGTGCCGATCGATCACTGCGATCAGGCAGGTGCTGTCGGCAAAAAACTTTTCTAAAAACGCGTAAGGTAACATAGGCCGGTTGGCAGAAGGTGGTCGATGGTGGCGTTACTTAAAAATCCTGGTAAAAATCTGCTTTTGTCAGGCCAGCTTACGTCGTAAGGGTATGGTAGTCAACCCGTTGCTAGGGACGGCTCTTGTGAAATCGGTTGACGACCGTCGCAGGGGTGATAAGCATGTAGAGAGGTCCTGTTTTAAGGTCGACTAAACCTGGTGCTAAAAGGAGCGGCTTATGCGTGTAGGAGAAGTCTGTAATCGAGAAGTGGTGGTCATCGGCAGAGAGTCAACGTTGCTGGAGGCAGCCAAGTTGATGCGTGGCCAGCATGTGGGGTCGGTGGTAGTGGTTGAGAGGCAGGACGCCAATCCCATTCCTGTCGGCATCCTTACTGATCGCGATATGGTTATCGCACTGATTGCCGAGGAAGTTCCACTGAATGCTGTGTCCGTTGGTGATGTGATGAGTTTTGAGCTGATCATCGCCCGGGAAAGCGATGATCTGTTCGCAACCGTGGAGCATATGCGTGATCGAGGCATTCGACGGCTGCCGGTCGTGGCCGAAAACGGCAGCCTCGTCGGTATTCTGGCAGTCGATGATGTACTCGACTTGCTGGCCGAGCAGCTCAATGCGTTGGTCAGGTTGGTTGTTTGCGAGCGCCGCCGCGAGGAGCAGCAGCGCGCCTGACGCGCAGCTTCCGTCGGGTTAAGTGTCGCAGGGTATGCAGATGCTCGTAGACTTCGTTGCGACCGCTAGCCACTGCCTCGTCGAATTGGGAGAAGTCGGCCCAGTGATTGCTGCCCGCTTCCGGAGTGAGTAGGCAGTCGGCCTCCTGGCAGAGCCGACTGGTCAGAGTCCAGCGGGTCACCGCCTCGGCCCGGGCCGCCACGTCCAGGGCTGTGTCCGGCTGGACAAAGGGGTCGAGGTCGCTGTAGACATCCACGCCAATGACCACATCGGCTCCCAGACTTCGGGCTGCTTTTACCGGCACAGCGTTGATCCAGCCACCGTCGATAAGAAACCGGCCGTTGATTTCAACCGGCGGCAGCAGGCCGGGAATGGCGCAGCTGGCGGTTACCGCCTGACGCAGGCTGCCCTCTTTAAAGATATATTCCTCTCCCCGCACCAGGTCGAGGGCGGTGGTACAGAAGGGGATGGCGGTTTCAATCAGATCGATATCGTCGATGAGCAGAGCAAAATTCTGGCGGGTTGTTTCCTGATGAATAAAGGAGTTGCGGGTCATGATCAGGGTGTAGAAGACGCTCTTTCTGGCAAATTGCGATAGCCAGTCGAAAAATCCGTCCTTTTCATGGTTGTTTTCGATGAGGTAATCAAACCGCGAATCCTTGAAAGCCTCGCTTTGTAAATAGTTGGTGAATCGGCGTTTTACCGCAGCGGCGTTGGGCTCGGTAGCGTACATGGCACCGATAATGGCTCCCATGCTGGTGCCGGCGATAACGTCGATGGGCAGACCACATTCCTCAAAGGCCTCCAGTACACCGATATGGGAAAGTCCGCGGGCGGCACCGCCGCCTAGGGCCAGCCCGAGCTTTGGTCGTGAAAACATCCGTTTCATTCCCCCTTGGTCGATTATGATGAAATACCCTTCAAGGGCCTTGGTCCTTTGTTTTAATTATATAACGGCCTGAGGCATTTTAAATTGGTAAACTTTAAAGTTCGTGTTAGATTAGCCCAATCTTGGTCTCGGAGGAAGTCATGTACCGCATCAAGGATTGGCCTGAAGACGAAAGGCCGCGGGAAAAATTGCTGCAGCGGGGCGCTCAGATTCTCAGTGCAGCAGAGTTGCTGGCCCTGGTACTGCGTACCGGCGATGCAACATCGAAAATGAGCGCTTTGGACCATGCCCGGATGCTCCTCGAGCGGTTCGGTTCATTGCAGCAGCTGGCTTGTGCCTCACTGGCCGAATTGCAAACGGTCAAAGGGATCGGACCGGCCAAGGCGGCGGAACTGCAAGCGGTATTCGAGATAGCTCGCCGTTTTCAGGAGCAGCCGTTGCGTGCCGGCAGCCGATATAGCCATCCGCAGGAGGTCTATCAACACTTTCGTGGGCGTCTGGCTGATCGCAAACGGGAACTGTTCATCGTGCTGCTTCTCGACAGTAAAAATCGCTTGTTGCGAGAGGTGCAGATCTCCGAAGGTAGCCTGACCGCGAGTATTGTCCATCCTCGGGAGGTCTTTGCCGCGGTGGTACGGGAATCGGCCGCTGCCCTGCTGTTGGTACATAACCATCCCTCCGGCGATCCAACCCCGAGTCGTGAGGACCGGGAGATCACCATCCGTCTCAAGGAGGCTGGAGAGTTGATGGGGGTGCGGGTTCTTGATCACATTGTCATTGGTGCCGAGGGGTACGTCAGTTTCGCTGATCGGGGACTATTGTAGCGGTTGCTCCATGATGGCAGGGCGTGATAGAGTTACAATACTTTGTATTGAAGAGATCGGGGGAAAACCCGGTCTCTTTCTCTTTTGTTGCCGGGGTTTGCAAGTGATGGCTCCTCTCGCATCTAGAGAATTTTCAAACAGAGGAACCGCCCTTGCCTGTCTGTCCTAAAAACTTTATCCTCAGAGCGCTATTGGGGATTGAGAGAACACAAACAACTATGAC
>LGVF01049462.1_pt2 | contig 10543 bp, 12 predicted proteins | sample 469901 | NCBI WGS metagenome assembly LGVF01 (sample SAMN03893561, study PRJNA290197) | marine sediment metagenome | material: sediment; isolation source: combined push core samples #3730, #5133, and #5579 collected at Hydrate Ridge | place: Pacific Ocean: Hydrate Ridge | reverse complement strand
TCTGAAGCTTTACTGTAAAGGAGAGCAGCGTCTTCATACTCTTCTCTTTTCATAAGGTTCTGGGCCTTTACCATATAATCTTTGGCCTGCATGATTTCTTTGGGTTGGTTTTCCGCCTGTTCAACAATCAGAGATTCTTGTTCTATCACCTCTATATCAGCTTCAAACGAAAGGTTATCCTCGGCTCTTGTTGGCCAGGCAAATGCTTTCTTCTTGGGATAAATCACTATGGTATTGAATCGTTCCTCTTTTTTTAGATTTGCTAAATTGAGGATGATATCGAGAGCAAAATCCCATGGTACATCGGTAAGGGCCAGGGTCAGAGTGCCTGAAACGCCCTCATCCACAATGATGTTTAAGTCAGTAATTTGCCTGAAGAGTCGGAAAACGTTATGGATGTCAATTTTATAAAAATCTACGCTGATACGCTGCTTTTTATAGCCGGAGAAAGAGAAATTATCACTTAAGGAGGCGACCTTTGCATCCATGGCACTGGGAGTACCTTTGCCCGCTGCCTGGGCTTTCGACTGTGCTTCCGAGGAGCCGATCAGAGAATCCAGGGTAGCATCAGATTTTGCACTGCTCTTTTGTTTTGAAGCCTTGGCGCCACTCTCATCAATGACCACAGTGAGGCCACCCGGCGATGGGGCAACTGTATAGCGAAAAAGCTTATCTGATTTGGAATCGAAAACAATTCTTGCACCACTGCCTTTTGGGGCAACGCGAATCTTTTCAACAGAAGTGCCAATATGTTTTTCTCTTACTAATTCGCTGATATTGATATCTTCTATGTCTATAAACATTCGAGGATGACGGTTAGAACTGCCGGCAACCTTATCAACAGTGTAATCTTCTATTGCAGAGTTGGATGCAATAATTACTGTGGTGGTGTGCGGAGTTTTGGCGACTTGAAAATCAGTAAGGGATCTCTGCTGTGAGGCTGAAGCCAGGCCGGCAGATTTTTTGTCTCCTGCAGGCACGATTTTGATATCAATATTCTGGCCGTTTCTTGTAACAGAATAGTCGTGACTTTCCGCTACGGTAAACTCAAACCGCAGGATCGCGGGATCTTTATCCTTCACCTCTGATAGCGACAGTGTAGCGAAATCATTTACTGGTATCGCTTTTGCCGGCTGGGAGATGTTGTCTGCAAAGATACCTCCGGCGATGTCTATTACAGCCCGGAATGGTGAGAACCTCTCCGAAACCGTATAGGCCGGTATAGAATTTCCTGAAACTGTGTAGTGAAGTGCCTTATCAGACAACGTGGATTTGATGTCGGTAATCTGGTATGTAACACTGTCCTCGGCTTTCGCAGTACTGAAAACAAGTGTGGACAAAATCCAAAATGCGCAGAAAATGGCCACAGAATATTTGGCTGGCTCTTTATGCATTTTTTACTCTTCTCCTTCTTTCTTTAATAGCATCACTACTTCAGTGATAATTTTTTTCCCTGCCCGAGTTTCTGCAGTTTCTTCTATGATCACAGTCTTTGAAGTAATGTCTTTTACAACACCCCTTCTTCCTATCTTTATCCCTTCCGTGAGCATATAACCCTTTCCGGTAAAATCCTGAACCATCGCCATGTCTTCCTGGCCGCTTTTTAGAAGTGCAACCAGAGTGAGTTGACCCGGTTCAAAAAGCTGCATCCCGGCTAAAGGGATGTTCTTTTCTATGATTTCATCCATGTTAATGGAGCTGACTGCTGCTTTTGCCGTGATAAACGGGACGAAAGGATCGGCTCTGTCTTCAAGTTGATATTCAAAAAACTCTGCTTCTTTTACAGGCTCTGCTGGTTTAGGTGATGTCTCATTACCGGCAGCAATGGCGTTCGATGTAGTAAGTGACAGAAAGGTAAACAACACCGCACAGCAGATCAGTGATGCCTGCTTGATAGTCACAAGTGACGTTTTAGGTATATCTGATGAAATAAATCGACTCATGAGTTCACTTTTTTTCCGGCTTGGGGAGTGGTTTATCCGTGAAGCGATATGTAACCAATCTGCAATCAGATTTAAGAACCATTTCTCCGGCTTCCTTCTTTGGAGAGCCCATTTTGACATTTGATACGGTTACAATTCTTTCGAGTTTACTGACCTGGTCAAAAAAGAAGCCCATGTTGTGATAAGGACCTCGGACGTTTATTGTGATAGGTATCTCAGAATAAAAATCCCTTGGAATGTCGGCGAGTGGCTTGAAGGTTAAAAAATCAAGTCCTGCAGTGCGACCAAGGCTGGAAATATCTTTGAGGAGTTGCGGGATTTCTTTTTCATTGGGGAGAAGAGCAGCCTTCTCAAAGAAGTTAGCTTGCGCTATCTCGAGTTCCTTTTCAAATTTAGCCAGATTGGCAGCCTTTGCCTTCACCTCTCTGAGCTGTTTCTGCACAGTAGCTACTCTGCTCTCAAGGTCTTTTGTTTTTTCAGTGTTTGGCTGAAAGAAGACAAAGTAAAATATAACCACAGGAATTAATACAAGTAAAAACACAATGGCCACCTTTATTTTTGAACGCATGGGGATGTATCGTTCGTCAATAAAGGTTGTTAGTTTTCCGTTACTTTTCTTCATACGGTCAATGGTGTGATAAGGTTATATACTTTATTTTGCGGCTACTTCTGCCGTCTCTGGTAATTTCGGATGTGCTACAGAGCAATTGATTGAAAAGGCTTTAAGGTTCCTGCCCGAGACAACCTTCAGTGAAGAATTTGTCAAAGATACATTGTTGACAAATGGAGAAGCTTTCAGCTTATCCATAAATTGTGCAACTGTCTGATTGTCAAGAGCAATACCTGTCAATCTAAGGGAAGAACCCTGCTGGTTCAGTGATTGCAGCCAGATCCGTTTTTTGTCCACATTGTTTGCAACCTCGTCGATCACCCTTACAGTAAGAGACGAGTCTGATTGCAATTTATTAATGACAGCAGTTCTTCTCTCAAGTTCCGCTCTTGCCTTTTTCAGCTCATCTATTCGTTTAAGAGTGGCGGAGTAGGAATCTTTTTCTTTATTGAGACTGGCAAGACGTTTCTCCAGGGTGTCAATATTTTGTGCCTGCAGAAAGCCAACAAGTGCGAGTAATGCCAGAACAAGTAAAAACAGGAACAGAATGGAGAAGAGCTGTTTCTTTGCTTTTGCTCGTTTTTTAAGCTGCCTGATGGGGAGAAGATTGATTTTAAGCATTTTAAAATCTGTTACAATTTTCCATGGTTAAATGTTTGATGACCTTAAAGCTATTCCTGTCGCAATGGCCATTTCCGGTGCTATGCTGCTGAGATAATCCGAATCAATTTTTTTCTTTTTTGATTTGAGCTTTAAAAATGGATTGAAAAGTTCAACCGTAAGCTCAGTTTCCTTTTCCAGGAAATCAAGCAGGCCGGTGACTTTTGCGCCACCACCACTTAAAACCAGTTTAGTCAGGGGCTGGTCTGGATGATTGGCATGGTAGAGGTCAATTGCTTTTTTAATCTCCAATACCCACTGTGTACATGTCGTGGTAAATATTTTTGCAATCTCCTGCTGTTTATCTTCAGCGGCTATATGGCCAAGCTTCAGTCCTTCTGCTTCTTCAAAATCAATATCGAACGTATTTTGGATCTGTTCTGTTAATTGCCTGGAGCCGACAATAATATCTCTGGCTACAACAGAAATGCCATTTGCCAGGATATTGATGTTCATCTTCGATGCACCAATATCTATAAGGGCTACATTTTCAGTCTTCTGGTAGTTGTATTCGTAGGTGTTTTCCAGGGCAAAACCGTCCACATCAACAATGACAGGTTTGAGATTGAGCCCTCGCATCATCTCAAGATAATCGTCTACAATTTCTTTTTTTGCGGCGACAAGCATTACATCTGTTCTTTCACCGCCGTCGGTATTGGTTTTGAGATCTTGAAAATCCAGGTACACATCTTCAATATCAAAAGGAATATACTGCTCTGCCTCTTCCATGATATGTTCTTCGAGTTGGGCGTCTGCCATAGCTGCAAGATTTACCTTTTTAACAATGACAGAATATCCCGATATTGAAAAACCTACATTTTTATTTTTTAACTTAAGATTGGTGAACAGTTCTGAAACAACTTCGCCGACAATTTCCGGATCATTGAGTGTGCCGTCATCAACTGCACCTTCTGGTAGAGTGGCACTGCCTAGAGCAACTATGGAGTATCCACCTCCCGTTTGTTTAAGTTGACATATTTTAACAGCATGAGACCCGATATCTACACCGACAACCAGGTCATTTTTGGAAATAAACGGCAGGCTCATGATAAGTTTTAATTGTGTTTAATGTTTAAACGCTAAAAATTGGAGAAAAAGTGAAAACAGTAAAAGTACTGATTTTTCGTATACATATGGTCTATTAGTTCACAAATAAAATGTTTTGTCAAGGAAAAGAGAAGGGCAAATAGAGAAAAATGTTTATTGCATTGGGAGTTTAATCTCGTGCTTAAGTTACTGGTTGGGGTAGAGTACCACAATATGTTGTTGGTTTGCCTGGCAGTGGTTCCTTATATTGTGTATAAATATTTATACCTGCAAGAGGGATGGTATAAATATTTATACGAGCAGGGAGGCAAGGGCGGGTCAAAGGGAAGAGATATTTCGTCAACTTTCTTGTAATTTATGATGATTTCAAGTAGTTTTGTCTGGTTGGATTTTGGGTCGGGTATTAAATTCAGATTGTTCTGCCAATCAAGTAATATTTCGGATAAGCGAAAAGGTGAGGGCAGCAAGTGGTGGTGGCAGGATAATTTATAATTAAAGGTGGTAGGAAAAAACTTCATATGCAGCATGGCAAAGCAGGTAAGCGAGCCTGCGAGACTCCGGATGAAGAGTTTTTGCGATGCCATAAGGGAAAAGAGGTAAGAGTTTGTCTATAGATGGAAGAAAAAAATCTGTTTTCAGAGAGTATTTTGAGGCAATAGTTATTGCAATTATTCTTGCCCTGTTTATCAGAACATTCGTGATACAGGCTTTTAAAATACCCTCCGGGTCTATGTTGCCGACACTGCAGATAGGTGATCACTTATTGGTGAATAAGTTTATTTACGGCTTAAAAATTCCATTTAAGGGTACTCTGATGGTTCCCTTCAAAGATGTTGCCCAGGGAGATGTTGTTGTCTTTCGGTTTCCAAAGGATCGTTCCGTTGACTATATCAAGCGCGTGATTGGTACCCCTGGTGATACTGTCGAAATACGTGACAAAAAGGTGTTTGTTAATGGACATCAGATTAAGGACTCCCATGCCCACATAGCATCTGATACGATACTGGATCCAAAAGCGAGTCCAAGGGATAGTCTGGGGCCGATCCTGGTTCCGGAAGATCGGATCTTTGTCATGGGTGATAACCGGGATAACAGTTATGACAGCCGGTTTTGGGGCTTTGTGGATCAAAAGGATATTCTAGGCAAAGCCTTTATACTTTACTGGTCCTGGGATATTAAAGAACCTCTCTTCTCTCTTGACCGTTTTGCCTCAATACGGTGGGGGAGGATTGCTAATTTGATTGACTGACATGAAGTTTTTACGAATCGATCTAAAAAATTACGAACTTACCGGTTTCACTAAGAATACTCGATTGCATACGGTAAAGATCGCACCACCTGTATACCTGTCGGGCTGACTTCAGCCTGATAAACGAGAACCTGGACTCCAGCCTTTGCTGCCTGTTCGATTGTTTTGGCGTAGACCTTATCAATATGGGCAGCCGGGGCAAATTTGTCTGCATCCATTCTCTGGACAAGGAAAAATATACAGCTGCCGAAGCCTTTCTTTTTCAGCCTGATCAGCTCATTGAGATGTTTGGTTCCTCTGACCGTAACTGCATCAGGGAACATGGCACAACCATCAATTGCCAGGGAACAGTTCTTTATTTCCACATAAGTGTCCTGCCCGCCCTGCGTGACAAGGAGGTCGAGACGACTCTCCGGGGATGTTTTTACCTCGGCTTTGATTCTGTCCGGTTCTGAAAACTCAAGGATTCGGCCCTTTTNNTCCTGCACCATCTCCAGGGTGTGTGGATACTTCCTCTTGGGGTTGTCGGAGGTGGAAAGACAAACAGCGCTGCCTGGAGTCGAACAGGAGAGCATTGTGCCGGTATTTGGGCAGTGGACAGTGATTATCTCGTTGTTATCCAGCTTGACATCTGCTAGAAATCTTTTGTATCTTTTAACGAGTGTACCGTGAATAAGCGGAGTATCGAAATTCATGGGCTAAATGAGTGTGAATGAGAGTTTTAAGAGGCTGTTTTGTCACAACAATACAGGCCCCGGTAAACGGGATAAGTGTTGACTCGGCAACGCATCAGGCACGCGTTTGAAGGTCAGTGCAAGCATGCCATTCTACAAAGAAAGGAGAAGCATTGCTATGAAATTAGGTATCAACGGTTTGGGACGAATAGGAAAGCTTTCACTCTGGCACCATGTATCGAGAAAACATTTTTCAGGAATTGTTGTTAATATCGGTCGGGAAGTCGGTTGCGGGCTTGACGATCTGGCATCTATGCTGGAAAGAGATTCGACCTACGGGCGGTTAGGTACCTATCTGTATGGACATAAATGTCCCCGGGTGATTGAGGAGTTGAATGAAGAAAATGGTTCCATGGTAGTCAACGGTGTTCCGGTAACCATTTTGCGTTCTGCCCGAAATCCAAAGGATATCGCCTGGCAGGGGAACGATGTTAAGCTCGTGGTCGATACAACAGGCGGCTTTACTGATCCTACCGCAGATTCTTACGGGGGCGGCGGAGCCCTGCGGGGACATATGCAGGCAGGGGCAGAAAAGGTAGTTCTTTCTGCTCCGTTCAAAATTAAATCCAAGGGTCTGGAGATGCCTGAAGACGCAATTACTACGGTGATGGGGATTAATGATGAAATGTATGATTCAGGTCAGCACTCTCTTATTTCTGCCGCATCGTGTACCACAACGTGTCTCTCGTATATGATCAAACCGCTTATGGAGAAAATTGGGGCCGACAAGATTCTCAGTGCCTCAATGGTGACCGTGCATGCGGCGACGGGAAGTCAGCAGGTTCTTGACAGGCTGCCCAAGGCCGGGGCTGTTGATCTCAGGAAGAATCGTTCAATTCTCAACAATATCATTCTGACCACAACCGGTGCAGCAAAAGCACTTGCCCTGGTTATTCCCGAAATGGCTTCTATCGGGTTTATGGCAGAATCCGTACGTATTCCCACCTCTACAGGATCTCTCATTATTCTGGTTCTGAACCTGCAGGATGAAATCGACAGTCCGATTAAGAGGGGGACTATAAACGGTATTTACAGGGATTTTGCAGGAAACAATTCTTATCTTCAATTTACTGAAAAACACAATGTCTCTTCCGATATTCTTGGGGCGCCGGCGGCGGCGGCAGTGATAGAAGGGTCTGAAACCCATACTCGCACAGCCAGCATTCAAGTCAATCTGGAGCAGGTTAAAGCAGAATGTCTGGTGCCCGGTACCGACCCTGTTCTAAACGTTCCCGTAACTCAGGCTGTTGTTTATGGCTGGTATGACAATGAACTTGGCAGCTACACCAACATGCTTGGTGACCTGACAGTAAAGGTTGCGGGTGAAATGCTTTAGGTCAAGTGTATATTCGCAGACTTTCGCTCCAAGACACTAGAATTTCCGGGGAAAGACAAAGACAGGTGGATTATGAATACAATTAGAGACCTTGATCTTGACGATAAAAGGGTGCTTGTCAGGGTGGATTTCAATGTTCCCATGGATGAGCAGTTTGTTATTACCGATGACATTCGTATGCGCATGGCCTTACCAACCATTAAATACGTGCTTGCAAATAAGGGCAAACTCATCCTCTGCTCTCATTTTGGGAGACCTGAAGGGCAGCGGATTGAAACCTTCAGCCTCGCACCGGTTGCCGGACATCTGCAGGAACTGATTGGATGTGAGGTGAAGCTTGCTCCAGACTGTGTAGGTGGGGAAACTGAAAAACTTGTAAGTAGTATGAATTGTGGGGAGGTTGTGTTGCTGGAGAACCTGCGGTTTCATAAGGGAGAGACTGATAATGATCCGCTGTTTGTCGACAAACTTGCGCGTCTGGCAGATGTTTATATCAACGATGCTTTTGCAGTATCTCACAGAGTCCATGCTTCTGTTGTAGGAGTGGCTGAAAGGGTAGCGGAAAAAGGTGCCGGTTTCCTGCTTGAAACTGAAATGGATTATTTCCATAAAGCGATGGACGAACCAGTGCGGCCCCTTGTAGCATTGGTTGGAGGCGCCAAGGTGTCTTCAAAGCTTGGTGCTCTTGAGAATATGCTGGACAGAGTTGATCGAATGATTATTGGTGGTGCAATGGCCAATACATTTTTAAAGAGCATGGGAATAGATGTTGGTGCGTCCCTGGTGGAAGATGATCTTCTCGAAACTGCAAAAAAATTAATTGATTCTGCCGATGAGAAAGGTGTAAAACTCTATCTTCCTGTTGACTTTGTTGTTGCTGACAAGTTTGCATCCGATGCGGTAGTAAAAAATGTTACCTACCGGGATATACCTGCAGAGTGGATGGCACTCGATATCGGCCCTGCATCGACAATTTTGTTTAAAGAGGCACTGGACGATGCCCGGACAATAGTGTGGAACGGGCCTATGGGTGCATTTGAAATGGATGCTTTTGCACGGGGAACAATGGTACTTTGTCAGGTTGTTGCCAACTCCCACGCTCTCTCCATAACCGGGGGAGGGGATTCAAATGCTGCAGTAAAAAAAGCGGGCGAATCGAAAAATATCTCCTATATGTCTACAGGGGGAGGTGCATTTCTGCAGCTTATGGAAGGTAAGACTTTGCCGGGGGTGGAGGTGTTGGGATAGTTTTTACGAGTTCAATAATTATGTCACAAGCAGGAGAGAAAATATAATGAGAAAAGCACTTATTGCCGGCAACTGGAAGATGCATATGACGACGGTTGAAGGATGTCAGCTGGCGGCGGATGTTGCTAAGGCATGCTCTGAATTTACTGATCGGGAAGTACTTCTTGCCCCTCCCTGTAATATGTTAAATGAGGTATCCCACGTCATCAAAGGGAGTGGTATCATTATCAGTTCACAAAATGTCTGCTGGGAGAAAGAGGGTGCGTTCACCGGTGAAATATCACCGCTTATGGTGAAGGACGCGGGCGGAAGTGCTGCGATAGTGGGACATTCTGAACGTCGCCAGATTTTTATGGAGACCGATGAGCTTGTCAATAGAAGAGTAAAGGGCGCACTTTCCTTTGATCTTTTGACAATCCTCTGTATCGGGGAAACCCTTGAGGAAAGAGAGGCGGAAAAAACTTTTGTTGTGCTGGAACGGCAGATCCGGAAAGGATTGGCAGGTGTTGAAAGTGCTGATATGGGAAAAGTTGTCATAGCCTATGAACCTGTCTGGGCAATTGGCACCGGAGAAACAGCCAGCAAAGAACAGGCGCAGGAGGTTCACGCTTATCTCAGGAAACTTATTGGACAAATATATGAAAAAAATATTGCCGAGCAAACAAGAATACTGTATGGTGGCTCGGTTAAGCCTGCTAATGTTGATGAGCTGATGGCTCAGCCTGATATAGATGGTGCTCTCGTTGGTGGTGCTGCCCTGGACGGGGATTCGTTCGGGCGTATTATTAATTTTGAAAACTAACCTGGTAGTTGAGGTTTATGCAGAATATACTTACGATTGTGCACGTTGTTGTCAGCCTTTTTCTGGTCGGCATTGTATTGCTCCAGCATGGTAAAGGTGCGGATATAGGCGCTACATTTGGTGGGTCCAGCCAGTCACTCTTTGGTACAGAAGGACCTTTGCCGTTACTGAATAAAATTACAACTGCTGTAGCTGTAATTTTTATGTTAACCTCGGTTACATTAGCGTATATGTCGTCCCAGTCCAGCACATCTTCTGTAATGAGCGGAGTGACAGCGGAACAACCTGTCCAGGAGGTCGCCAAGCCTCTGGCTAAGGAAGACAAGGGTATGGAGACCCCGGCTGTTGAGGAGCAACCTTCTAAAGAGGGTGCAGCACAGTAAGACAACATTTTATATGATTTGATTGCCGAAGTGGTGGAATTGGTAGACGCGCACGCTTGAGGGGCGTGTGGGCTAGCCCGTGCCGGTTCGACTCCGGCCTTCGGCACCATTATTAATAAAACCCTGTAATCTTAACTGGTTACAGGGTTTCTTATTTTGGGCAGAGGATGATTTTCTTGTGTCGTTACTATCAGTAACAAAAAACAAAAGATACAATCTATATGCAGGAGGCACTAAAATGTCTCTCGAGTTTCCATTTATTACACTGCTATACGATACAAAATAAAGAGCAATTAGCTATCTCTAAAAGGATTTGAAAATAATGTTTGATTATTCTCTCGCCCATTGGGCTACATTTTTTACAGCTGCCGTTCTTTTAAACCTTTCTCCAGGTCCAGATATGGCTTTCATCCTTGGCCAAACTGCAAAAAGAGGTGTGCAGTCAGGATTTTCAGCAATGTTCGGTATTTGGACTGGTGCATTTATTCATGTCATTTTTGCGGCTCTGGGTTTGTCTGCTATTTTGGCCAC
>LGVF01383496.1_pt1 | contig 10544 bp, 12 predicted proteins | sample 469901 | NCBI WGS metagenome assembly LGVF01 (sample SAMN03893561, study PRJNA290197) | marine sediment metagenome | material: sediment; isolation source: combined push core samples #3730, #5133, and #5579 collected at Hydrate Ridge | place: Pacific Ocean: Hydrate Ridge | reverse complement strand
ACTGGGGCAGGCTCCTCGGCAACAGGCTCTTGCGAAGCTCCTGCGTCTACAGGCTCCTCGGCGGGAGCTGGCTCAGCCATGGGCGCGGCAGTATCTTTATCCGGACCAGCGGACTCAGGAATTGCGGCGATGGGCTCGTCTGCTGGTGGCGCAGCGATAGGAACTTCCTTGCGACGGCGTCGAATGATGCCGGGATTAATCCGCTGCTCCTCAACCTTTTGTTCAACGGCCTCCGGGGCCGAAGACTCTACAGCAGCCTCGCCACCGTCAAAAAGAGCAAGGGACGCTGAATCCAGAACGCTCAAGTGGTTCTTGGCTTCGATTCCAGCACCCTTAAGGCGCTCCAGCAGCACTTTGTTATCTAATCCCAATTTTTGAGCTAATTCGTAAACTCGCATTTTGTCAACCATCAGGCCTCTCCCGCAATCTGCTTGTATCTTAAGATTTCATTATTTATTGTCTCCGCAAGCGGGCCAGAACGCAGCGCGACAACGCTTCGCTCCCCCTTGCCCATCAACTGTCCCATATAACCCTTGTCAAATATGACATGGCAGGGGACCCCACGATTTTCGGCTATCGACACCACCTTGCTGGCAATGGTTGGCGACAGATCTTCACTGAGCAACACAACGGATAGTTCTGAATCTCGCCCTAACTCAGTCATAACCAGACGACTGCCGGACCGAACGATTCCCGATTTTCGAGCCATCCCAACCAGATTGGCCACACGCTGCCTAACCTGGTTAACCAGGGATTCTTTCAGGGCCTCGTACGTCGGCGGCACGCAGCACCCCGTGAAAATGCGTTCAAACTGTTTGCGCTTGACCGCTGTTTCCAGGCAAGAGACTTCACAACAGGTATATCCTCCCCGGCCGGGCAATTTTCGCCCATAGTCAACCAGGACCTCGCCCTGCGGTGAGAGAACATACCGCACCAAAAGTGACTGGTCAAGAACCTTGCGGCAGGCAATGCAACTGCGCTGCGGGCCTTGACAACTTTCTTTACTCAATCCTGACCCCGCCCCTCATCAGCACCTACTTCTTCATTCCCGGCATCTGTCTCGTCTTTCAGCGGGCTAGCGTCTTCAGAGGCTTCCGTATCCAGCTCATCAGTCAAAGGGTCGGTCGATTCGACATCACCGGCCTCGGTCGGCTCTTCCTCAGCCTCCTCGGCTTCCGCGTCCAACTCATCAGTCGAGGAATCGGGCGATTTGACATCGCTGGCCTCGGTCGGCTCTTCCTCAGCCCCCTCGGCTTCCCCTGACTCTTCAACACCCTGCCCGGTTTGCTCGTCAAATTCTTCCATAGCGGCTTCCGCCGCCCGGGTTTCACTCTTAATATCGATATTCCATCCAGTCAGCTTGGCCGCAAGACGAACATTCTGCCCTTTTTTACCAATGGCAAGGGAGAGTTGATCGTCTGGCACAATGACTTCGAGGGATTTCATTTCATTGTCGACGTAAATCCGGGTAACCTCAGCAGGAGACAGAGCCGAGCAGGCAAAACGACCAACATCCATAGTCCAAGGTATAATGTCGATCTTTTCTCCGCGCAGTTCGGAGACAACGTTCTGTACCCGCGAACCGCGCATACCGACACAGGCTCCAACAGGATCAACATCAGAATCATAGGACGCTACAGCGATCTTGGTGCGACTGCCGGCTTCGCGAGCGACGGCTTTGATCTCGACGATACCCTCTGCGATCTCAGGCACTTCAAAATGAAATAATGCAGCCACCAAGTTGGGATGACTACGGGACAGGATAATCTGCGGTCCCTTAGTCGCCATCTTTACCTCGGAGATATAAACCCGAACTCGATCGCCCTGGCGATAATTTTCCCGAGGCACCTGCTCCCGATGCGGCAATAACCCCTCTGACATACCTAGGTCCACGATGAGATCGCCACGCTCGTAACGACGAACGATGCCATTAACCAGTTCACCAACCCGGTCCTTGAACTCATTGAAGATCTTTTCCCGCTCGGCCTCCCGCACCTTTTGAATAATGACCTGCTTAGCGGTCTGAGCGGCGATACGGCTGAAACTACCGGCATCCATCTTCATACCGAGGGAGTCGCCAGCCTGCACATCAGGGTCAATGCCCCCGGCTTCCTCCAGATCGATTTCCTTGTAGGAATCGAGAACCTCGTCGACCACAGTGACGAACTCAAAGATCTCCACTTCACCCAACTCATCGCTATAGTGGGCTTCAAGGTCACGGGTGTTACGAAACTTTTTATTGGCTGCAGACAAGACCGCAGACTCGAGTGCTTCGACCAAAACTGCACGATCGATACCCTTGTCCTTAACGACCTGATCAATAATGTGATTTAGATTTTCCAACATTTTATCTATATCCCCCTAGTTCTCTTTACTTTGTTCGCGGCCGGGAATAGCGGTCTTAAACCTTAAAACTCAATTTCCAGGTTGGCACGTTCGACATTACTCAAGGGCAACTCAACAATGCCGCCCTTTTTGTCCGTTTGTTCCAGCAGCACCATTCCATCGCGCAATCCAAGCAACTTACCGACAAAGGTCTTGCGTTGCTGTCCCCGCTGATCCGGGTCGCACTTACAGTCCATCTTGATCTTGGCAAGGCGCAGGCGAAAGCGCTCGTAGTCGGCAGGCCGAGTCAACGGCCGATCGATGCCCGGAGAGGAAACCTCTAACCGGTAGGCCGAAGCTATCGGATCCTCAACCTCCAGCAGCACGCTGACTTCGCGGCTAACCTCGGCACAGTTATCAAGAGTGATCCCACCCTCCTTGTCAACAAAGAGACGCAGCACCATATCCTGCTCCTCTCGGCGATATTCGAGAAGAACCAGTTCGAAACCTTTTTCAGCAAGGATTGGCTCAACGAGTTCGGTTATTCTGTCGATAACGGTCCTGCCTGACATAACACTAAGCCCCGAAATAAAAAAAGTGAGCTGCGAGCCCACTTTTTAGTGAACAATAATTATCACTGTTAAGTACCACAAAGATCAGCCTTCTGCAAGAACAATCTCCTTCTGCAAGGATCACCCTAATTGCGATGCGAGCAGCAGTTGCAGGGATTTGAGAACCTGCTCCATTTCGATTCGATCACGTGGGTCACGCCCTGCCTCATTGTAGTACAGATAAAACCGGTACGGAGTCTTGAAGCCGATAATGCCGATAAATGATCGAGCCTGCCCATCAAGAAGATAAGAGGCTTCAACCCTACAGGCCCTTGAAGAGCCGGCGATGGCCGAAGTGGAAATTCGGCTCTCCAAATCCGCCACCCCCTCTTCATTCGCCAGGGCCAGCAAAGCGCCATAAGCAGAGCCTTTCAATTCAGCAAGAGTCGGGTCGGTTTTTCCCTGACGCCGTGAACTAAAGTCTATCATCAGACAGGCACCGCTATGTTCGTTAAACACATATGCTTCGTTAACCGCCAGTCGTTTCCGCGCCAGCAGCAACAGTTGCTCATCGTTGATATTGGGAACAGCGGCAACAACTTCCTGCCGCAAATGATCGGACATCTTTTTCGCAACAAAGGTTGGCGCTTCAGTGCTGAACTGCCAACGAGGACTCGGCAAGGCCATGGCAAGCTGTAGACGTTTGTCGATCTGTAGGCGATGTGTGGGCGTTGGCTTGAGGACCGGAGAACAGCTGCTGGCAGACAGCAGTAAAACAACGGTAAAGAACAACATTCCCTGCATGACAGCTCCCATAATAATTAGACCACTTTACGCATCCCAAGTTAAACACCAGCCACGGAAGTATACAGAGCGCAGGAACCACGGTTGGCCTAGCCCCCTTCACTTTTCCTGCTCAGCAGGCTAACACTTTCTATATGGTGGGTCTGTGGGAAAAAGTCGAAAGGCTGACTCCATTCCAGACAATAATCGTCCTGCAGCAACGGCTGCAGATCTCGCACCAGGGTCGGTGGCTCACAGGAGACATACAGAATATGCCGGGGACGCAATGCCTGCAACTCTTTAATGACGCCAGAAGCGCCGCTTCGAGGCGGATCAAGCATGACCAAATCGAACCCCGAGACGCTTGACAGCTCACTCGCTGCACCGTCAGCCGAAAGATGATGAAAAGTTGTGTTATCTATACCGTTACGCTTGGCATTCTCACGGGCCTTGGTAATAGCCGGGGCAAAATCTTCGACACCGACCACTTCGCCGACCCGGCGTGCAACAGGCAGGGACAGATTGCCCATACCACAGTAAAGATCCAGGACCCGCCTAGCTCTGGATTGCTGAACGGCATCAATAACCGTTTCGGTCATTGCACGATTCTGTTCAAGATTGACCTGTGCAAAGCCGCCCGGTCCGTAGGCTAATGTCAGAGGGGGGGCGCCGACACAAATACATAGCTCTTCCTCCCCGCAGACCGGTTGCGGTTTAGCCTTGCGGCCTAACTGTAAAAACAGAGCGATACCTGCAGCAGAGACGCGAGGCCGAAGGAACTCGGCAACGACCGCGGCCTCCGTGCCGAGATAGTGCAACACGGCCCGAACCTGTCCGTCGTCGCCAATCCCCAGATCTAACTGCGGCATGCGGTGGCTATGGCGGAAACCGTTCAGTGCCTCACGGAAGACCCTGGCTGCCTGATTAAGGCGAGGATGCAGAATAGGGCACTGCTGGTGATCAACCACAACATGACTGCCACGGCGGTAAAATCCCATAACCAATTGCTGGCCAGTCACCTGCAGCTTGAGCTGAGCACGACTTCGGTAATTCCAAGGCTCGCTAGCTGCAACCAGGGGCCGGATCCGCGCCCGAGCAACCCCGGCCTGACGATGGAGAAGATCGGCAAAGATCTTTTCTTTCCAGGCGCTCTGGACTTCATAAGGCAGATGTTGCCACTGGCAGCCTCCACATTGGCCAAATACCGAACAGGCCGGAGGGCAGCGTTTTTCAGAAGGTTGCAGCACCTTCTCCAACCGGGCTTCAGCATAACGTTTTTTTGATTTAATCACGCGGCAGCGCACCCGATCACCGGGAGCTGTCTGCGGGACGAAAATGACCTTGCCGTCGTGATATCCCAGGCCGTTGCCCCCGTAAACCAGGGATTCTATATGCAGATCATCGATAACCAGATTCATGATTGCGGTTCCGTCCCCTTGCGCCGCTCACGCTCCAGCCAGTCGAGACGGCTCCAAAGACCCCGCAAAATGCGAACTTCCCGGTCGTTCAGTCCGGCACGGCCAAAAATACGCCGCAGACTACGCAGGATATGGTCAGGGTTTTGCTCATCTAGAAAACCGATATCACAGAGAGTGCTGCGCATATGTCCATACATACTCTCGAGCACCCTGTTGGTAGCCAATTTTTTGCGGCCCCCGGGTTTAAGCTGAGCGGCTGCCTGCACTTTGCTAATTTCATAAAGACATAGCACTACCGACTGGGCCAGATTCATGGAGGGTAACTGATCGCTGGTCGGTATAGTGATAAGGCGCTGACAAAGGTCAAGCTCGTCGGTGGTAAGCCCCTTATCTTCGCGCCCGAACACCAAGGCCACCCTTCCCTTTTCGGTCCAAGGCAGAAGATAGTCGGCTGCCTGATCGGGATGAAGAAAATCCTCGCGATATTTTCCGAAACGACGCGTGGTCGCTAGGGCCAGATGGCAATCCTGCAAAGCATCTTCGAGACTGGTAAATATGGCGGCCTCTTCCAGCAATCCACCGGCTTTAACCGCCATGCGTCTCGCTTCGTCACATAGATGATCGGCCCGTGGATTGACTAGACGCAAATCATTAAAACCAAAATTCTTCATGGCCCGACAAACCGAACCGATATTCAAAGGTCCCTGAGGCTCGACCAATACAATAGAGATCTTTTCAATGTTCATAAAATAGCTTATCTATCCTTTGCAAGCATATGTACTTAGGTTGTATTTTGAGATTTCCGCAAAACATCTGACAAGAGGTGACCGCAATAATAGCCGCCGTTTCAGTCCGTAAAATACGCGGACCAAGAGGCAAAAGGCTCCTTTTCCGATAATGCTTTAAAACTGTCAGAAACAAAGGACTTTCAACCGGAACAGGCAATTCGACAAACGGTACAAGCGTGGCGGTAGCAGCAGCGACAGAGGTTAGTCGACCACGAAAAAACCGTTCTCCCGCACCTGCCAGAATAATAACCCGCCCACCCTTGATGCTTTCGCAAAAAGTCATGAGATGGTTAAGCAAAAACTTCGGCCTACAAGGCGTAGTGGTTTTTCAGGGGTGAAGGCATACATAGTGTATGTCGAAGTCCTGAAAAAGCGCTGCAACGCCGGAGGACGGACTTTTTGCGACGCCATCACTCTTACCTTCCAAAAAGCCAAGGCCCTGACCGATTCCAACGGCAGGGCCAATTCCTTTTCAAGTGTCGGGATTGTTTCAAGAAGGACCAAGCTGCCAGGTCCTCCTTGGTTAACGCATGGCCACGGCAAAACCAGTCTTCCGGTAACTGGCGTAACGTTGACGTGCGTCACTGGCCAGTTGCTGGTCATATACTTCAGCAAAATCAATTACATGACGAAAGTGACTCATGAATTCAAAGCTACACGGTCTCCCCATGATAAGAATTTCAGCACCATGGGGATTGCACTCGGCAATTTCAATAATAATCGGCTCATCGAGACAATCGACGGCACCGTTATTAAAAGCATGGGGGATAAAGGAGCCCTTGTGCCAAGTCCACATGAAGCGATCTAAAGTCACGGCCTGATTTTTATCATCCACTATGATAAGAATCTTATTCCCATCATTGAAAAACTGTTCAGCCAGTTCACACAGGTGTCTGGCTTTTTCTGGTCGCTTAAGCTTAACGAACTCGACCTGGGTCATGCGCTGTCCCATCAAAAGCAAATCACAAGAATCTATGCAGTCTTAAAAGTAAAACCGCGGTCGAGAGCCAGCAGGTTGGCGGGAATGAATCGCTTATTGCGTTCCGGAATGATGACATCCAGGGCCTGCTTAATACTCTCAAGTTGTACTAGTGGATTGAGAGCCAGCAGCGCTCCAAGCATCACCATGTTTGCCAACTTGACATTTCCAACCTCAGTGGCAATCTCGTTGGCAGGAATAGCCAGCGTAGAGATATCGCTGCGTTGATGCTCGCTAGCATCGATCAAAGAGCTATTGTAAAAGCAAAATCCGCCGGGTCGAATCCGGGGATAATACTTATCCATTGCATTCTGGTTCAGAAGCAGGACATTGCTTGGCCGCCCAACCACTGGTGAACCGATTTCCTGATCGGCCACAATGACACTGCACATGGCAGCCCCACCACGTTTTTCCGGCCCGTAGGCGGGAAAAAAGGATGCATTCTTGCCTGCTTCGATAGCAGCATACGCCAGCAAGTTGCCAATCAACAGAATGCCCTGACCGCCAAAGCCAGCCATGAAGACGTCTTCGTTCATCTTATTGTTGTCCATGCAAAGAGACCTCTTATCTAAGATCAACCCTTTTCCCCGTTCAAATCCTTAAACGTGCCAAGGGGAAAGCAGGGCATCATTTCCTGGCTGATTCGCTCATTAGCATCGAGGGCCGAAAGCCCCCAATTGGTCGGGCAAGCCGCAAGAACCTCAACGAAGGCAAAACCGGCACGGTTCTTCTGCATCTCAAAGGCTTTACGAATCACCTTTCCGGCTTGAGCGACCCGCTTGGGCGCATCAACGGATACGCGCGCGGAAAAGTGAGTGCCATCAAGCAAAGCCATTAGTTCGGCCATACGAATCGGATTGCCGTCGGTTTCAAGATCGCGGCCATAAGGGGTAGTGGTGGTCACCTGGCCGCCCAGGCTGGTTGGCGCCATCTGCCCACCGGTCATGCCGTAGGTAGTGTTATTGACGAAGATGACGGTAATGTTTTCACCACGATTGGCAGCATGGATAATCTCAGCGGTACCGATAGCCGCTAAATCACCGTCCCCCTGATAGGTAAAGACAATGCTGTCGGGATGAACTCGCTTAACCCCGGTAGCCACCGCAGGAGCTCGACCATGGGGTGATTCAACCACATCGATATCAAAATATTCGTAGAGCAGCACACTGCAACCGACAGAAGCGATGCCGATGGTCTGTTGCTGCAATTCGAGCTGATCAAGGGCTTCAGCAACCAGTCGATGAACCGTGCCGTGATGGCAACCAGGACAAAAGTGACTGGACACTGGTTTCAGAGAATGGGGACGCTCAAATACCGTAATCATACTGTCGGCCATAATCAGTCCTTATAATGCTTTTGCAACTGTTCGAAAAGCTCTTCCGGGGTCGGCAGTGAACCGGTACCACCGGGACGGCCATAAAACCGGACATCGGCTTGGCGATCGACAGAAAGTCGCACATCTTCGACCATCTGCCCGTTGTTAAGTTCAACACAGAGAACCCGCCTGCAGCGTTCGGTGGCTTGACGAAAAATTTGTTCAGGAAAGGGGAACAGGGTAATGGGGCGAATTAACCCGACCTTCAGCCCAGCCTGTCGCGCCATACTCACCGCGGTCTTGGCAATACGCGCCGCACTACCAAAGGCTGTAAGGATCAGTTCAGCATCGTCGATACCGATTGTTTCGCAGCGCACCTCCCGGTCCTTCAACTGCTGATAACGGTCATGCAATCGCCAGTTGTGCGCTTCAAGAGCACCATCCGCCAGAAAAAGAGATTTGACGACATTGCCATGAACGCGACCCTGCTTACCGGTTAGGCACCAGTCCTTGGCCGGTAGTTCAGCAAGGGGCTGATACGGGTGCGGAATGAGAGCCTCTTTCATCTGACCAATCATGGCATCGCCAAGAATCATAACAGGCATTCGATATTGATCGGAAAGGTCAAATGCGACCATAGCCAGATCATATAATTCCTGAATAGAATCGGGAGCCAGCACAATAAGGTGGTAGCCACCATGGCCCCCGCCCTTAACCGCCTGAAAGTAATCTGCCTGGGATGCATCGATGCCGCCAAGACCCGGTCCACAGCGCATCATATTCACAATAACACCGGGCAATTCGCTGCCGGCCATATAAGACAGACCTTCGGCTTTGAGAGAAATGCCTGGCCCCGACGAAGAGGTCATAACCCGAGCACCAGCTGCAGAGGCTCCAAGCACCATATTGATTGCGGCCACTTCACTCTCAGCCTGCAAAAAAGTCCCCCCCAGTCCCGGCAATTCACGAGACATGTATTCAGGGATTTCATTTTGAGGGGTGATCGGATAGCCAAAATAGTAACGGCAACCAGCGGCAATTGCGCCAATACACACCGCTTCGTTGCCCTTGACAAAGAGCCGTTTATTCAAAAGTTCCTCCAGACTGCAAAAATCAGGCTTGCTCAGTGGTCACCGTCTGATCTCGCATCAATCCTTTTTAGGCTGATAAACAGAGATCGCCCCATCGGGACACATACGGGCACAGGCTGAACACGCGGTGCATTTTACCTGGTTGGCATCACTGATCTGGGCCAGGGGATATCCCTGCTTAGTAATCTTGTCACCCAAGGTGATCAGTTCCAAAGGACAAGCGATAACACACAAACCGCACCCCTTGCAGAATTCTTCATCGATGACGAGTTTTTTCAAAAGAAAATCTTCCTTTTGGCTAATGTAACACAATCCTAAACTGACAAATCATAACAAATGTCGGCAAATTTAGCAAATACAGGCTCAATCTTCGATAACGAGTCTACCTATCAACCCAAAGTTAGTGCGCATGCTATTCACTCACCACACGGAGAGCAAGAGACAAAACTGGCCCGATCAATGGAATCAGCCTTGTATCTTTTATGTAAACCTTTCCTCCTCCGTGCCGTCAGAAGTATAAAACCAACGCATTCAACCAAGGAGGAAATCATCATGAAACAAAAGAAGTTATGGATTGGTATCCTGTTCTGCTCACTTTTAGTCTGGACCGGTAATGCTTTTGCAGCGGGACCAGTATTCCAGCGTCAGGACCGACAACAGCAGCGCATTGAGAAGGGTGTCCGCAATGGCAACATCACACGACCCGAGCTAAAACAGCTTAAAAAAGAGCAAAGGAATATTGCCAAATTCAAACAAAAAGCTAAGCGTGACCACCACATTAGTCGCCATGAAGCAAGGCGCATCAAACGCTTACAGGACCGCGCCAGCAACAATATTTATAATTACAGAAACAACAAGGCCAAACAACCTCGAAAGTTCCGCCATGCACACAACAAACGTCACAATAATTATCCTGCAATGCGTCCTCATCGCCATTGCAGCGTCGATAGGTACATTGGCAGTTCAATCAACGGCCTTATAGCCCAGCCTGGAATTTCTTTGGCCTGGAACATCGCCTTCGATTAACCTGTAAGCAATCAAAACATTTCTGAAATACACAAATACCACTCCTGCTTTATAGGCGAGAGTGGTATTTGTTTATTATATTGAGGCTTATAATTTTATTATTAAGGATTATGACAATAGCTTAGCACCTCTAAAGCATAGCTAAATTAGTCAGGACCCTTAAATATTTCAATAAAAATCCCAACTATTGATGATCATATTTATTTAGGAAATGGATTTTGAGCAAAACAAGAAACCCCGCCAAACCGCACAACACAGCAAATAAGAT
>LGVF01116911.1_pt1 | contig 10548 bp, 8 predicted proteins | sample 469901 | NCBI WGS metagenome assembly LGVF01 (sample SAMN03893561, study PRJNA290197) | marine sediment metagenome | material: sediment; isolation source: combined push core samples #3730, #5133, and #5579 collected at Hydrate Ridge | place: Pacific Ocean: Hydrate Ridge | reverse complement strand
TAAAAGTTGATCCTGATTCATATATTCCTTCAACAAGCATCTCGCTTATATTTATTCGCAAACTCACTTTATAGCACAAAAAAGACCCATAAAACAATCTTTTCCGGGGAACCGACAACTCCAACTACGGCCGGCACCATACCCGACAGTTCGCCCTCGCCACTCCATTCGAGATGGTACAGGGCAAAAATTCTGTGCTAAGATGCTGGCCAACAAAACCTGCGAAAGGACCCACGCCATGCCACTATCAGGCACTACTGAAGCGGACCTTCATGTCCATACCATTGCCTCTGGGCACGCCTACAGCACCATTAACGAAATTGCCGCCGAGGCAGCCCGACGCCAATTGCGCCTGGTCGGCATGACCGATCACGGGCCGGCGCTACCAGGCGGGCCCCACCCCTACCATTTTATGGCCCTGCGCTTCATCCCAAAGCACATCGGCGGAGTACGCATCTTGCGCGGCGTCGAGGCTAATATTCTTGGCGACGGCCGCCTCGACCTGGAAGATCCGCAACTGTCCCAACTGGAACTGGTACTGGCCGGATTTCACCCCAGTTGCGGCTATGCCGGCCGGGGCCAGACGGATAACACCAGGGCGGCGATGACCATAATGGACAAACCCCAGGTCCACGTGATCTGCCATCCCGGCAACCCGGAGTTCCCCCTCGACTATCAGGCCATCGCCCGTCACGCCGCAGCCACCGGCACAGCCCTGGAGATCAATAACTCCTCCTTCGGCGTCAGTCGCGCCGGTAGCGCAGAGAACTGTCGGCGCCTGGCCGGTTACTGCGCCCAATATGGCACTCCGGTCGCCCTTGGCAGCGACGCCCACATCGCCCAGGGGGTCGGCCAACTCGACCAGGCCCTGGCCGAAGCCCTTCAAGCGGGCATTCAGCCAGAGCAGATCGTCAACCTGACTCTGACGTCGACCCTGGCCTTTCTCGGCCTGACGGAGTAAAATGCAAGTGCATTTTTTCTACCCTTCTACTTTGCCCAGGAAGACTCCACCATGGAAGAGCGGACCCACGAAGAAAGCAACTGGACAACCTTCTGCCACCTGTCGGCCCTGGCCGGGTACTTCATCCCCTTCGGCCACCTGATCGGGCCCCTGGTCATCTGGCTTTTAAAGAAGGACCTCTACCCGACCGTCGACCGGCACGGCAAAGAAGCTCTCAATTTCCAGATCAGCATCAGCATCTATGCTCTCGCCGCCTCGGCCTTGATCGTGATACTGGTCGGCATCCCCCTGCTCATCGGATTGGCGGTCTTCAATTTCATCATGATCATTATCGCAGCGGTTAAGTGCAAAAACGGCGAAGCATTCCGCTATCCACTGAGCTTGCGTCTGCTCAAGTAAAGCGATCAAGAGGCAAAATCCCTTGCCAGGCAGGGCCCCCTTATGCTAAAAATTTCAATCCCATTACATACAATACCCGGCCCGGAGACTGGTACCATGGATTTGCAAATCCTGCCCCTGACAGAACGTAAGCCGCCCATTGAAGACGAGGCCTCTCTGGTCTTCGGCCGCACCTTTACCGATCGCATGTTCCTCATGGAATACGACACCGGTCGCGGTTGGCATTCGGCGCGCATCGCCCCCTATGCCCCTTTCACTCTCGATCCGGCGGCCCTAGTGCTGCATTACGCCCAGGAGATCTTCGAAGGGCTCAAGGCCTTTCGCCGCCCCGACGGCAGCATTGCCCTGTTTCGCCCCCGGGACAACATCTCCCGTTTTAACCGTAGCGCCCAGCGACTGTGCATGCCCGCGGTGGACGAAGACTTTTTTCTGCACGCCCTCAAGGAACTGATTCGCCTCGAGGCCGACTGGGTTCCGCGCAGCGAAGGCACCAGCCTCTACATACGACCAACCATGATTGCCACCCAGCCGGTACTGGGAGTCAAACCGAGCGATCAATACCTCTGCTACATCATCCTCTCGCCCGTCGGCCCCTATTATAAAGGCGGCTTTAAACCGGTGCGCATCTGGATCTCCGACGAATACATCCGCTCCGCTCCGGGCGGCACCGGCGAAGCCAAAACCGGCGGCAACTACGCCGCCAGCCTGCTGGCCGCCAGAGAAGCAGCAGAGCGGGGCTTCGATCAGGTGCTGTGGCTCGACGCCGTGAACCGCCAATACGTCGAAGAAGTCGGCAGCATGAATATCTGCTTTGTCTATGACGGCAAGATCATCACCTCGCCTTTACACGGCACCATCCTCGATGGCATCACCCGCCGCTCCATTCTGACCCTGGCCCAAGAGATGGGCCTGGAGATTGAGGAGCGAGCCATGTCCATCGATGAAATCCTCGATGGGGCCGAAAACGGCCGCCTCTCCGAAGCCTTTGGCACCGGCACCGCCGCCGTGGTTAGCCCCGTCGGCCAGTTCACCTACAAAGACCGTACTGTTACCCTGATCGACAACAAAGTCGGGCCCCTGACCATGAAGTTTTTCGAGGCCCTAACCGGCATTCAGTACGGTCTCCAACCCGACCCCCATGACTGGATCGAACTTCTCTGATCGACTGGGCCGAACTCCTCTGATCCCCACCCTGCTCAAACTTCTCCCAGCCCCTGCCTCTTGCAGGGGCTTTTTACTGTCAAAATGATACTCAGCGCCTATTCTCTGGGCAGCAGTGCCTTATTTTTGGTCATCCATCGACCGCTTATATCCGCAACCTACTGAAATAATGATCATATTTTTTTCGGCACGGGGTTTGCTGCGTCACTTAGAGCAACGCTGCTCTTCGCACCGGCAGCACAAACTGACATCCCCATCGGAGGAAAGAAAATGATGTACAAGTTTCTGGCGACACTGCCCGCTCTGTTCGGGCTCACCCTGCTACCGACCCTGTGCCAGGCTGCGGAAAGTGCCGATTCAGGCGACACTGCCTGGATGCTGATTTCTACAGCCCTTGTTTTGGTCATGCTGCCAGGCCTAGCACTGTTTTATGCCGGCATGGTCCGCTCCAAGAACGTCCTCTCTACCACCATGCATACCTTTGCCGCCATGGCTATCATCGGCGTGCAGTGGGTGGTGATCGGCTACACACTATCTTTCGGCGGATCCGGTCCCTTCATCGGCAGCCTGCAGCACATGTTTCTTGGCGGCATCGGCCCTGAATCCCTGACCGGAACCATTCCGACCTATGTGTTTGTCATGTTCCAGGGCATGTTCGCCATTATCACCCCAGCCCTGATCTCCGGCGCCATTGCCGAACGCATGAAATTTTCCACTTACTGCGTTTTTATTCTGCTATGGAGCATGCTGGTCTACGATCCCCTGGCCCATTGGGTATGGGGCGAGGGTGGCTGGCTGCTAGAAATGGGCGCCCTTGACTTTGCCGGCGGCACCGTGGTCCATCTTTCTTCCGGTATTTCTGCGCTGGTGCTCTGCTTGTTCCTGGGCAAACGCAAGGGCTTTCCCCATGAACGCATGGCCCCCCACAACCTGCCCATGACTCTGCTCGGCGCCGGCCTTTTGTGGTTTGGCTGGTTCGGATTCAACGCCGGCAGCGCCCTCTCCGCAGGTGGCGGTGCCGCCCTGGCCTTCACCACCACACAGACTGCCGCAGCCGCAGCGGCCCTTTCCTGGATGCTGCTTGAATGGATCCTGGCCGGCAAGCCTAGCGCCCTGGGCATCGCCTCCGGCATCGTCGCAGGTCTGGTGACCATTACCCCGGCCGCTGGCTTCGTCACTCCCGGCTGGGCCATTGTGATGGGCTTGATGGGCGGAGCCGTCTGCTATGGCGGTGTCATGCTCAAGCACAAGCTCGGCTACGATGACTCCCTCGACGTCCTTGGCATTCACGGTATCGGCGGCGCCTTTGGCGCACTGGCCACCGGGGTCTTCGCCACCATAGGCGCCACCAGCGTCCTGACTGGAGACTTCCATCAACTCTATGTACAGTTTGTCGGCATTGCTGCCGCTGCCGCCTATGCGGTAACCATCACCACCATTCTGTTGCTGATCCTTAAGGCCACCATGGGCCTGCGGGTAAGCCACGAAGACGAAGTCACCGGCCTCGACCAGACCGCCCATTCGGAAGCCGGCTACAGCCTCTAAATGCTATCGCAGGGCCCGGCTCTCTATGCAGAGCCGGGCCTCGCTGTGTAACCTAAGCACACCATACTAAGTACCTCATCTCTCCCAACGCCCTTCCAAGACACAAACCCTTAGCAATACCTCACCAATGCCACCGCCCTCATTCCACTTAAAACCCTGATTTGACTTAACTTTCTTACACCACGGTAAATCTTTACAACAAAAGCCAATTATGGCATCTTGCTTGCTAGTGTGTAACCACCAAGCAAAAAACTATGTTCACCAACCCGTAACTTTTTGCACAACTAAATCGATTCTTGGAGGTAACCGCTCATGTGTCGCATTGGAGCTCTCAAAAGCCGCCACTACATGCACCCAAGCAAGGCCCTGTTGCTCATGCAATCGCAGCAGAAAGGCCATGACAACTCCGGGTTCGCCATGGTCATGCAGGATCTGGGGGGGATTTTTAAAGATTATAAACATCTTCCGACCCTCTCCCTGGCCTGCACCGACGAAGGCCTGAAAATCGCTGAAAACCTGCTGCATGCCAATGGCTTCCGCCGGATTCATCAGTGGGTTCCGGAGACCAACCCCCAGCCGGGCCTCGACATCCAGGCCATGCCCAACTACGTCTTTGAAACCTTCGACTATCCGAAGGAGTATCAGAACTCTAGCGACCAGGAGAAGGGTGAACTGCTCACCGACACCCGCCTTGAGCTACGCGCCGCCATGGAAGAAGGCGAAAAAGGCTTTGCCTACTCCTTCTGGCCAGACGTCATTACCCTCAAGGAGATCGGTGATCCGCGGGCCATCGGCACCTACTTCAATCTCTGGGAACCGAATGAAGACTTCACCGCCAAGGTGATCACCGCCCAGTGCCGGCAGAATACCAACTACGCCATTGTACGCTACGCCGCCCACCCCTTCTTTATGCAGGGATACACGGCGCTGGCCAACGGCGAGAACACCTTCTACCAGAAGAATAAAGAATTCCAAAGCAGCCTGCATCGAGGCTATATCGGCTTTGAGTCCGACTCCCAGTGCTTTCTCTATACCCTGCACTACGTGCACAAGGAACTCGGCTGGCCGCTCCCTTATTACAAACACGTCGTCACCCCGCTGCCCTTTGAAGACGTGGTCAAACGTGACGATCAGGAGCAGTTGCTGGCCCTGCGCCAATCCCTGGCCCACCTGGAGATCAACGGCCCCAACACCATCATTGGCGTACTGCCCGACAACACCCTGTTTACCTGCTGCGACGCCAAGAAACTTCGCCCGGTAGTAGTCGGTCGGGACGGCGATACGGTGGTCATCTCCTCGGAGGTCTGCGGCATCAACGAAGTCCTGCCCGACCGCAACTGGGAGGTGGACATTTACCCCAACGAACGCGAAATTGTGGTCATTGACGACAGCTTGGAGGTCCAGAGATGGAACCAATAAAAATTAACGACCTCGCCTGCAACGATCTACCGTGGAAAATTTCCTACGACCCGACCCGCTGCACCCTGTGCGGTTCTTGTATTGCGGCTTGCACCTTTGACGCCATCGGTCCCAAGATGGAACGACGGCGGATGGTCTTTACCGACAGCGAGACCCCAGAACCGAAAACCCGTTTTTCAGCTCAGCCGGTCATTGCCCAGCGCAAAGAAATCAAAAACTTCTGCCGAGGCTGCGGCGTCTGTGAGCGGGTCTGTCCCAACAGCGCCATCAGCGCGTCCCGCAACCCCGACTCTCGATTTAACGTCGTCTACACCTGCGCTACCGGATCCGGCCCCAAGCGTGGCGGTCGCAACAATCTGGAAGTTAAGGCCCGGACCCTCGACACCATTCGCGTTGGTCGCATTTCGCAGATGACCGACCCGAGCCTCGACGCCCAGCGCCACACCTTCGATTGCTTGTCGCCTCTGGGCCGCATTCTACCGGCCAAGGGCCTGCCCTTTCACCAGACCGGTGACGGCAAACTGATCCAGAACGCCCAGACTCCCCCGGTACGCTGGATCTACCCGGTAATCATCGGCGACATGTCCATCGGCGCCCTTTCCTGGCGCATGTGGGAAGCCATCGCCATGGCCGTCGCCTATCTCAACGAAGAATGCGGCCTGCCGGTACGCATGTGCTCCGGCGAAGGCGGCATGCCGGTGCGATTGCTGAAGAGTAAATACCTCAAGTACATGATCCTGCAGATCGCTTCCGGTCACTTCGGCTGGAACCGCATCATTCAGGCCATGCCCCACATGGTCGAAGATCCGGCAGGCATTCTGATCAAGATCGGCCAGGGCGCCAAGCCCGGCGACGGTGGCCTGCTGATGGCCGCCAAGGTCGCCGAGCATATTCAGGCCATCCGCGGCGTACCCCGCACCGACCTGCTGTCGCCCCCCAACCACCAGGGCCTCTACTCCATCGAGGAGAGCGTGCAGAAGATGTTCCTCTCCTTCAACGCCGCTTTCAAGTTCCGCGTACCGGTAGCCATCAAGGTTGCGGCCAGTGCTACCAGCGTCTCGGTCTTCAACAACCTGGTGCGTGACCCTTACAACATCGTCGGCGGCTTTTTCCTCGACGGTATCGATGGCGGCACCGGCGCGGCTCACGACATCTCTCTCGACCACACCGGCCACCCGTCGGTCAGCAAACTCCGCGACTGCTACCTGGCCGCAGTGGCTCAGGGTCGCCAGGGTCAGATTCCGCTGTGGGCGGCCGGCGGCCTCGGCAAGACCGGCAACCTGGCGGCGGACGCCTTTAAGATGATGTGCCTCGGCGCCAACGGCGTCTTTACCGGCAAACTGATCCTGCAGATGGCCGGCTGTCTCGGTAACGACCAGGGTCGCTGCAACGCCTGCAATACCGGCCTTTGCCCGGCAGGCATCACCACGCAGGAGCCGGTACTCGCAAAACGTCTCGATCCCGAGCGGGTAGCGGAGAACATCGTCAACTATTTCTTGGGCATGGACATGGAACTGCGCAAGCTCATGGCCCCCATCGGTAACTCTACCCTGCCCATCGGTCGCTCCGACTGTCTGGTTTCCACCGACAAAGCGGTAGCCGATCGTTTGCAGGTTCAGTACGTCTGCTAAGGAGACTCAAGCAATGGCAGCCCATATAAATGGTTTTGATAAAAACAACCAGCGTATTTCCACGCAGCAATTGCTGCAGAAAATCTACGCTGCCCTGGAAGCCGGCGAGACCGAATTCGAAGTTCTCTCGTCAGGTCATCACGATATCGGTGGACCGCTGTGGACCACTGACGGCAAGCCCCTGAAGTTCACGGTCAAGAACCCCGGTCAGCGAGTCGGAGCCTTCGGCCTTGCGGGTACCGAAATCATCATCAACGGCCCGGCACCAGCCGACGTCGGCTGGCTCAACGCCGGTGCCACCCTGGTCCTCAAGGGTGATGGTGGCGATACCACCGGCCACTGCGCCGCCAGCGGCCAGATCTATGTCGCCGGCCGGGCCGGCACCCGTACCGGCTCACTGATGAAACACGACCCGGCCCATAGTCCGCCGGAGATGTGGATTCTGAAGAACACCGGTTCCTTCTCCTTTGAATTCATGGGCGGCGGCATCGCCGTGGTCTGCGGCGTCGACAGCGAGCAGTTTGAATCGGTACTCGGTGATCGCGGCTGCGTCGGCATGGTCGGCGGCACTATCTATGTACGTGGACCGGTCACAGGCCTGTCCAACGACGTCTGGATGCTCGAACTGGACGAAGGGGATCAGCAGTTCCTGACCGACAAAATGCCGGTGTTCCTCGACAAGATCGATAAACAACCGCTGCTAAGCGAGCTGACCGACTTCTCCCCATGGAAGAAGATTGTTGCCAAGTCCTACCAGGAGCGACAAGCGGTGGAACGCATCTCCATGCGCGAATTTCGCCTCGACAAGTGGGTTGAAGGCGGCATCTTCGGCGACGTAGTCACTGACGACTACGCTGAGGTAGCTGGCTTTGTTAACACCGGTGACGGTCGACTGAAGATCCCTCACTGGCAGAATAAGTCCTTCTCCGCCCCTTGTCAGGCTGCCTGTCCGACAGGCATTCCAACCCAGGACCGCATCGCCCTGCTGCGCGAAGGCAAGACCAAAGAAGCCCTGGAACTGGTACTGCACTACTCGCCTTTCCCGGCCAGCGTCTGCGGTCAGGTCTGTCCAAATCTCTGCATGGACGCTTGCAGCCGTCGTTCCCTGGACAAACCGGTGGCCATGCAGGAACTCGGTCGCCTGTCCCAGGATGTGGAAGCCCCCGAACTGCTGCCCTCCACCGGCAAGAACGTCGCAGTGATCGGCGGCGGTCCCGCTGGCCTGTCTGCCGCTTGGCAGCTCGGCCTGCGCGGGCATAGCGTCACCATCTATGAAGGCGATGAGGAAGTCGGCGGCAAGCTGCGTCAGGCCATTCCCAGCGAACGTCTACCTCGCGAGGTGCTGGGCGCCGAAGTCAACCGCATTAAGGGGATCGGCGTTAAAATTCTAACCGGTCAGAAAATCGAGCAAGGCAACTTTGAAGGCATTCGCGCCGAGGCCGATGCAGTGGTAATCGCCAGTGGTGCCCACAACCCTGTGGTCATCCCCTTCCCCGGCCATGAAAGACTGGTCAAGGGTCTGGATTTCCTCAAAGAAGTCAACGCTGGCAAAAACCCCAAGGTCGGTCGCCGGGTAGTGGTCATCGGTGCCGGTAACGCCGGCATGGACGTGGCCATCGGCGCCTATTCCATGGGCGCCCAGCAGGTTACCGCTATCGACGTGCAGCGACCAGCCGCCTACCAAAAAGAGATCGACCACTTCGACGCCCTCGGCGGCCAGATTCAATGGCCCGTCTTTACCGAGCGCATCACCGCAGAGGGTCTACACACCAAAGACGGACGCCTCATCGAGGCCGATACTGTGATCATCTCCATCGGCGAGCGCCCTGACCTGTCCTACGTGCCCCGCGAATGGCTCACGACCCGCGGCATGATGGATGTGGACGATTGCTGGCAGGCTAAACAGGCTCCCGGTGTTTTCGCTCTCGGCGACACCATCCAGCCCGGCCTGCTGACCCACGCGATCGGTAGCGGTCGGGAAGTTTCCGAATACATCGACGACTACTTGAACGGCCTGGAACTGGTCACCAAGAAAAAGCCTGAGATGGTTCCCCAGTGGAAACTCAGCAAGGAATCCTTCCAGGCCCGCAACCGGGGCCGCTTCCAGATTGTGGATGCCTGCGAAGAAGTCCATCGCTGCATCAGCTGCGGCACCTGCCGTGACTGTTCCATGTGCCTGGAAGCCTGCCCCGAAGGGGCTATCGCCCGCAAGGAGAGTCTCGACGGATCCTTTGAGTATGTTTCCGATAAGCAATACTGCATTGGCTGCGGACTCTGTGCCGGCATTTGCCCCTGCGGCGTATGGGCCATAGAAAAGGTCATCGTCTAAACCGATACAGACAAAACAACCTTGCACCAAAAAAAGCGGCGGAACCAATCGGTTCCGCCGCTTTTTTATGGTGAATCAAACAACTAATTATTCAGGGCCTGTGCGCAGAAGTATTTGTTCTGATCTAAACCACCCAGACATTCTTACTTGAAAGCCCACCCGCGGAGAACGGCCTCGAAGCGTGGCCTTAAATACATAAAACCGAAATTTTAATCTTTGGGGATCTCTCTATTCAATAAGACAAATTTCGAGACACCTTCTCCCTTTGACTTGAGCATACGGCTGGACTACATTGGCAAGGGCTTATTGAGCGGTGTTTAGACGAATGTCAGGGTGGATAGACGTCAAACCAAAAACACAAATTCAGACACAAAAAAACCGCTGTTTCCGGCCTAAAGCGGCCAAGTGTTCTCTGTTTCTAATTCGTTAGGTCTCTCCATCCGATCAGGTGAGGGGGAATAGTTCTCTCCGTTCATAAGTTGACATGCTGCATATCATTACCCCTAGTGGATTATTTACATAATAACAGCTCGGGTCTGTAAAAACAGGGTAAATCCCCCTCTTTTTGAGCTCCATCTAGGTGGACTTTGTTGAGTTTCGTGTTTTAACGCAAGTCGCATAATTTAAAGGTTAAATGTAAACATATAAATCATGTAACCAGAACGTTAAAGGTGAGAGTTGCCATCTCGGATTCAGTAACAATGATGCGGTTTATTGCTGGGGATACCCTAATTTGCTCTTTATTGAAGACCATGAATTCCTCGAAAAGCATTGTGGTAATCTTCCAGATTTCACGTCAGGTGACAAAACTGGCAAGAGTACGACAAACATCTGCTTTCCTGCAACGAAATGGCAGAGAAACCATTTCCTAATTGCAAGTACGGCGGTAGCTTCATGTATATGGCTCTTCCATGTTGTTCTAAGTGCAACGAATATTTAGCTTGTAAAGGAAATCCTGAATCAGTGAGCTCTTAGCCCGCACTTCTCGGGTTTGTCTCGCCAAGTCATTTTCGCGAGAAATTTGCCGCCTGATTCCGTTGTACGGTGTCGTTTTTGCTGTCAGGCTGAGCAGCTCTTTGACAATTTAGCTGATTTTATTTCAT
>LGVF01035568.1_pt1 | contig 10561 bp, 9 predicted proteins | sample 469901 | NCBI WGS metagenome assembly LGVF01 (sample SAMN03893561, study PRJNA290197) | marine sediment metagenome | material: sediment; isolation source: combined push core samples #3730, #5133, and #5579 collected at Hydrate Ridge | place: Pacific Ocean: Hydrate Ridge | reverse complement strand
AGATGTATCGAACTGAATGGGGATTGGGATCATTTTTTTGAATGGACATATTACAATCGCTGCTCAAAAAATTAAGGGGTACAGAAAAAGTACAGTTAGAACAGACGGGTTACTGTGTGAGTACGGTAGGTTTGGATGAAGAAATGATAAAGAAATATATCCGAGGGCAAGACAACTCAGATACTGAGTAGATAAGTTGGAAGAATAAACGATAAACAGCTCCTTTAGGGGCTTTCCCTACGACAATGACCCCTTCGAGGGGTCTTCATCAAACCACGTCCTAAGGCGTGGTGGGTGATTTATATATCACGAATAGGTTATCGTTATGTCTTTAATTTAACGCCAACTTTTTGCAGTGTAATCAGAAGGTTCCTTTTGAAAGAAACTCGGGCTATAGTTTTTAAGTCTAATCTTTTAGAATAACATGAATATTTGATTCCATATATAATAACCTTTCTCTTATAGGGTTAGAATAAATTAGTATTTTTTTAACTTACTAATCAAGCCGTTAATGCCTTCCTGTTTTAGAACATTTGAAACGCGTTTTGTCAAAGCTGCTCTGTGTCGTGGGGATGAAAAAACTGCGATCAAGTGTTGTGATGTCTTGTGCCAATCAAACTGGTCAGGAGTGATTCTGAAGCCAGGTGTGAGCAAACGTCTAATTTGGTCAATAGCTGAATCGGCTGTTTTTGTATCAAACATATCCGGATATTGGAGCTTACCATTCTGCTGCCACCATTTTAAAAAACTTGTCTTTGTTGAGTTATTAAAGGGATCTCTGAACATTAATTGCAGATCGGGACGCTCTCTATAAACTAATCGCTGAGCAATTGATATGGGCTCGCCCGTTGAAAAATATCCAAATGCCCACTTTGTTTGCGCCAACGGATCTTTTGAAAATTGTATAACATCATTTATATACCACTTGATTAAAGCTTTTAGAGATGCATTCCTACCACATACTTTAGTAGCCATATATTCATGTTCTCCTTTGTCGAACCCGGTAAAGTGATAGAAACCTAAAGGCTTACCATCTACCTGAAAACCATCTGACACTGAACCCGTCAGTTTTCGGGTAGTTAGATTCCAAGTGGCGACATTGTGGCGTGTCGACCTGACAATCCCAACACCGTCAAAAAACGCTGGTACGAGATCAATCCACCGCTGATCAGTAAATAACCCGTGATATATTTCCGCACGACAAAAATGATAGACTCGTTTCGCCCACCATTCAGCAAATCTAAGCCCTTCAGTGTTTGCACTAACACCAATGAATCCAAGATTGTAAACACCGTGCTTGAGGCTGCAGATTTCATTATCGATTACCGCCTCAAGGGAAGACTCGGGTGTGGTCTGGTGGGGGGTTAGCAGGATGTTTGTTTCGTCTAACGCTGTCAGAATATCGTCAAGACGTGAAAAGACCACTATATCTGGATCAAGATAAAGCACTTTAGAGCAGTCTTCCCCTTTCAAAAGCTTTTGCAAAACAAATGGTTTTATGGCTGTAGCAAGCTCAACAATATTGTGGCAGAAAGCCCACCCTCGCCAGGATGGAATATCTAGAGAAGAAAGCGGAATAACATTATCGAATGGTTCGGACCTAACGTCAATTAATCCATGTTCATCATCTGCTAAGCCTAAATGAAGAAAGAACTCTGGATGATAATTCCGCAGAGAGCGAAAAAGCACTCTTCCTTTCGGCAGGTAATTTAATGCCAGACTAGTGAAAACGTGTACTTGTTTCATATAATAGTCTCATGAACTCTATACTTTGTGCTGATCACTGTAAATTAAAAGATGAATAACTTACTTTTCTTAAGCGCGGAATAAGATAAAAAGATACGTTTGTGTCTAAATAAGAAAGGCGTTATCACATATCTAATTCCACGAATGCATCAAATTATCCTTCTAAGACTTTGCAAAATGCCCTGCAGACATCTTCAACGTCATTTTTGTCTAACCCAGCCGACAGCGGCAGAGAAATAGTTCGTTCCCCTATCCATTCGGCATTGGGGAATTGCCCCTTTTGCCAGCCAAACATTTTTCGGTAGTATGGGTGCAGGTGAATTGGCACATAATGGACTCCCACGCCGATATTTTCGCCAGTCAGGGCGTCAAGAACCCAGTCCCGGCTCTTGCCCAACTTATCTATGTCTATCAGAGGGGTGTAGAGGTGATAGGCATGTATGGAGTCTGGCTGGGGGATAGGCGGCAAAATACACGGCAAATCTTTAAAGGTTTCATTATAAGTACTCCATATTTCCTGCCGCTTGTGCCAGTATTTCCCAAGTCGCCGGAGCTGATGGATGCCCATAGCAGCCTGAATATCCATCATATTATATTTAAAACCGCCCTGAATAACCTCATAATGCCTGTATCCTTTATCGGAAAACCGGCTCCATGCATCTTTGCTCATCCCATGAAGCCCTAGCATCTTGACCCTTGAAGCGATACGATCATCATCGGTTATGACCATACCTCCTTCGCCGGTTGTAATGTTTTTGGTTACATAAAAACTAAAGCAGCCGATATTGCCAAAACATCCCGCCTTTATACCGTGGTATTCGCTTTCAATTGCATGGGCACAATCTTCAATAACCATAAGGTCATAACGTCTTGCGATTTTCATTACGGCATCCATGTCACAGCAGCGTCCGGCAAAATGCACAACGATGATCGCTCTGGTTTTTGCGGAGATCGTTTTTTCGATTTCATCGGGAGATATATTAAAACTGTATTGATCACAATCTGCCAGAACAGGCGTTGCTCCGGCATGGATAATGGCGTTAACTGTTGCACAAAAGGTCATGGGTGTTGTAATGACCTCATCTCCCGGTCTCACACCGCAGGCGAGCATGGACAGATGCAGTGCAGCAGTACATGAATTCAGCGCAATGGCATGTTTCTTCTGTTTTAAATGTGCAAAATCCTTTTCAAATTGAGCGACTTTGGGACCGGTGCCGATCCAGCATTTTTGCATGGAATCGACTACCTCTTCAATCTCTTCCTTCTCAATTACAGGCGCTCCGAAAACCAGAAAATCCTCTCGGGGGCGAACCGGGACGCCACCATCTATGGCCAATGTCTCTTTATCAGCCGTCCGGGACCTACTTTGCGAGTTCATGTCGAATAGCCTCTCTTTTCAGCGCCTGAAAAAGCTTTTTATATATCGCAAGAGCAATATCCTCATTTGTTTTGGAAATTTTTCGAGCTGTCTTCAAAATGAACGGTATGGTCAATCGATTTATAATTAAGTATGCAAAAAGATACTGGATCCGTTTGGCCGTATTCATGTATGGATAGAAACCCATAGATGCGAGTTCAGTTTTCAAATGGGGAGATTTTTTATACCATTTCGCCAGTCCAGTACCATCGCGTTTTGCGAGATCTAAATAATCTTTGTCCCGCAAAAAGTGATAGTGATACCCTATTGTGTGTGAGTTGTTTATTATCCTCAGACCAAAATGTGACAATCTTTCGCCAAGCTCCACATCGTCATTATATCGTATCAATGCCTCAAAAAGACCATATTTTATCAAAAAACTCTTTTTAACCGAAATATTGCACGTATAAAAGGCCCGCCAGTCCAGTTCTTTCTTTCCCCGCCAAAGGGCATACAACGCGTCAAGGTGGATTTTTGAAAACATGGAGTATGGAACTCGCGGCGATACGGTGACTCTGCCCAAAACCGCAACGCTCTCATCCGGATAGCCCTGATGCGTCTGAACATGTTCGGCAAGCATAGTGGCAGTGACAATCGTATCGTCATTGATAAAAAGAAGCAATTGTCCCCTGGCCTCTGTGATGGCCAGATTTCTTGCCGCATTTTGCCCTGCGTTACATTGCCATAAGTAGCTGATCGGCTCCGGAGAGTCGGCCGCGCATCTCTCCACTGTTTGCCTCGTGTCATCACTTGACCCATCGTCCGCGACAACGATTTCATAAAGATCTGCCGAGAGGGTTTGTATAGTCAGCGCGTCTAAACATTTTTTTAGAACAGCGCTACGATTATATGTGGGAATAATAACGGTAAGCTTAGGATTTTCATTGAGCATCAATTTCGATCCCCGTAATTTTTATCCCGCCGTGTTACGCCGGAGGTTGAATAGTCCCTGTGGATTAAATCTATCGCGCCGACAATACCGATTAGTGAGAAAATCAGTATCGAGACAGGCAAATTGGCTTTAAAGCCCACATCAAACAGTCCATGAATCATATGGGCCATCAGACCGCTTGCAATACCGATTAACACTGCGCGATACCAAAAAGAGACCTCGAAAAGCAGTCTCTTGATCACCATAAAGGTTGCTGCAAAAATTGAGAGGAAGGCCAAAAATCCAAAAAGGCCCACTTCAGCCCAGACAAGAAGGTAGAGGTTGTGAACCGGGTTTTTCCCACCCCTTAGAATGCGCGACTTTCCGGTTGTGTCGTACTTTGAAAAAACCTCCACAAAATTATTCATGCCAATCCCCACTACGGGAAACTGCTTGATGATGGAAAATGCCGCCCTGTTCAGGGGCATACGCATGGCCGCGGATTTGTAATCGTCATGGATAAATCTTTTTTCAATAGTAGGATACGCAAAAACGAGGCCGATTACCACAATGATCCCAGCCAGGACAAGGTATAGAGCCGTCTTGATATGAAAAAGCCTCTTGCCGTACAAAACCAAAAACACCAAGGTAAAGGAGAGAGGAAGCGTGATCCAGGAGCCTCGTGAGAGAGTCGTCAGAATTCCGGCTAGTCCTATCATCAGCGCAACAAAACAAAACAGCCTTGTCCATCTGTTCTGTGTACCCAAAAACAAGGCAAATGTAAGAGGCAGCAATATTTCGAAATAGTAAGCCAAAAAATTGGGGTGTCCAATCGTGCCGGTGGCACGGCTGAACAGGAAACCGATATTCTGCTTAACGAGATGTTCTTCTCCAAACAGCGCAAGGCCAATAGTCTTGCCTGTTGCATACTGGATGCAGGCCAGGGTGCCCTCAAGACACATGCCAACTATCAGAAATATCAAAAATACTCTTAGATGACGGATCCTTCCAAAATTCATTGTAAGAAGGAGGATCATTATCAGGGTCGCGATTCGGAATAATTCGAAAAAGACAAGCTCATAATGCAGCGCATTGAAAAGGCTGGCCACACCGGCAACCATATAGATGATACAGGGCCAGAAAAAAACAAAATTAACCCGAACTGGTGGACTCTCTGGAGATATTGTGTAGGGATGATAAATAAAAATGATATAAAAAAGGAGTGCGGCGGCGGATAACAAACTCAGGGAGATAGTAATGCCCGCCGCGCCTCCTTCGTGGGGTCGAATCAAAAAATTGATATCCAGATTAATGGGAATACTCAAACAGTAAAGTACAAGCATAATATAAAAAAGGCGCTGGCGATCTTTTACTAAAAACAAAATGGCCACACACCAAACAGCGATTATGACACTGTAGAAGTATTTTGGCTCCAGTCGTGCGACCTGTGGGGCAAGTATAGCTACTAAAAGCCCAAGGATAATACCGAAAATTATTTGTTTGTCAGCCAATTTGAATAGTCTATGAAAAAGTCGTAAATAAGATAACCTCTAATTTTGTTAGAACTACAATCTGTACAAGACAAGAAAATAACTAAAAACAGTATCGATTCTATATTTTATTGTAAATGAAGTCAGGGATGTAGTGCTTTTTTTTGTTTAATATAGCGCCAAGTATATTAACGTTATTATCTTCAAGCTGTTTTTTTGCAACCTTTGCCACTTCCCATTTCGTTACTCCGGATTCAACGATTAAAATTAATCCACTTGCCATTTTTGCCAAAAGGGCAATTTCCGGACTGGTTAAAATCGGAGCTGAATCGAAAATAATATAATCAAAATGTTCTGTTAATCCAGTATTGAATTTTGAGAAAGCTTCAGATAGAATAACAGTCATAGGATTGTCTGTTTTTGTTCCCGCTGGAATGAAATAGAAACCATTTTCTTTTTCTCTATGCAAAACCTCCTCAGTCGCACCTTTTCTATTTAGTAAATCAGTCCAGCCATCTGTATTTTTGATTCTAAAATAACGATGCAGGGCAGGTGTGTGAAGGTTTCCATCAATAAGAACAACTTTAGAATTAGAATTTTTACATAAAGCCTTTGCCGCATTAATTGAAATTGTACTTGCTCCCGCCTTGCCTTTAACGCTGGAAAAAACTATTGAAAAACTTTTTTTAGTAGATTTGCTCTTAAGTGTTGCTAGAATTTTATATAATTCCTCTGAAATAATTCTGGCTAATGTTGCAATCTCACGGGTATAAGGCTTTACAGCTTGAATTTCCATGTCTGCCCTGACCCCAGATAAATTATTTGCATCAATATCTTGTTGTTTGGCTTTAGCGCTGTTGTTAGATTCTTTCTCAGCCCTTTTTATGGCTTCGTATCTTCTTCCCATTTAACCTCTCCCTCATATACATGGTTTTATATATCTATTTTTCAACAACTTTTACCATTTCAAATATCTACTTTTAGGTATCGTCAATAATAATGGTATGTTCAGATGCTGGTCAAAGTCATTAGCATCTTCAAATGTCTGATCAAAATATTCGTGGATAACCGAATAACCGAATCCAATAAAAAGAGATAGAAAAGCAGTGATACCTAAAATTAGCAACTTCTTTGGAGACTTGGGTCTCAACAGTGGCAGAGCAGGTTCTATGATTTTTACGCTGAATATTTTGTTTTTATCCAATTTTTTAGAAATTCTTAGTTCCTCACCTTTTTTACTATACAGCAAATAATTATCTTTAAAAACATCACGGTCTCTATTTAACTGCTCTATCTTCATTTCTTGTATATTCAGTTTGTTAAGTTTTAACTGTTTTTCGTCTAATTTTTTACTCAGGTAAATTTCTTGATCTGATCTAACTTTATTTTCAGTATTTAATATGTTAAGCAGACTCTTTGCCTTTTGATGCTTTGTCAGCTCTATCTGTGTGTCAAGGATTTCAACCTTTATTGATGCCAGATAAACTTGTGATAGCGCATCTCTTTCTGCTTTAAGATTAAAATAAGTGTGATCTAATTTTGATAAATCGGTCAAGCTTTTGCCAAGCTCGCCAATATTAGGTGTTTCTACCCATTCGCCTGGAGCCTTGTCCATGCAATTTATTTGCTCTACTTTTAAGTTTATCTCTCTTTGTTCTATCTGCAGTTTACGCAATGTATTCTCGATATCAGATATTTCTGCTATTAGAGTTTTTCTCTGACCATTTATATCTGAAATACTATTATCAATTTCATATTCAAGCAGTTCTTTTTCAATATTTTCAAGATGTTGTTTATATGTATCAATCTGCTCTTGATAAAAATTAAGAGACGCATCTGTTTTATGAATTTCAGCGTGATATTGCAGATATGCCTCAGTGTACAGATTGAGTGCATCAGCAGCGAAACTCGGATCGTCCCACCGGAAGCGAATTTCTATTACATCGGTGTCTTCTATGAATTCAATCTGTTTAGCTTTATTAAATTGTAGCTGTAATTCCTGATCTTCTGATAATTGGCTTCTAAGGCCGGTCTTTACTATTAGGTTCGTAACGTATTTATTTGCTTTGCCAATTACCTCCTTTACTTTTATTCTTGTTCGTTTGAATAAGCTTGTCTGAGTCGAATATTCTTCATTGACATTTAACATTGTTTTGAGGCTTGGAAAAATATTCTTAGTCAAAGACGAGCTCTTAAGTAATTCAATCTCGTTATTGATATCTTGAGTTCTTTCCTGAAAAATAATATTATATGAATCTTTGGGCAATGAATCTATTGAAGACAATTTTTCTCTGCCAATTTGAACCAGGATCTTTGTTTTCGACTCATATACAGGTGAAGCCAATATACAATAAAAAAAAGAAAAAAGCATAGCGGTTATGCAAAGCCCTAAAATAAAAAATTTATTTTTAAAAATAACGTTAAAAATATCTCTTAAAGAAGCCGATCTCGGTTCATCCATGACGAGTTTTCCTTTCTTTATATTGCAGCTTCATATTATTACAAATCACAACGTGTTTGCAATTAATCACCGATTTTCGAGATACGAAACTCCAATAGCTAAAAATAACCCTCCAATTGCAAAATCAATTAAACACCGATTTTCGCGCTAGTTATAACCGTCATATTGTATATTTAGAGGCTATTTCAGTAGGCAGCTTACACCTTTGAGTGAGATCTATTTTTCATAGTTGACATAATAGTTTGCTAAAAATTTGAATAGGTTTCAATAGGAGTTATCCATAAAGGTCGCATTTTGCTATGCAGTAAATATACTTTCCGCTTCGACCATTAGAGTCATTGTTTTATTAAGGCAGTTTTAGAGAAAACGCCAAGTTATTATACCACAGGCCAGATGAAGCATTGCCAGGAAGGTGTCCGCTCGCTTTTCTCACCGAATTATAGTCCCGCTCATATGACTTGATACTGAAACATTTAATTAACCTCCTGAAAACATGAAAATTATCTAAGTACAACCCTTGTGGGTGTTCGTTTGTTGCTTCAGGCCGTTTGACCTCAACACCTTCCAAAGTTGAACAAGTCAGCTTCATGTCGTGGCGATTTGCCCCTGCTACAACAATGCTGAGGTGGATAGTGGTAGTCACCACGGAACTTAAACACTCAAAATTACCTACTGAAATAGCTTCTTAGTCTGGCGCGCTTTCGTTGTTTATGATCTGAAAGGAGGCAAGAAAGACAGTGTACAACAGTGTTATTCGACATAATTCGATTGAAGCGAAGTGCATGGTTACGCTTCTTGCCAGTTCAGATAATGACGATTAAGATATTACAAGAATGTCGCTCAAACATTTGCAAGCATGATGGAACGAGTACAGTTGGGCAAGCTTTAGGTTTGAGGCGTATCGCCTTCGGCATTTTGTGGTATGAGGTTTAATACGGCCCTTTTCCCTTGTTTCCATACTAATATATTTCCTTGAATTTGGAATTTGTGATTATTTCTCAAGATGCCCCGGAACCTTTCAAAACCGCCGGGATCGTTCTTATCAGGATACTAAGGTCGAGCAATAAAGACCATTTATCTATATATTCCAAGTCAAGCTCCATCCACTTATCAAACGGGATATTGTGTCTGCCGTTGACCTGCCATAGGCAGGTGATTCCCGGACGAACACTGAATCGTCTGCGTTGCCAGTCCGTATTAAAACCATTGTAGTCTCTTACTGGCAACGGTCTGGGGCCCACCAGGCTCATATCTCCTTTTAAAACATTGATGAGTTGAGGGAGTTCATCAATGCTAACCTTTCTTAAAAATTTGCCGACTGTCGCAATCCGTGGGTCATTTGTAATTTTAAAAGCTGCGCCCATACATTCGTTAAGATCTTCCAGTTCAGCCTGTTTTTTCTCAGCATCCTTAAACATGGTCCGAAATTTATAAAGACGGAATCGTCGTTTGTTTAGGCCTACCCTTTCTTGAACGAAGAAGACCGGACCAGGTGAAGTAATTTTTACTAGAATAGCAGTGCATAGAAACAGCGGTGAAAACAAAAGTAGCAATANNCAAGGATAATATTCTATCCAACATGCCTTTAACAAGAACCTGCCAGCCATTCATTGAGCCTGTATAGTGAGAAACAACTGACTTATCTTCAAAATGTTCCGGTTTGGAATTCGCAAGTTTTGTACCGAAAATATCTGAAAAATGCCTGACAAGGATGCCTTGTTTTTCACAGGCATTCATTATTCGGACGGTTTCCTGATAATAGGATTTTACAGGAAGGGAGATCAGCACTTCATCCACCACGTTGTTCCTGATAAACTCGGTAAATCCTTTAAAATCTGAAACCAGCTTCCATCCAAACTTTTCTAATTTTCCATTCCCTTCCCATTCCTCATCAACAAAGCCGGATATCACATAGCCAAGCTCCGGGCTGGATTCGATATCCCCTGCAAATTTAAGCGCCCTGGAATTGCTACCCACAATTAGTAAATACCGCAGATTTCGTCCCCGGCGCCGAACCCAGTTTATTGTGTAGCGCATGACCAGCCGGGTCAAAATTGTTATCATGGTTGATCCTGCGCAGAAACTGATAAGAAAAACCGGATTAACCATTTCCATATGGAATAAAATAGATAAAATAAAAATTGCAAAAGTGCCCAGGGAGGTTGCCTTGACAATATCTTTAATTTCTTTCTTTACCGGTGAAAGACGTCTGGACCGGTATAGTCCAAACATGGAAAATATGGTATGCCACAGCAGAAGCAGACTAACAAACAGGACAAAATTTACGACCTTGATCCGCATATGTAGAAACTGGTCAAGGGAGATGGCATCAATTCTATAGGAAACCATTATGGTGGCGGCCATAAAACTGCCGATCATGATCAACATGTCAGAAAGTTTAAAGGCGACCATTAGTATTTGGCGACGGAGGTTATTCATTATTTGATTTGGGTGCATATACTCTTCTCTTCCAAACGGATCATATTATTTAGACAGGATAATCTCGCGGGACCTAAATCCTGTAAAAACATATAATTACATACCAATTCGATCAGGCTTTAGAAAAGAACTGTATC
>LGVF01568363.1_pt1 | contig 10565 bp, 9 predicted proteins | sample 469901 | NCBI WGS metagenome assembly LGVF01 (sample SAMN03893561, study PRJNA290197) | marine sediment metagenome | material: sediment; isolation source: combined push core samples #3730, #5133, and #5579 collected at Hydrate Ridge | place: Pacific Ocean: Hydrate Ridge | reverse complement strand
GTTGACCTACTCAAAGAATTTGAAGCGATCAACATGGCTTTTGGCGAAGTGATGGATGACGACGCCATGGCTAAATTGTGTGACCGCCAAGCAAAAGTACAGGATCAGCTCGATGCTCTTGATGCGTGGGATCTTGATTCACGTCTCGACTTAGCGATGGATGCCTTACGTTGTCCACCCTCTGATGCTGAAGTAAAAGTGCTGTCGGGTGGCGAGCGTCGTCGTGTGGCCTTGTGTCGTTTGCTGCTGCAAAAACCTGACATTCTGTTGCTCGATGAGCCGACAAACCACCTTGATGCCGAGACTGTGGCGTGGTTGGAGCAACATCTGCAACGTTACCAAGGGACGGTTATTGCCGTAACTCACGATCGTTATTTCTTGGATAATGTTGCTGGTTGGATTCTTGAGCTTGACCGTGGTCACGGGATTCCGTGGCAGGGAAATTATTCCTCATGGTTGGATCAAAAGCAAAAGCGGCTTCAAAATGAAGAGAAGTCCGAATCGGCTCGTCAACGCACACTGCAACGTGAGCTGGAGTGGATCAGCATGTCACCAAAGGGGCGCCATGCAAAAAGTAAAGCGCGCATTAGCTCCTATGAAAAACTGCTCGGTGAGGGCAGCGAAAGTCAGACTCGTGAGTTGGAGATTTTTATCCCCGCGGGGCCGCGCTTGGGTGATGTGGTCATTGAGTCCGATCATGTGCAAAAGGCCTTTGATGGCCGCTTGCTGATGGAAGATATGAATTTCATGCTGCCGCGCGGTGGCATTGTTGGTGTCGTTGGCCCTAACGGCGCAGGTAAAACAACCTTGATGCGGATGTTCACTGGCCAAGAGCAACCCGACAGTGGCACCATGACTCTCGGTAGCACGGTAAAACTCGGCTATGTCGATCAGAGTCGTGATGTTCTAGATGGCGATAAAACCGTCTTCGAAGAGATCAGTGGTGGCCAAGAGATGATGACATTAGGTAATCGTGAAGTTAATTCTCGTGCCTATGTTGGCCGGTTCAATTTTGGTGGCAGTGACCAGCAGAAAAAAGTGGGCACTCTCTCTGGTGGTGAGCGCNNGGCGGCAGTGACCAGCAGAAAAAAGTTGGTACTCTCTCTGGTGGCGAGCGCAATCGTGTTCATCTGGCTAAAATTCTCACCGAGGGTGCGAATGTTCTGCTTCTTGATGAGCCGACCAATGATCTTGATGTCAACACCATGCGTGCCCTTGAAGAAGCACTGGAGAACTTCGCTGGTTGCGCCGTAGTCATCAGTCATGATCGTTGGTTCTTGGATCGCATCGCCACTCACATCCTCGCCTTTGAGGGCGACAGTCAAGTGGTGTGGTATGAAGGTAATTACAGCGAATACGATGAAGACCGTCATAAACGCTTAGGCCGTGATGCCGATCAACCCCATCGCATCCGTTATCGGGATCTGACCCGTACTTAATTTCTGATATCAAGGGGGCTGGTTGCCTCCGATGTTATGATCGGTACACATTTAAATAAAAAATGCCCTGCACAGTATGTGTGCAGGGCATTTTTGTTATCGTGTAAATAGAAACTTAGTACAGCGGAATTAAGGCATAGCCCTTGTTCTGGTAGCCTGTCAACGATGCAAAGGTGTTACCGACGAGGACAAGGCCTGGAAAGATATCCTCTTTGTCGATCGCGTAAATCTCAGCGGCGACATTGCAGGTTTCAAGGTACGCTCCCGCTTTTTTCAGTTCCTGAACCCGCTGAATCAGCTGGTTCTCTTCTTCCTCGTTATTCAGCTCTGAATTTTTGCTCATCACCGATACCGCGCCGCCTCGGAAGGCTAAAATGACATCGGGAGTAACTCCCTGAGCTTTTAGGGTGGCAATGGTTTTTTGCACCACATTTAAGTACAGAAGCATGGTGCCGGGTGATGAGATATTGACATCAAACACCACCTTGCCTGTGGTCAGGCCGGCCAGTGCTCTATGGTCATCAGGTGCTGCATTACTGGCAGTAACAACAAGCGGTGTGATCATCAATGCGACAAAAAGTACGACAGAAATTATCTTGTTCATAGTATCTCCATATATAGAAAGAATGATTGTTCATTTTCATATGAAGAGTGTGCTTTGTCAACGGGAAAAAGAGTCAGGAATGTGTCTGCCATCGATCCCGTTAGTGATGATCGGGATCGATGACAGAATTAATTATTTTTGTAAGGAAAAACTAACGCGTGTGTAGCTGCCATAGCGACTTCGTGCATAAGATTGAAGTAACCAATTCATGCCGTCATTCATGGATGAAAAGGCTTTGCTACTGGTTGGAATCGACAGGGCAAGGGTGATGCTGTCATCAATGGTTGCTGTAACACCTGTGGCGGTTTTAGCGACTGTGCCAATGGCACCTTCTGGTCGATCTTCGGTGTGAACCACATAGTGCGTTGCGTTGCCAGCAATGCGGTAATACAATGACATGGGAGTGGTCATGCGTGTTTTTTTCAATTGACGCATGGCCATCTCAATGCGTGCCTTTGGTGCATCGAGAGCGGCAACACGTTGTTGTTCAGGCAGCTTTGCCGTTAAGGTTTGCTGTGTTTTAAGGGCGATGCGATACCAGTGAATGGCTTTTTCGAAATTAACCGTTTCCCCTTTGCCGTAGTAGAAATAATCGCCAAGGGTTAGGGCGGGCTCAACACTCTTACCTGCTTCAGCTGCCATGCGTAACCATTTTTTAGCGGCAACATAATCCGACTTGTGGTGATATTCATAACCGAGGGCGTTCATAGCGATGATGTTGCCATGTTTGGCTGCTTGAAGGTACAGTGAGTGTGCTTCTTTACCTGAGTTGGAGCGCTTCAGTACCCCTTGTTCGATAAGAACTGCAAAGTTAAACAGCTGTTGATGATCATCCAATTCAGAATGGGTTAACAGGGTAAAGGCTTGGCTGAAAAGTTGAGTCGCCGCTATTGGGTTTGGCCGCAGTTGATCATTGAGGCAGTTGAAGGCTGTTAAGTCGCGGCTGATATAACCAGCAGGCAATTTACCCAGATAACATTCTGCAAGGAGGATCTTCGCGTCGGTGTTGTCCTGATCGGCTGCTAAACGGAGAAAATCGACACCTGTTTGGCGCAGTTCCCCTTTGTCGCGACAAACAAACTCTTTACCACGCTCGTAATAATCTTCGGTAGAGCATTTCCAGCACAACTTATAGTTGTAGTTATAGAGCATGGCAGCACCGGCCAGAGAAAGGCAGCCGATAAATAATACGATATTTAAGATGATCTTTTTACGCGAACTCATCGGATCATTATCCTCTTTAGGTGTTCATGCCGCATGTAATGCAGCAAAAAGTTGTACGGTCTTACTCACCGGGGAGTAGATCATGTGGACTGCCGTGGCAATCGCTACACTGGTCAAACTCCGCTAACATTTCAGGGTTGTGCGGGGTGTTGTGGCACTCTTCACAGCTGGGTACGTTGCCGTGCTCGTTGGCATGGCAAAAGGTGCAGTTGAGTTCAGAGTGAGCCAGGTGCCCTTTTTCAAGCTTGTCAAACGCTTCACTGTGACAACCGGCACAGGGTTGATTGGGAATCTCATCACTGTAAAGCATAATGCTGACATTGTGAACGGGGTGGCATTGCATGCAACTGGCACTGTTTTCAAATATTGAGTGGGGCTCGTCGTGACATTCGATGCATGTTGGCAGATAGCCATGTTGCTCATGGTGGCACTCGTTACAGCTCATATCTGCATGGGAACTCGGTTGCGCCAATTGTTCAGCTGGGCCGTTGTGGCAGCTGGCGCAAAGAGGTTCGAGGTGATCAATATTCAGGCTGGCCACCGGAGCGTGCGCATTACTGTGACAGTTTAGGCAGTCCAGCATCGCTTCATCGTCACCATGCGGCTGTTCGTGACAGCCTTCGCAGGATGGCAGACGTTCATCTAGGGTTAGTCCACGCTTGAAATTGTGGAATGTGTCATGACAATCCCTGCACACCATCTTATGCGCGCCACCAAAATCACGTAGGTCGGTAAATACCTGTTCATGACAACGGGCGCATTCGAGGGTCGAGAATGGCTCAATCGGTTGATCGAAAACATCTTCGTTTGCCAGCGCGACAGTGCTTAAGCTCATCAATAAAATGGCTGCCGTAAGTGCTGTTTTTAGTGTTGATCGGTTAATCATTATCTATCCCTTAGTCAGCGTCGAGGTGGCTAGTTGCGCAAGTTATGTGGACCTTTGTGACATTTTGAGCAATTGGTGAATTGTTGGTGCATTCTTGAATCGTGAGGTTCACCGTGGCAATTGTCGCACGTCAATATTACTTTGTGGGTCCGTTTATGGCAGACAATACACTCTAGCTCAGCGTGAAGGCTAGTGTTGTTGACCAGTTGTGTTAATTGCACCCGATGACAACTGCCGCACAGTTGTTGTTTCACGCCTCTGTCACCAAATTGTAGTTGTAACGGTTGGTGAGGCTGGTGGCAATTTAGGCAATCGTTGTAGTTCATCTCTGCCGAGTGACCATCGTGACATTCCAAACACTCCATAGCATCACCATGTTGCTGGTGGCATTCGTTGCAATCCATCTCAGTGTGTGCTGTTGGGTGTTGATCGAGTTGTTTGCCGGGGGTTGCATGACAGGAGACGCACACCGGTTTGATTGGTGAAACATCGCTGAGATCAATATCGAGCGGCGCATGGGGGTTGTGACAGCTTGAGCAATCTTCAAGTTTAAAGTGCTCGCTGTCATCAGCCTGGTGGCATTCAGCACAAGCCGGAATGACAGCTTCTGTTTGTGGTGGATGGCTCTGGTGGCACTCAATACAGCTTAGTTCTGTTGCGTGAGCTGCCCCTTGATTGATCACCATGTCAACGGTTTCACTATGGCAGGCGCGACATAAATTTGCCGATGGCTCATTGCTCCATTGGTATGCTGTCGGTTGGTGCGGATTATGGCACGAGAGGCAATCGCTGTAGGTCATCTCATCGCTGTGCGCTTCGTGACATTCAAGGCAGGTGAGCACTTGTCCCTCATCGGTGCCATGCTCGATATGACATTCACTACAGTCTTGCTCACTGTGAAGACTCGGCACTGTGTTCATGGCCGTGTCAATGTCGCTGTGACAGCTGACACAGCCTGTGCGCACTGTGCCAATGGTGGTGAAGTCGGCGATAACAGGTGCGTGAGGTTGATGGCATTGCTGACAATTATTCAAGCTAAAGTGGTCGGAGTCGCTGCCATCGTGGCATTCGCTACATTCAGGAATGAGGGCTTCACCCATAGGTGGGTGATCAGAGTGGCACTCAAGGCAGCTCAGTTCACTGTTATGTTTTCCCCCTTGAGTGGTGAGCTGCTCAACGGGTTGCTTGTGACATTTAACACAATCGCCGTCTGTCAGCGGAGTTGCTTCAATCGCACTCCACGCTGGCGAAGTGACAACCGTTAACAGTAACAGGGCTAGCCGTAGCACTAGCGGTAACCTCAACGGTGCGAGGTGGCCTATTGCTTGGGACAACTTTGATGTGATGGTGTTGCGAATCATGCGTACCAACCATTATGAGCAAAAATAATAAGATACCTACCGAGAGCGTAACTCTCGGTAGGCAGGGGCGTTACTCCGCGAGTGCGTGAGGGTCAATGTGGCACTCAACGCAATTGGGATACTTTTGGTGCATCACGCCATGTGGTTCACCGTGACAATCGTTACAGGTGGTGATGGTCATATGCTCATCAACATGGCATTCAGAACACATCATCGTGCCATGGTGTTTGGTTGATTGAGCTAGCATTGCCGCAATATCACCGTGGCAACTAGCACACAGTTCAGATGGCAATTCATCGTAGGTGACTTCAACAGGGCTGTGTGGCTTGTGGCACTTGGTACAGTCGGCAAGAGTCATGGTCTCAGAGTGGCCATCATGACAGTCGAGACAGGTGCTAAATTGTCCCTCTTCCAAGCCGTGAGCGGTGTGGCATTCGTTACAGTCTTGACTTGAGTGGGCACTTGGATGAGCGGCCATCTCTTCGCCCTTATCATCATGGCAGCTAATACAGGCCGATTTGACATCGGTTAAGGCACTAAAGTCGATAATGAGTGGGTGGTGTGGGTAGTGACAGCCCGCACAGTTATTAAGGGTGTAGTGAGCGGTCTCATCTGCAGCGTGGCACAAACTACATTTTGGAATGATGTCATCACCCAAGGGGGCATGTTCAAGGTGGCAATCTTGGCAACCCATCTCATTGTGTGCGGCACCATTGTCAGCGACATCTTTTACCGCATCGAGGTGACATTTAACACAGTCAGCGTCGCTAAGTGTTTCTGAACTAAGGGCAGGTTGAGCAAGCCCTAGTAGGGCAACGGCTGCACAACATAACAGTAGGGTGTGTTTCATCGACTTCATCAGGTTTTCCTCCTTAAACAACAAATCAAAAAAGATCATATCGGCCACAGGCCGAACCAAAGTGTTTCATTGGCTCACAATTGAATGAATTGTGAGTGGCTCATCTAATCAGAAAATGGGGGATAAATCAACGTTTGACTGTATTTAGATGGGTCGCTGAGTGACAATATTGTGTGTGTTTCAGTGATAATCGTTTTTTTGCGACATGGGAGCTGTCTGTTATCGCAGAATGAGCGATATTTCGCTGGGAATTGCCATTAGAATGGCCGTTTTATCGACCAAAATGGTGATTTTTTGACTAATTTGATGAACATTGCCTTGGTGGAGCCGATTGTTTATCGACATTTTTGCCAAAAAGCGGTAGCCTCGCTTGCTTAGTAAAATGGATAGCGGCTTCTATCAACTGCTGCTGTTGAAGTGTCACCGTGTTTTGTCATGAATTAATCATATATAAAGAACAGTAAAAGGGGTCGATGATTATGGAGAACGATTGGAATTTAGAAACTCTTGTGATTCAAGGTGGCTACCAGCCAGAAGCAACAGATCCCCGTATTGTGCCGATTGTACAGAGCACAACGTACAAATATGACAATGCCGATCACATTGCCAGTCTATTCGATCTCGACTGTGCCGATCACATGTACACGCGGATTAGTAACCCTACTTGGGCGGCTTTTGAGGCGAAGATGACAGCCCTTGAGGGCGGTGTNNATTATCACCGCCAATTCATTATACGGTGGCACCTATTCACTGTTTTACAACACTCTGCCTAAAATGGGTATTGAGGTCACTTTTGTTGATCCTGAGGCCAGTGCCGAAGAGATTAAGAGCCACTTCCGCCCAGAAACTCGGTTGATTTTTGCTGAGAGTATTGGCAACCCCGGCTTGAATGTTCTCGATTTTGAAAAGTTTTCAGCGGTGGCCACCGAGATGCAAGTACCACTGATTGTCGACAACACCTTCCCAACACCTTATCTGTGCCGCCCTTTTGAGCACGGCGCTGATATCGTCATTCACTCAGCGACAAAATACATTGATGGTCATGCCACCAGTGTCGGTGGAGTGATTGTCGATAGTGGTCGTTTTGATTGGAACAATGGTAAATACCCTGAGTTGGCCGAGCCCGATTCAAGTTATCATGGTCTGCGCTATACCGAGAAGTTTGGCAGCATGGCTTACGTCGTCAAGGCGCGAGTGCAACTGATGCGCGATATCGGTGCCAGCTTAGGGCCGCTGAACGCCTTTATGTTCAATCACGGTCTAGAAACACTCCATGTCCGTATGGATCGTCACTGTTCTAACGCCCTCGATGTGGCCCGTCGTTTAGAGCTGCACCCTAAAGTGAAATGGGTTTCGTATCCAGGGTTGAACAGTCATCCAAGTTACGATAGGGCGTGTAAATACCTGCCTAAGGGAGCCAGCGGAGTTCTCACCTTTGGTATCGAAGGTGGTGTTGAAGCAGGGCGCCGTTTCATGGAGAGCACCAAGTTGATCGCCATGGTGGTTCACGTTGGTGATGTGCGTAGCTGTGTGCTGCATCCGGCGAGTACTACCCACCGCCAACTGACCGAGGAGCAACAGATTGAATCTGGTGTTGCCCCTGACTTGATCCGTCTATCCGTCGGAATTGAGAGTGTGGAAGATATTATTGCCGATATCGATCAAGCGTTAGCGCAGTGCTAACGATTTTCGACAGACAACATGCTTAAAATGCTTTATAATGTACCGTTTGAGGGCTCTCGCGTGAGAACCCAGTTCGATTGAGTTGTTCGTACCATTGCAGGAGTTGTCATCATGCCAGAGCGTGAGAAAGCATCACAAAACTCTCAGGCGTCGAGTTCCACTTCAACAGCCGCCCCGCGAAAAGGGATTGCGGCAATGTTTGAAAAAGAGGAACTCAAAGACCTGTTTATTAAATATTTGATCCTAATCGGTGTGATTGAAGGGTTTATTTTCTTTGTCAGCTTTTTAAGTCAGCTTGGCCCTGAAAATACCCCTTTTCCATGGAAATCATACTTTTTTGCTGCCTTTATTGTGCCGCTCACCATCACCTTTTTGCTTGGCGTGATTGTGTTAGGTTTTGATCGCTATCTTTATGGACACCAGCCAGAAAGCTCAGAAGGACCCTTAGGTCTCTCTGCTTCGGAACAGCAGGGCCGCGTGCAAAAGTTTCATGCCTTTATCTACGTAATTAGGCAGATGCCTTTTCTCATGGGCTTGTTGATGTTGGTGGTGCTATCGGGGGTTGTGTATAAACTCGATGGTATTTTAGCAGTGATCGGCCATGTTGGAGAACGGACGGCTTACTATCTGCTCATCACCCTTGCCGTGTTACTGGTTGCGAGTGTGGTGCTCGGTTTGGTGTGGATGTTTATGAGTTATAGCCTGCGTAAAAAGAGCATGGAATACCAATATAAATATAAAAAAGATGTGGTCGATAAAACTGGTCTGATTATCCTCGAAGGTGATCGGGTGATGGATCAACACGGTAAACTGTTGACCCACGATCACGTTGCACAAATTGAACAACGTGATGATGAAGACGGTGATAACAACGACACCATTCTGATTGAATAGCGATCATCGTCAATGTGGTAAAAAAATAGTGCGGTCCTGATGACCCCGTTCCTATCTCGGGAGCGGGGTTTTCTTATGCCTAAATACCTCAGCGTTCGCGCTTGGTGTTGCCAATGGAGTAATTGATGTCAAAACAACATAAAACCATCTACTTGAATGAGTATCAAAAACCTTCTTATGCGCTATTGCGGGTCGAGCTTAATTTCGATCTACAATCAAATGCCACCACCGTTGAAACTCTCTCCTATTTGGAGCGCGAAGCCGATGCCGATCCTGCTGCGCCACTTGACCTCGTGGGTGCTGGTTTAGAATTGATTGAACTGCAAATTGATGATGTAACCCTAGAGCCAAGTCGTTACCAACTTAAAGATGATGGCTTAACCATCCACAATTTGCCGCAACAGTTTTGCTTGCGCGTGGTGACACAGATTAATCCTGCGGCCAACAAAGCACTAGAAGGGTTGTATCTCTCAAGTGGTAACTTTTGCACCCAGTGCGAGCCCGAAGGGTTCCGGCGCATCACCTATTTTCAAGATCGTCCCGATGTCATGGCGCTGTACACCACCACCATTCGTGCCGATAAACAGCAGTTTCCGGTGTTGCTTTCCAACGGTAATTTGATCGCTAGCGGTGATCTCGATGATGGCCGCCATTTTGCCAAGTGGCACGACCCATTCCCCAAACCGTCGTATCTGTTCGCTCTAGTCGCTGGTGATCTCGTCTGCATCGAAGATCATTTTACCACCTGTTCAGGGCGCGATATTTTGCTGCAAATTTACGTTGAAGAGCGTAATCGCCATAAGTGTGACCATGCCATGCTATCGCTGAAAAATTCAATGCAGTGGGATGAACAACGCTTTGGTCTCGAATACGATCTTGATCGTTACATGATCGTTGCCGTCGATGATTTCAATATGGGGGCGATGGAGAACAAGGGGCTAAATGTCTTTAACTCCAAGTATGTCCTCGCCTGTCCCGATACCGCCACCGATGCTGACTACCTCGATATCGAAGGGGTGATCGGCCACGAGTATTTTCATAATTGGACCGGCAATCGCATCACCTGTCGCGATTGGTTTCAGATCAGTCTCAAAGAGGGCTTAACGGTCTTTCGCGATCAAGAGTTTTCCGCCGATATGAACTCCGCCGCCGTCAAGCGCATTGAAGAGGTGCGCTTGCTGCAAACCCATCAATTTGCCGAAGATTCAGGGCCACTGTCCCATCCGGTGCGGCCCGAATCCTATGTTGAGATCAATAACTTTTACACCATGACCGTGTACAACAAGGGTGCCGAAGTGATCCGCATGATGCAAACCCTGCTCGGTCGTCAGCGTTTTATGGTCGGTATCCGTTGCTACGTTGAGCGTCACGATGGTCAAGCAGTGACCACCGATGACTTTTCCGCAGCGATGGAGGATTCATCAGGCGTTGATTTAACGCAATTCAAACGCTGGTACTCCCAAGCGGGAACGCCGATTCTTGAGGTTGAATCGAGTTATGATCCCGCGCAGTCGAGCTTGACCCTAACACTGAAACAGCAGTGTGCCGATACGGCGGGGCAGATGGACAAGCAGCCATTCCATATCCCGGTACGGGTTGCTTTGATCGCTAGCGA
>LGVF01155151.1_pt1 | contig 10566 bp, 9 predicted proteins | sample 469901 | NCBI WGS metagenome assembly LGVF01 (sample SAMN03893561, study PRJNA290197) | marine sediment metagenome | material: sediment; isolation source: combined push core samples #3730, #5133, and #5579 collected at Hydrate Ridge | place: Pacific Ocean: Hydrate Ridge | reverse complement strand
TAACCCGGCCCATACATCTATGCTGCCTCCTACACCCATGGCAACTTTGACATTAAGAATACTCTTGTTTTTGTAAATCCATTTTTCCTGTTTTGGAGCTCCTAATGCTACAAATAATATATCAGGTTTTTTTTCATTGATTTTATCAATTATATGATATTCTTCTTGTTCGTCAAAATATCCATGATAACTTCCTTTAATCTCTATATTTTTATACATCGATTCAATTCCCTTGATAGCTCCTTCAGCAACTCCCTCACTACCACCAAGAATAAAAATAGAAGAACCTGTACGATTGCAATACTCAAGAATTTTTGTCATGAAATCAATTCCAGCAATTTTTTCAACTATTTCTAATTGATTAATCTTTGAAGCTAAAATCAAACCATAACCATCTGGGATATTCAAATCAGATTCATTCAATATATTTTTAAACTCTTTATCTTTATTTGCTATCATCAACATTTCTGTATTAGGCGTAAATATCATTCTTAATTTATTACCTTTTGAAAATTTAACAAATTTCATAAAGGCTTCATCAAACCCTAATTTGAAAATCTGAACACCCATTATTCGAACTATATTTGTATCCATATTACGGTTTTCCTCTTTTGGTTTATTGATTATCATATAATGTGTATTCTCCTTTAACCATTATCCAAGATTCTGATTCGAATACCAATCCTCTTCCATCATCTAATGGACAAATAAGTAAATGATTCTTTGGAATAAGTTCATCCATTCCAATATCATTACCGGAAGTTACATCTGCCAACCCGCCTTTGTCAGTGACAAAAGCCTTCGCTTTACCTGCTCTGAGAATAATTTCAGCACTACTGCCAAGTAATATTATATCTTCTTGATCGACTTTCAGCACTTCATAAAGAGAACTGCTTTCTACTTCTTCACCTTCGTTATTTTGACCAAGATTTTCTAATCTCATCTCTAAATAACTCAACGTAATCAATGGATCGGAGTCTGTCCCTGGAACAGCATCACTATAAACAACTGCACCAAAAGATAAAATAGCAACTACAATAAATAGTAATATTTTTTTATTTTTTTTCATTCTTACTATCCTTTCTATATAAACCTAAACTTATATACAATGCTTTGTCTACCTCTTTCATCAATTCAAGGGGTAATACACCAATTTTTTGAATTAATCTTTTTTTATCTATTGTTCTTATTTGTTCTGTTAAAACAACCGAATCTCGAATAAGCCCAGCAATTTCTTGATTAATCACAACATGTGTCGGCATATTCGCCTTTGTAACACACGCAGTGATAGCCGCAATGATCACAGTCGGGCTATACTTATTTCCTATATCGTTCTGAATTACAAGAACCGGTCTTGAACCACCTTGTTCTGAACCTATAACAGGATTTAAATCTGCGAGAATAATATCGCCTCTCCTAATCTTCATAATCATTCACCAGATTTATTCCTTTTTCATATACAATGAGATTTTCGAAATCTTCTTTTAACCCAATCTCACTATAATTTTGATTGAATTCAGCCATTTCTCTATATCCTTTTTTTAATTCCAGCAAATAATTCTTATTGAACTCATATTTAATTTCATATGCCTTTTGAGCATATCTATCATTTTTATCAAGTTCATGTACATATTTCAATGGAAAATTAATAAATTTCATCAATAATTCCCCCAATCACTTTTTTTTATTATACAGTTAATTTTTCGATATAATCTATATATTCTATTTTTTTTCCGTTTTTAGTATATACTCTAGGTATTCTTTTACCCATCATACATACTATTTCATAATTAATCGTACCAATATTATTTGCAACCTCATCTATAGAAATATTTTCACCAAAAAGCTCAACAATATCTCCTTTTTTTATATCTATGCCATCTCCATCCATAACACACTGATCCATACAAATTCTTCCCAATATCGGTTTTCTTACTCCGTTATAAAATACCATTGCTTTACCTGATAATAATCTTGTCCATCCATCGGCATAACCCAAAGGCAAAGTCACAACTTTTTTCTTTTTGTCAGCTTTATAAATCAAGCCATAGCTGATACCTTCTCCTATTTCAATTTCCTTAACCAGTGCAGCTCTTGCCTTCAACGACATAACTTGCTTTAATTCAACATTTTTATGATTGACATCATCAGATGGATAGAGTCCATACAGCATGATTCCCGCTCTAACCATATCGTATCTATACTCAGGAAAATCAATAATTCCAGCACTATTCGATACATGTTCAATCGGTATATCAACTCCTAAATCTCTTATTCTTTTCAAAACTGCTTCAAATCTCTCTACTTGCATATGAGTGAAAGTTTTATCCAATTCATCAGCTTTAGCAAAATGAGTATAAATTCCTTCAATATCAAGGCCTTTTAAAACTACCGTTTTTTCAATGTTTTCATCTTCAGGTCTAAAACCCAATCGTCCCATTCCAGTATCAATCTTCAGATGAATCTTGATATCCAATTGATTTTCTACTATGTATTCAGCTTGCTCAAAAGTGTACACCGTTAAAATAATATGTTTCTCTTCTGCTTTAATAAAATCTTCTTCAAGCGTGTATCCCAATACCAAAATCGGGATATCAGGGTATAGCGCCCTTAATTCTAAAGCTTCAGTAAATGTCGCTACAGCGAATCTATCAGCACCGTTTTCCAACAGTATCTTTCCAATAATTCCAGCACCATGTCCGTATCCATCCGCTTTTATAACCGCTGTTATCAATGCCTCTTCTTTAACAAGTTTTTTGATTTCCTGCATATTGTGAGCCAAATAATCTAAATTAATTTCTAACCAAACAGGTCTTGACATATTATTCCCCCTTATTACTTACGCCTATAGCATACGCTATTGCTTGTTCTTTTGAATGAGAAAGAGATATTAAAATATTTTCAATATTCTTTGCTTCAGAAATCGATTTTGCTCCACCTGATAAGACCACATAAGGTTTACCAAAATTGTCTCTAAGTATTTCAATTTCAACCCAGTTGAAATCTCTAATTCCTGTTCCAAAAACTTTTGAAACAGCTTCTTTGCCGGCAAAATTTGCAGCGATAGAAAATATATTGTTTTTTCTAGATTCAAATAATTCTCTTTCTTTTTCAGAAAATATTCTCTCCAAAAATCTATCATTCTTCTCTATAGCTTTTTTTATTCTCTCGATTTCAATAATATCTGTTCCAATACCAATAATCATATTCACACCTACCTAAACGAATTAACGAGTTGTCTAGTATAATCATTTTTAGGATTATCCATAACATCTTCAACTCTTCCGGTTTCAACCAAAACCCCGTCTTTCATAACACCTATATGAGTACAGAATTTTCTTGCCAAGTATAAATCGTGCGTGATAAATAAATATGTTAGATTCAATTCGGTTTTTAAATCTATTAAAAGATTCATAATTTGGCCCTGCATCGAAACATCTAAAGCAGATACTGGTTCATCTAATACTAAGAATTGTGGTTTACTGGCAATTGCCCGGGCAATAATTACTCTTTGCCTCTGTCCTCCACTTAATTGAAAAGGCAATTTTGTCTTGTATTCTTCACTTAATCCAACTTTTTTAAGCAATTCATTTATATTTCTCATTGTACCATATCGAGATATATCAAGATGAATATTTAATGGTTCCGCTAATAATTCTTCTACTTTTCTTTTGGGATCTAGAGGATTGAGTGCCATTTGAAACACAATTTGAATATCTTTTCTTAGTTTAGCCATCTCTTTTTCTTTTATATAAAAAATGTTCTGTCCTTTATAGCAAACTTCTCCTTCATCAGGGGTCATTAAATTTGTCACGATTTTACCGAGTGTCGATTTTCCACTACCCGATTCGCCAATCAATCCAAAAACACTTCCCTTTTCAATATCAAAACTCACATTATTTAATGCATTGATTCTTTTAGGTTTTTCAAATGGTGATTTCTGAATAATAAATTCCTTTGAAATATTTAAAATCTCAATTAACTTATCCATTGGCATCCGACTCCTTTATGTACTTTACGCATCTAACCAAATGATCATTAAATTCTACCAACTCCGGAATTTTAATTTCGCATAAGCTGTTTCTTTCAGAACATCTATTTAAAAACGGACATGTATTCCTATAATTCAAAGGATTCNNAAACGGACATGTGTTTCTAAAATTTAAAGGATTCTCAGGAGTACCTTCCATCGAATAAAATCTCTCTTCACTATTTTCAATAGACTCAACACATTTTATCAATTCAACAGTGTATGGATGAAGTGGATTATTTATTACCCCGTCAATTTTACCCTCTTCTAATACCAATCCTCCATACATGACATATACACGATTAGCCAGGTACTTTACGACATCAAAATCATGAGTAATAACAATTATCGATATCCCTTTTTCATGATTGATTTTTTTAAGTAAGTCCAAAACAATTTTTTTTAGAGATGCATCAATAGCGCTTGTTGGTTCATCTGCAATAATCAAAGGTGGTTCTAAAATAATACTCATTGCAAAAACAACTCTTTGAGCTAGACCTCCACTAAGTTGATATGCATACATATTCATAATTGTTTCAGGATTTTCAATTCCTACATCACCTAAAGCTCGAACAATTTGCTCTAAACTAATTTTTGTCTTATGAATTTTCGAAAGCTCCAAAAACTGCTTCTTTATTGTCTGATAAGGATTTAGTGCATCCGACGGATTCTGTGGAATATACGCAATTTCCTTAAATCGTAAATTTGTCATCTCTTTTTCATTCAATTTAGTTATTTCTTGATTTCTAAATAATATTTCGCCACCTTGGATAATGATTTCTTCCTCGTTAATGCGAAAAATTGATTTTACAGTCACCGACTTGCCTGATCCCGATTCCCCAAGTATTCCAATAATTTCATGAGGAGCGACGTACAAATCTACCCCTCTCACCACTTCCATAAACTTTCCATCTAATTGAAAACCCAAATTTATATTATTTATATCCAATATATTTTTATTCATATTTCATTCCCCTAATGTGCATTATCAATAATTAAATTTGTGAAAATCTCGCCAAACTCATGAATCGAATATTTCTCATTTCCTTCAGTTTCAAATAGTAGAGTTGTCATACCATTATTTAAATACAAATAGCTATTATTAGAGTTCAAAGTTATTCTCTCATCACTAATTATTGAATCCATTTTATTTGTAAATTGATTTGCAAATGTAAATCCGTAATACCTGGTAATAGGCGATAATTCATCAGAGAATTTTATTTTATCAAATCGACTAGACGCAATTCCTGTCATGTCCAAATACATCATGACATTCTTTTGTGGAGCCAATTGATGATCAGAGAAATATTCAACTCCCTCGACTTCATCTGGATAAAATACAAAAACTATTGATTTTTTCAAAATATCTTCATTTTCTTTTAGTGTCTTTATCATGCTAAAATAAAAATTCAAAATTTCGTAGCTGTTTTCTTGATTAACAAACCCATAATCCATTCCTATAATAATAAGTTTTTTAGACAAAATCGGATCATTGCCTTCAATATAACCAATGACGTTTTTCCCCTGTCTATCATATTTTTCAGAAACTAAATCTAATTCTATCGAAACTTCCCTGTCTTGTAATAAATCTTTATACGAGTCTTCTAGAATAATAAAATAATAAGGTTTGTTTTCCGCTACAGTAAATACAATATCTTCAGATGTAGTAACAATTCCCTTTGCACCTTTGTCGACAAAATATTCGATATTGTTTTCTATTGCCTTCATGGTTATTACATCTGAATCCACATATAATAATTTATCATGAATATCTACATTATTCACATCGTAAAATTCTTCAGTGACATCCATTATTTCATAGTGATTTTCCCCAATAAAACCAGTTTTAAAGATGATATCTTTTCCGAATTCTAAATTCTCATTTTCTAAAGCAATACTGCTTCCGCTAAAATATATTTTGTCGATCTCATCAAATATCTGATAGTAATCTGTTCCCAAAAATTTCACATCGATACTATTAAAAAACTCTCCTATTATATCAGCAACGTTCAAAGATTCATTAGAACCAATTATAACATTTTCATAATTATATCCACTTTGATTTACTTCAGTATATGTATAATCACTTTTTGCAATATTTAATATAATCGAAACGAGCATAAAAATTCCCAGTAAAACCGAAATGCCGAATGTGATTTTTTGATCTTTAGTTGTTTCAATATCTCTACTAAATAGNNCTACTAAATAGCCTCTTCACATTACTTATAAATCTTGAATTTTTCTTCTGAAGTTCGATTCTGAGCCCTTCTCCAAAGAGATTAAATGCTAAAACACTAATCACAAAAAACATCGCCGAAGTAAAAACCACCCATGGTGCACTTCTGATGAATTCTTTCGTGGCGCCTAACAAACCTGACCATTCTGGTTCATAAGGTAAATTATAATACGTATATCCAAAGGAACCCGAGTTGCTGATGATTCTGATATTCCCTACAAAAACGCCAAATATACCTAGTTGCATCATTAAAGTCAGAACTCTAGCAATTTCCATAAAAAACAAAACAACAATTTCGGGTAATATATGAGGTAAAACATTTTTGACGGCAATATTCAATTTCCTTTTTCCTATTGCCTTTTCACTAAGAATGAATGTCTCTTCCATAATTCGAGATGAACTCACTAGTACCATATTTCCTATTCTCGCCCATCCGATAAGAGTCAACGTTATTATGAATACAAACATTGATTGAATTTTATATAAACTAGTAAAAAAATTCATTTGTAAAATTAAAATTCCGATTAACAGAGGCGGTATTGTTGTCAACACAATATTGAATTGATCAATTAGACTTTTGCTGAATCTTGAACCCATTCCACCCGCCATTCCTAATGGTAGCGCCAATAAGAATCTTAAGATAGTGATACTCAAAGCTAGAACTAAGGTGAGCCTTGTCCCATAAACAACTAAACTCCAAATATCGCGACCGACTTCATCTGACCCAAGCACGTAATTCTCACTTGGTTCGAATGGAGGAGTCATTATCACAAGTTCATTGTTTTCATCCATGTACGTCTGTACCAGTGTTATAGAATACGGATTACTATCTGAGAACAAATTCGGAAATAATGCTATTGTTAACAATATTAATAATAGCAAACTGCCAAGTACTAAAGAGATATTGATTTTCTTCACGATAATACCCCCCTTTTTGGCGAAATCAACCACAATATCAATCTGCTTAGCCCTGTTATCGTTACAAACATGATTCCTATGGCCAACGCAAACATGATAACAATATATGGATTATTATTATAAGTTAAAATGTTGAACATAATTCCTGGATAACTAAAAATATACTCTACCAATATTAGATTTGAAAACAACACCATTAAAATTGTTTTCATTGATTGAAGCACTTTAATGATAGACACAAAGACAAATTGTCTAAAATATACCTTCTTTCTAGGAATTCCTTTATAATAGAGAAATTTCACATACTCTTTTTGTTTTTCTTCTTGAATTGTTACATAGATCAATCTAGAAATATATATTGAAGGTATAACAATTAGAGCCACTATCGGCATAATAACAGTTCTAAGTAAAGTCGGTCCAATCAATTCATTAACCCAATGTATCTTAGAAAGATATATAATTCCCAATAAAGATACTATCGCCACCATAACATCTGGAATAGAATATGCGATAATAGATGTTAATGTTCTAATACTATAATCACTCTTAGCACTGTATGAATCTGAAATACCCTTTAGAATACCAAAAAACAATGACAATACTAAACCTATAGAAATAAGTTTCATACTTTTTATGATATAAATAATTATTTTTTGAAATATTTCGCTTGAAGGATTTATTAGTGTTGTAAATAAATTGAGCAAACTGAAATAGGTTCCTCTTAACAAATTATATAAGGAGAAATTACTGATATTAGTATTACCGAATTTTATCATATCGAAATTCTGTGGAATGTTTAAAATCAATGCAATTAATACAAGAGCTCCTCCAAACAAAATAAAGTATTTGTAAATTAAAGCAATTAGTGTATAAGTTCTAGAATAATAAATTTTTCTGATTAATCGATTTTTTCTATAACGATACAAATTATTAATATATGTAATCAACAATCCCATAAGTAATACTGCAATCGATAAAGCAAATATCCAATCATCGACAAAATCGAGCGGTATATGATTATACAACTCTTTATTAATGTATCCTGTCAGTATATTACTCCCATTTTTCATAGATTCTTTTGATATTATATCAAAAGTATCCTCTGAAGAATTTAAAATCTCGTACATACTATTATTATGTGTCCCCGTTATCAATACTAAAGGATTATCTAAAGATGTAAATTTTTTATATTCATCATAAGTTACAATAGGGTCATCTCGAAACTCAAAATCAACTCCTATAGTACTAGAATACGCAAAAATTTGATTTGCAATTATCGCCGATTGATTATTGAAATAATCCCAATCAATATGAAGACCCTTGCTTTCCTTAAATCCAACATGCTCAATAACAATATTTTTATTTCCCATATATCTTTTATCTAGGATTTCAAAAATATCGGTCGTTGATTTGTCGCTTGTTAATTCACCATTCAACAACACAATGTTTATATCTTCTTTTGGCATGCTATTTTGCAATTTAAGAGATTTTGCCAATTCTAGCAAACTAGCTGTTGAAGCACCGCCATTAACAGCACTTGGAAAAAAATCAATAACATCATTACCTAAACCCTGTCCGTCAAAATGTGTAATGAAGTTATTTGCAATTAATGAATCCTCTCCAGGAAAATTTATAATAAAACTCGGAATTTCCAATAATTCATAGTCCACATTGATAGACAAGGCTACATCGTGAATCAATCCTACATACTGATCTCCTCTACTATAAACTGCCAATGAAGATACTTTTTTATAATACTCTTCATATTGATCATTTTTAGCGTTTTCTAATAAATATTTGGCAAAATCAAATGTAATTCTTCCAGCAAATATTTCGCTGCCGATTTTGTCTTCAATATTCAACCATTTTTTATTCATTAAATTTCTATCGGTCTTATCCACAAAGCCTTCTACATTTGTATAGTAGAGTACTCCTCTAGCTCCATTTTCCAATAAATAATCAATATAATTTTCAAACAAAATTTTTGTTCTAATAACAACCATTCTGTCATCAAGAATTTCAGGATCAACTTCAAAAAGTGCTTCTCCCAGATAAAGAATATCTCCATCAAATTCTATATCTCCATACCTGTTATGGATATAAAACTCATAATCTTTATAAAGTAAAAATTCATCTTCTCCTATTTTGAAAACACTCTTTGAATCTATTATCGGTACAATCTGCTTCACATTTTGGATTTCATATTCTATTGAATTTTCATTTAAATAATTCTCGATATAACTAACAGTTTTTTCATTTCCAATTTCTCCAACCGCTCTTCCCATCAATTCACTTGAAGATAAATCTTCTGCCATATTATATGCTTCATCATAATTATAATGAGTAAAGTCATAATTATTTAGAGTCTTAAAATAATATAATCCGAAAATTATCGAAATAATAAATACTGTCACAATTATTAATTTAATAATATTTTTCATGAGTCCTCCTTAGAAAAAAAAGCCGGTAGAATCGGCTATCATTTAAACAGGATATGTTATGTCTTCCTTATTAACTAAATCTTCATCAATAGCATATCTCTTAGATTCTCTATATTTGAAATAATTAATTGCGACTTGAGGAAACAAAGCATATGACAATACATCTTCATCTTTTTCGATGTACTGCGATATTTCTTTCTTTAATGATTCCATTTCGAATGGAATCAAATCTGCGGGTCTACAAGTTATTACTTCTTCATTACCGATTATTTTTTTAATGATTTCGTCTTTAATTTGTACAGTTGGTCTGCCATACATTCCCTTTACATAAGATTTTACTTCATTAGGAACGATTTTGTAACGCTCGCCGCTAATAACATTGAAAACTGCCTGCGTTCCAATGATCTGGCTTGTAGGCGTAACCAACGGTGGATATCCTAAATCTTCTCGAACTCTTGGAATCTCCTTTAATACATCTTCAAGCTTATTCAAAGAATTTTGAGCTGTTAATTGCGATACTAGATTTGATAACATTCCACCTGGTACTTGGTATAAAAGAGTTTGAATATCTACGCCCAATACTTTTGTATTCATAAGACCATTTTGTAAATACTTTTCCCGTAGAGGAGCGAAATATTCAGAAACTAAATTCAACTCTTCCATATCTATCTTTGTATCGTATTCTGTCCCTTGAAGTGCGGCCACAATTGGTTCTGTCGGTGGCTGACTCGTTCCTAGAGCGAAAGGTGAAATTGCAGTATCTATAATATCCGCACCAGCTTCAACAGCTTTCAAATATGTCATACTCGCCAACCCACTTGTTGCATGAGAATGCACCTGCAATGGCACATTTACTTCGCTTTTAATTTTTTTAACCAACTCATATGCCACATATGGAGTCAACAACCCCGACATATCTTTAATAGCGATAGAATCAGCAC
>LGVF01063543.1_pt1 | contig 10566 bp, 9 predicted proteins | sample 469901 | NCBI WGS metagenome assembly LGVF01 (sample SAMN03893561, study PRJNA290197) | marine sediment metagenome | material: sediment; isolation source: combined push core samples #3730, #5133, and #5579 collected at Hydrate Ridge | place: Pacific Ocean: Hydrate Ridge | reverse complement strand
CTCAGCCATAGTGATATCCTCGATTTATAGTTTCTCTTCCCCGGCAGCCTGCAACGTTGTCTCTCTGTATCTTGTACCTTTTGTAAATCAATCCACCTCTGTCCTCCCGCATTCCACATCAGGGCGCCCTTTGCTTTGTCAACAGAAGTGGAAATTTTCCGCCTGAGATTTTAGCTTTCGATCGCCCCTGCACGAACTCCTTTTAAGAATTCCATGCAGAAATCGTCATACCCCAGCAACATGTCTGATGTCCGGATGGTGGCCATGATTTTTTTGTCCAGGGGATCGATGATGGCCGAATCCATACCGGCTGCCATCATCAGGGTGACAAAGGTCCGATTGATAATATGTCTCTGGGGCAGACCATAGGAGATATTGGAGAGCCCCCCGGTTATGTGAACTTCAGGGTATTCTGCTTTTATGGCCCTTACTGCATCCAGAACCATCACCCCTTTGGTGGAATCGGTGGAGATTGGTTGAACCAGTGGATCCAGATAAATAGCGGCTGTGGGGATGGAGATCCGGTTGAGTTCCTCAACAAGAGTTTTGGCCCGGCCAAAGATGTCACCCGAAGAATTGGGCATACCACTATCATCCATACACAGGGCAATGACCTTGCATTCTTTACCTTCAAGAAACGGCATCATGGCATCAAATCGCTCTTTTTCAAGGCTGATGGAATTGATCATGGGAGTCTTTTCCACCATACTGAAAGCCATCTCAAGGATAGCAGGATCTGGGCTGTCCAGAGTAAGGGGTACCGTGGCTATCGGCTGGATGGTATCAAGCAGCCAGGTCATATCCTCTTTTTCATGGCCGATACGGGCCCCGGCGTTGACGTCAATATAGTTGGCTCCGGCCTCTTGCTGTTTTGTCACATCATCGATAATATAGTCGGCATCTCGCTCTGCCACAGCGGCCTGGACCAGCTTCCTGGACGTGTTGATTCGTTCACCTATTACTTCAAACATTTTCTTCCCCTCTCTTAGTATTGTTGTGTTTTGTTATCTTAAGTCGAACTTAATGCCTTAGAATATTTTTCTTGTATTTTAACAAGTAAAAAATTGGTGAAGTAACAATTCTCTTAAAAAAATAGGCAGGGCAGAAGGTAGGGGACTTTTATGCCATCCATGCTTTTGCTTCAAAGACACTATGTAAGCACTGCTTCAAGCAGCAGGTCTGGACTGCCGGTCAGAGAAGCCCGGAGAGACCTTTCAAGGAAAAGGGAGGTACCGTCCGCGGCATCAACAATATGATCGACAATTTCCATCTCCACTTTTGTGCTGCTGGTTCCTGCAACTTTTGCCATCTCCCTGATCAGACTTTTCAGATAGTCTACAGCCCAGGACTCAGCAGCATCGATATGTCGAAATTGTTTTGCTCCTGCAACACCCTGCAGGATGAAGCCGCCGGCCATATCCGGTCTAATGGAAAGCTGCTGCTTGATGACTATATAACTGGTTATCGCCCCCAGGGCATTGGCGACATCGGCATCATCGGGAATTATCACCTTCCCGCCTAATATCTTTCCCGCACCGGGGAGAAAATAGTGCACCGGCGCACCAATACCGACAAGTGGATGCTGCAACTGAACATTTATGGAATAGTTGCTGTCTTTATCAGTCAGGATACAATCCATCAGATGTCTGGAAAAGACGGTTGGTTTTTCTTCATCTACATTGATGTCCCTTGCCAACTGTTTTTTAAAGATCTCGCCGGCAAGATCTTTTTTAAATTTCCCAATGAGCAGATCCACGAGTTGCTTCGGCTGCCTTCGAGTAAGGATGGAAAACACCATTACCATACGGTGGGCCGCATCCGGGTTCCATTTTGTAAAACTGCCGTTTGCGTGCAGGATATCAGTTGGAGTGAGACCACATCGTTGTACAAGACCGCTTTCTTCAAGCCGTTGGGTGGAAAGAAAACGGATCGAGGTAAGGTTCAGAGGCGCAGCCAGTTCGTCAAGGCAATGGGGACGCCGCAGGAGAAGATTATAAAGTGCACCTTCTTCCTTCGTTGGCTCAAATGGGAAATCTCCCTCTATAGCCATTAGCATGATCTGGCTCAAATTTGCGCGCTGATCCGACTCCAGGCGGGACTCCATATAACTCAAAGCCTCATCCACTCCGCCTGATGATCTGGTATCTGCCCAGACGATAGGTGCTACCCGCCTGGGGCCCAGGGTCAGCTCACCCTTCTCCCACTGAATCAGACTGTCACCGCCAAGACCAACGGTACGCATATTGAGAGCTTTTACATGGGTGGCAAAACCACCTACCCGAGCCCCGCTCTCGCATATTTCAACCAGGCCATCTGCCAGGTCAGCAGTATCAGTTGTAGTTCCACCGATGTCTACCACTGTTGCATCATCCAGGCCGGTTAGCAACTTTGCTCCGGCAACACTTGCGGCAGGCCCTGACAGTATGGTCTCCACAGGCCGATCCTTAGCCATGGCAGAGGACATAAGGGTACCATCTCCCTTCACAACCATGACCGGGGCTGCTATATTTCTTTTTTCAAGAACTCCGTCCAGTTCCTTAAAAAATTTGATCATCCTGGGGATAATGCGGGCGTTTAATACGGCGGTCTGAGCCCGGACCGCAAAATTGAGCAGGTCAGAGAGTTCATGGCCGCAGCAGACTACCATTCCGCTCTCCTCAGTCAGGATTTTTTTTACCTCCAGTTCATGGGCCGGGTTCACCGTACCGCCAAAACCTGAGACTGCAAAAGCGGTGACACCGTCCCGCTCAATCATTCTCCTTGTCACTGTTCGAATCTCATCCGGGTCTATCACCTCTTTTTCCTGGCCGGTGATACTCATTTGCCCAGCTATCTGGGCTCTCGGCCTGTGGCTAAAAAGCTTATCAGAGACTCCCCCAGGCCCCGGCATAAGCAAGAGACCTGCCTTCTGGCCCTCCCCTTCAACAATGGCGTTGGTTGCAAGGGTAGTTGATACCGAAACCAGTTCCACCTGGTGAAGGATATTCTCATCCAACCCGGCAAGGGCCTTATCAATGCCAATGGAAAAATCCCACTTGGTGGTCAGTGCCTTATTCTTACTCTGTACATTTTTGTTTTTAAAATCATAAATTGCCGCATCGGTATAGGTACCCCCTGCATCAACCCCCAAACCGTAGGTTACGTCTCTATCCTCCCCCTCTTCTTGACCAAATACCAGATGCCTCAGCCCGGAATTGTTAATTCCCGCCTGCTCAGTGGGAGCTGCCGCTCCAATCCCATTTTCTATGGCCGAATAGATTGTCACATAGCTTGGAGGAACCACCAGGATCTGGTCATCAGACTCTGTTGTGGTAAGTAACCTGGTCACCAGTGAGAGACTGCCCTTGATAGCCTGGTACTGCCAGTTGTTTTTTTCAGCCATCTGCCGGGCATGTTTTACATAGCGCCCTGCCTTACCGATACCGGTATCAATGAATGCAGCACGCTGATAGTTGTCCTTCCAGGTTGAGAAAAAATCGATTATCTCTTTGCCGCCCTTTTCACCATACTTTTCAGTTATCTCTTTGCAGCCCATGGCCTCTTTGCCGACCCATACCTGTTCGTCTTCGTTCTCTTTAGGCTTTTCCTTTTCCAGATACCAGCCGGTGGTTATGTAGTAAGTTCCAGGATACCTGGCAAATTCTTCTTTATACGCCCTGTCACTTCCCAGAAAAAGGGCGATGCAGTCATGAACTTTAGGGAAAATAAGGGGAGCGACCTCTGGAGCACGTATGCCCACTGTTCCTTTACCGCATAAACCGTAGCCGACAATGATCCGGACACAGGACTCATCGATTGCAGCCTCGTCGATGGCCTCCTGCAATTTTCGTCGCAACAAAGCAGGGTTATTGTGCAGGCCACCGGGCAGCATCTTTTTTTCCAGCACAAGACCCAGATCCGTTGCGACATGGTTTACATCGGCCCCCAGCACTCCACAGCCAATAAAATATACGGTTTGAACTTTATCCATGAAGATAGTTTTTGTTATTCCCGGGTTGTATTGCTGCACCCTTACTTGCCTGCCGGCCTCTTTTCACTTTATGCTCAAGGTTGTGTGAATCCAATCCTCGATCTGAAAGATAACCCTCAAATGACCCTGGAATCACATGGTGGACAGTGGATGCTCTCTCTCCCGTCTATTACTAAATCTAACTCACATGGTCATTCATTTTTTGAATATTTGCTTTAATTTAATTGAGATGCTTACAACAATTGTGATAAAGCTTGCACCTGATATTCAAGTGATTAATGGTTGGTCGATAGCCAATTATTAATGCGAGCACCTTCATGATCTATAAATTTTACAACTTTATGTCGGAGGAAAGCCGCTGACCAGATTAAAGAGTGACGACATAAACCATATTTCTTCCCGACTTACGCAGTACAACATGGAGCTGCAAAGCATTACAGGGAGAAGCCTGTTTGGGATTGCCAGCCACAGCTACAGTGTAAATAAAACTGAGATGAAGGCGCGTGCGTCCTCCTTCTCTTTCCATGTCATTCCTATCACAACAGGTCAGGGAATCATCAGTAATTTCAGTGCGACTGTCTGTTCAATACTGCAGTTTTTGGGCTTTAAAGCAGAAGTAGCTGAAAATAGCGATATAACAGGTTTAGCGAGCGCCTTTAGAAAAGGAGCCGATGGCATAATGATGGCCGATGACCACCAATTTATAGGAATTAACCTGCACACCCGCTCTGTTGCTGATAATTCCGAGGCAACAGGCAGGATCTCCAGTGCAGCTTTAGATCTTATGGCCGGAGGAATAAAGGGCAGTAAAGTACTGATTCTCGGATGCGGATCCGTGGGGGAATCTGCTGCACGGAGTCTCCTTGCATTTGGAGCCCGGGTAGTCCTCTATGACATAGACATTGTAGCTGCCCGAGATGTAAAAGAAAACCTTGCAGGTCAAGGCGATATTGCAATTGCTGATTCCATACAAAATTCTGCGGCAAAATACCGGTATATCCTTGAGGCAACTCCGGCAACGAACTCGATCCCGGATGGATTGCTCACAGACAAGAGTTGTGTTGTTGCTCCCGGGGTACCTCTGGGGCTCTCATCCAAAGGTTGCGAGATCCTGAATAATCATCTCGTCCACGACAAACTCGAACTCGGGGTTGCCGCAATGGCAGTTTCCCTTCTCAGCTCAACCAATCCAGGAGACAACCTTGACTGAACTAACGTGGACTATAACCCAGGAGCAAAGGCTAAAAGAACTGGGAGTCAATTTGGCTGAGATGCCCGGTTACTTTTCCAACACTTCCGAGCGTAACAAACTGTTTCAACAGATCGAAAAAGAGCAGGTGAAAAAAGAAAAGGAACAGTTAACCGCCTTTTTAGAGAAGGGCACCAGAGTCAGCCTGGAAAACCTTGCAGAAAAGCTTACTGAAGTCCTTTGTGCCCGAGGTTTTACCAGGGTTACAACACCTATTTTGATATCCAGATCATCGCTTGCTAAAATGACTGTTGATGATGATCATCCCCTGAACCGTCAAGTGTACTGGATAAGCAAAAACCAATGCTTGCGGCCCATGCTGGCACCCAATCTCTACAGCTTGATGTCCGATTTCAGCAGACTCCGCCACCGCCCGATCCGCTTTTTTGAGATCGGCTCCTGCTTTAGAAAAGAATCTGATGGCGCAAAGCATAACAGTGAATTTACCATGCTGAACCTGGTTGAAATGGGGACTCCTGAAGGAGAGAGGCTTGAAAGATTAAAAGAACTCGCCTCCCTGGTGGCAGAAACATCAGGTCTGACCGATTATCGGTATGAAAGTGAAGAATCAAAAGTTTATGGAACTACCCTTGATGTTGTCACCGGTCCGGAAAATATTGAGGTCGCCTCCGGGGCCATGGGCCCCCACCCTCTGGATATTGCCTGGGGAGTAACCGACACATGGGTAGGCCTGGGTTTTGGTCTTGAGAGGTTGTTGATGACAGCAGCAGGAGAAAGTTCGATCGGCAGATGGGGGAAAAATCTCTCCTACCTGAACGGCATACACCTCAGTCTTTAAAATATGAAAAACATCGACACCACACCTTGCGCCCTCACCGACCTGAATATCGAAGTCGATTTTGAGGAACTTGTAAAGAAGATAAGGACTGGAACTAAAAGGCCCGATATCCTTGCCACCGCTGAACAGACCCTGCAGAAAGTCAACAATATATGGAACCCTGGAATCGTTTACCGCTGGCTGCCGTTTGGGCAAAGTGAAACAGAACCCGGCAAGAGTATTGTTCATAGCAATAACCCTGTAATCCTTGATCTGGGCCACTCAGCCAGATTCACCAAAGAGGCAAGCCAGGTTCTGGTGGCAGCCTATTCAGTGGGAAAAGAGCTTGAGGAAGAAACCCGGAAGGCAGCAGATAAGCAGGAGTTGCTGGTTTCATTTTTCCTTGATCTAATCGGTCTGCTTGTCCTGGAAAAAACGGGAGAGATCATCAACAAAATGGTTGAACAAAGAGCGACAGAACTGGGCTGGGGGGTAAGCCCCTTTTTGAGCCCCGGTTCGGTGCACGGATGGGAACTCGAAGACCAGCTTAAGCTCTGTTCCCTGTTACCCTTAAACGAAATAAGTATAACAATCAGTGACGACGCCATACTCTCCCCTTTCAAGTCAGTATCCTGTTTGATCGGTATTGGCAAAGGATACGAGGCAACCCATGTAGGTACAACTTGCCGGGTATGCTCAAAAAACAACGATTGTGAAATGAAACAACTCTATTAAGGAAGTATTTATACAATGTCCAACACACACCATATTCAGTTGCTCCCCCACGGCCGACAGATAACAGCAAAGTCAGGCAGAAGCTTGATGGAAACTCTGGTAGATCATTCCATTTTCCTACGATCCGATTGCGGTGGTCGCGGTAGCTGCGGAAAATGCAAGGTCAACAGAGTTACATTAAATGGCTCCAGCGAAAGTGTCACATCGTGCACCCTTGAGGTCACAGAGGATCTCAAAATCGAAATCCCAGAGAGTTCCATGCTCTCTTCCCATATAATAAGTAAAGCTCCCGTCACCTTTCCGGACTCATTCAACGACAGAACGATTGACCCGGGGCTGGCCGACCGCTATGGTATTGCCGCCGACCTCGGTACCACTACAATCGCCATATATCTGTGTAATATAACATCGGGCAAAATACTCTCCTCACTGGCTGTTAAAAATCCCCAGGCTCTATACGGAGACGACGTCATGAGCCGGATCGGGGCCATTGACCAGGAAGATGAAAATCTCCAACATCTACAAAAACTTGTTGTCAGGGCAATGGAATGGGGGATCAGGGAACTGCTGGGTTCCCAGGATTTAAACAGGGAAGAAATCACCCAAATTGTAACCGTCGGCAACCCGACCATGATCCACATCCTCGCAGGGGTCGACCCGCAATCAATCGGCACTTTCCCCTACCAACCTGCATTTAATGAAGCCAGGTCTATGCAGGCAACCGATATGGGTTTCAATCTGGGTGATGTTTCGTTACAGTTTCTGCCACAGGTCTCCGGATTTATTGGGGGAGATATTCTAAGTGCCGCTCTAGCAGTTGACCTCGAGAATCAGCCTGAAGGAACCCTCCTCATTGATCTGGGAACCAACGGCGAGTTGATGCTTAAAGGAAAGGACAAATTCTTTGCAACATCCTGTGCAACCGGCCCCGCATTTGAGGGAGCATCACTTTCATGCGGCATGCAGGCAATTCCTGGTGCCATCAACAAAGTATCCATTAAAAATTTCGAAGGCTTTCCCGATTACACAATAATCAACCCGAAAAAGTCTAAAAAAATTAAACCGTTTGGCATTTGTGGAACCGGTGTAATCAGCGGGGTGGCCGAGTTCTGCCGTAATCAGATCGTTGAACCCGGTGGTGCATTTACAAAAAAATATGATACCATCAGGCCGCTGACAAAGGATATAGAAGGGAAACCCCATTATATTCTCGCCCCGGAGGAGTCTACCCAAGATGGTTTCCCTGTCTATATCAGCCAAAAAGATATCCGCTCCGTGCAACTGGGTAAAGGTGCACTGATCGCCGGAATCGAGTTCCTCCTCAAAGCAGCAGGATATGACAAACCTGAAAAAATCCTCATAGCCGGAGCATTTGGCACCTTTATCGAGAAAGAGGACATGATGACTCTGGGTATGATTCCTGTCATCAATCCGAATCGTATTGAAATTGCGGGTAATTCAGCAGGTGCAGGGGCTATAATGGTTCTCTGTGATGACATTTTTCTTAAAAAATCTATAGAAATGGCAGAAAACATCACCATAATTGACTTGGCCTGCAATCAGAAATTTCAGGAGGTTTTTATCCAGAAACTCAGCTTCCCATCTTTGAAAAACTAGTGATTTGGAATTTTGGTTTTATTTAAATATTTAGAAAAGAATATCAAGGCTGATATAGGATTTAAAACGCTTATCAAAGAAGTCGTTGATTTCATAGCATCCCCGGAAGATACATTTCAAATTCCTCTCGATATTCAAGGAACAGCTTTTCAACAACAGGTTTGGAAGGTTTTAAGAGAAATCAAACCTGGCGAAACAATGAGCTATACTGATGTGGCTGAACGTGTAGGTAAACCAAATGCAGTCCGTGCAGTAGCATCTGCATGTGCTTCAAATAAACTAGCTGTAGTTATCCCATGCCACAGGGTTGTATCGAAAACCGGAGAAATGGGTGGCTACCGTTGGGCAACAGAGCGTAAAAAAAAGTTACTCCAATTAGAAAAAGAAACCATTTAAGTTGGCATTAAAGATTTAACAATGAGTTTTCAAAACCAAATAACAACGCTCCTGTCTTTGAACTATAAAAAGCCATTTAATTTTTCACACACTCTTTCCTTCCTAAAAATCAGAGCCATCAAGGGAGTGGAAGTTATAACTGATCAGAGTTACAGTAGAACATTTCGTAGCGAGTACGCAGAAGGATTTTTTACTGTTATCGATTGTCCAAATAAATCCTGTCTTGAATTAAGTATCGCTTACAGTGACCCTAAGTGCTATGCAGCAATTGCTCACAGAGTACGCAGGATGTTTGACATCGATACCGATTTTTCCGTAATTAATGCCCTGTTCAGTACCGACAAATTACTCAGCGGTGGAATGATAGAAGGTCATGCTCCGCGCCTGCCGGTTGCTTTTGATCCTTTTGAGTTCGTTATCCGTGCCATATTGGGGCAACAGATTTCAGTGAAGGCCGCAACAACCCTTGCCGGAAGAATTGCGAAAATGGCCAAAAAAGAAACACACGTATGCTTTCCAGAAGGGCTGGACTACTTCTTTCCAAACCCTGGTGAATTACTAGCCACTGACCTCAGCACAATAGGAGCAACAAAAACCAGGCAGGAAACCCTGAAGACGGCAACCCAGGCAATAGTAGATGGTTCTGTTATTTTGACACCAAATCAGTCACCGGAAGATTTCCAACGTGACTTTTCCACCTTAAAAGGGATTGGAGATTGGACAGTTAGCTATGTAGCCATGCGGGGGCTTGGAATGATGGATAGTTTTCCTTATAGCGATCTGGGGGTAATAAAGGCGTTGACTAAGGGAAATAAGGCTCCCACCAAGAAGGAAATACTATCTATTGCCGAGCAGTGGAGACCGTATAGAACCTATGCGACCCTTTGCCTCTGGAACCAATGAATAAAGAGATAAAACAATGACGTTTCACATCATATCTCTAGCAAGATTATATATAGAAAGATCGTACGCAAGGCAACTTACAAGATAGTACGATAATCATGTGCTCCCTCGGTATGCTGATGTGTAATGCTCATTTTTCATTTTTCTTCCTGCGCCAAGCTCCTCTTGACAGCCTTTATATTAATTCTGCTGTAAATTACTCCACACTTGGGGCAGTCTGTCTTTGGGCAAGACTCATCATCTTTTGATGTTCTTTCATATCCACATTTAGGACACTGCATATCTCCTCCCACCAAAATAAAGTAGACTTACTACATGCTCACCTGAGCTACAACCAAGCGCCTTCAGATTAGGTCAGATACTGAAAGGCGAGACCTGCCAGCCTTGTTCTATGAAAAGACAATTTGTATTTGTCAATTAGAAGATAACTGCAGAAACACAAATTCATCTTACGGTCATAAAATGCCAGGAATTATCGTTGACTCTAACATACAACAATTGTCCAATCAAATAACGCCCTCACTCCTCCGTCTTTCAGTAATTGTAATCCAAATATCCCACTTATTCTGCCGTTTTATCCTGCCCATAAATATTTTATTTATTATCCAGCCAGCCTACCAAGTAGCTCAAAAAATCAGCAACATAAAAGGGTATTGTTGACCTCTAGAAGATCAAAGTTATCCAGAATAACCTAACGGAAAAACAGCACCTTCAAAGCCAAGATGCTTCCATAGTCAATAAAAAAAGATTCTGGAACCATCTTGCACTCCAAAATACTTTTTTATTGTCAGGTATTTCTGATCAGGATTGAACTTCTATAGGTCAAAAAGAGTGCTTTATGTTGCTAGGTTTGGTGGGTAATTTGGTAATGACATTTACAGGAATAAGGCCAATTTAGAGTAATTGCCCTTTTTGTTG
>LGVF01005250.1_pt1 | contig 10566 bp, 8 predicted proteins | sample 469901 | NCBI WGS metagenome assembly LGVF01 (sample SAMN03893561, study PRJNA290197) | marine sediment metagenome | material: sediment; isolation source: combined push core samples #3730, #5133, and #5579 collected at Hydrate Ridge | place: Pacific Ocean: Hydrate Ridge | reverse complement strand
ATGTCTCTGACAAACCCTATCTGGATATAGGAACAAAAGATGACCTGGTGAAGGTGACCTGATCGATGAAGTGTCGATAGATGCCAGGATCAATTTGATGTGATCAAATTTGTAATCCATGACAGAACTACAATCTGATGCTTTGTTGAGACTTGAATATGCCTGCTCCATGTACTATTCTCCGCGCATCGGATGCATATTCAACTGAAGAACCCCGCATGCCCGGACTATCGCCAACCAGCGTCGCCATGGCGGCGATTGCCGAGGAGAACAATTATCGAGGAGAATGAGGGACGATTCTCCTACTGGGCGATCACACCCCCGTCGGCTTCGCCTGACTTACACCACCACGACAGCTTCGTGTTGCATTTGGAACGACCTGCTGCTGGTGCAGCGCTCACCAATAGAGAGATCCAGGCATGAAATTTGGTATCGACCGCCTTATCGAAGACGACACCTTGCAGACGCCTCTGGCTGGTCGGCGCGTGGCGCTGCTGGCACACCCGGCTTCCGTCACCTCGCGCCTCGAACACTCGCTGGATGCGCTTGCTGCGATAGAAACCATTAACATCACGGCCGCCTTCGGACCTCAGCACGGACTGCGTGGTGACAAGCAGGACAACATGGTGGAGTCACAGGACTACACTGATCCTGTGCATGGAATACCTGTCTACAGCTTGTATGGCGAAGTGCGTCGGCCGACGAAGCAGATGATGGAGAGTTTCGATCTTCTGCTGGTGGATTTGCAGGACCTCGGTTGCCGTATCTACACCTTTATTACGACGCTGCGATATATGCTTGAGGCAGCATCTGCGCATGGCAAATCAGTGTGGGTGCTTGACCGGCCGAATCCGGTCGGCCGCCCGGTCGAGGGCCTGCTCCTGCGGGAAGGCTGGGAAAGCTTCGTCGGCGCGGGCGAAATGCCGATGCGCCACGGACTTACGCTGGGCGAAATGGGCAGTTGGTTCCTGAAGCGATTCTCACTGGAACTGGACTACAAGGTTGTCGAAATGCAGGGTTGGCAGCCCGGACAGGCGCCGGGATTCGGTTGGCCGCTGGGCGAGCGTGAGTGGATCAACCCGAGCCCTAATGCGCCCAACCTGTGGATGGCACGCTGCTACCCGGGGACGGTCATGCTGGAAGGAACGACGCTCTCCGAGGGGCGCGGCACAACCCGGCCGCTGGAGTTGTTTGGCGCCCCGGATATCGACGCTCCGGCAATCATCGCCGAAATGAGGCGTCTTGCGCCGCAGTGGCTCCGCGGTTGCCGCCTGCGTGCATGCTGGTTCGAACCCGTCACACACAAACATCAGGGCGTGTTGTGTGCGGGCGTGCAGATCCACGTTGAGGGTTCGCACTACGAGCATCACTCCTTCCTGCCGTGGCGGCTGCAGGCGCTGGCTTTCAAGGCGCTGCGCCTGGTTCACCCGGACTACCCGTTGTGGCGCGATTTCCCTTACGAATATGAGCACGAGCGGCTGGCAATCGACTTGATCAATGGCAGCGAGTTGCTGCGAGAGTGGGTCGATGACGCGGATGCCACACCGGCAGATCTCGAAGCGCTGCTGCAGGCTGACGAACTCGCCTGGGAGAAGGAACGCAGGGATGTGTTGATATACCGCTGATCGGATAAAGTTTACGCAGCCAGTTTTCTCAAGACATAGTGCAGGATGCCGCCATGCTGGTAATACTCGACCTCGTTTGGCGTGTCGATGCGCACCTTGACAGGGAACGTTTTGCTGCTGCCGTCCGCTGCGGTAGCCGTTACTGTTACCTCTTTGGCCGAGCCATCACCGAGACCGCTGATGTCATAGCTCTCCGTACCGGTCAGACCAAGGCTTGCGGCGCTCTCGCCATCCATGAACTGCAACGGCAGTATGCCCATGCACACCAGGTTGGTGCGGTGGATGCGTTCGTAGCTCTCGGCGATGACAGCCTGTACGCCAAGCAGTTTGGGGCCTTTTGCAGCCCAGTCGCGGGATGAACCGGAGCCGTACTCCTTGCCGGCAATGACGATCGCCGGTACTCCGTCATCGATGTAGCGCATGGCACCGTCATAGATGGACATCTGCTCACCCGATGGCTGATGTCGGGTAACGCTGCCCTCGGTTCCCGGGGCCAACTGGTTGCGCAGTCGGATATTGGCGAAGGTTCCGCGCATCATCACTTCGTGGTTGCCGCGGCGCGAACCATAGGAGTTGAAGTCTTTGGGGTCGACGCCATGCTGCTGCAGGTATTGACCTGCCGGGGCATCCGCCTTGATCGCTCCGGCCGGAGAGATATGATCCGTGGTGATGGAGTCTCCCAGCAGCGCCAGGCAGCGTGCGCCGCTGATATCGCTGACGGCATCGATCTCCTTGCTCATCCCGGTGAAGTAGGGCGGATTGCGAATATAGGTGGACTCCTCGTCCCATTCAAAGACTTGTTTCGCAGGTGCATCGAGTCCCTGCCAACGCTCATCGCCGTCATAGATATCGGCGTAGGCGCTGATGAAAGAGTCACGATCCAGGTTGGCGGCGACGGCGTCGTTGACCTCCTGCTGGGTTGGCCAGATATCTTTCAGATAGACCGGATTGCCGTCGCCATCTTCAGCCAGCGGTTCATTGTAGGGGTCGATATCCATACGTCCGGCAATCGCATAGGCGACAACCAGCGGCGGTGAGGCCAGGTAACTCATGCGCACCTCGGCATGCACGCGACCCTCGAAGTTGCGGTTGCCGGAGATCACCGAGGCGACGCTGAGATCGCCCTCGGCAATCGCTTTGGAGACAGGCTCCGGCAGCGGGCCGGAGTTGCCGATACAGACTGTGCAGCCGTAGCCGACATTATAGAAGCCCAACTGCTTGAGTGAATCCATCAACCCTGACTTTTCGAGATATTCGGTCACCACCATGGAGCCGGGGCCAAGAGATGTCTTCACCCAGGGTTTGACGCTGAGGCCTCTCTCGACGGCTTTTTTGGCGACCAGTCCGGCGCCCAGCATGACCGAGGGGTTGGATGTGTTGGTGCAGGAGGTGATGGCGGCAATGACGACCGAGCCATCGTCCAGTTTGACCTCTTCGCCATTGATGGTGGTGGTGACCGCCTTGCTGCTGATATTGCGCTCCTCTTTGAAAGCAGCCAGTGCTTTGGCAAACTGCTGCTTGCTTTCGGAGAGCAGTACACGATCCTGCGGACGTTTGGGGCCGGCCATCGACGGCACGATGGTTGAGATATCCAGCCCAAGGATTTCCGAGTAGGTCGCCTCGGGGGATTCCTCTGTATGAAACATTCCCTGGGCTTTTGCATAGGCTTCCACCAGGGCAATTTGTTCATCAGAACGCCCGCTCAGGCGCAGATAGTCGAGCGTCTCAGCATCGATCGGGAAGAGTCCGCAGGTTGCGCCATACTCCGGCGCCATGTTGGCGATTGTCGCACGGTCGCCCATTGGCAGGGTGCTGACCGCCGGGCCGTAGAACTCGACAAATTTTCCGACCACGCCATGTTTGCGCAGCATCTCCACGATAGTCAGTACCAGGTCGGTAGCTGTTGTTCCTTCAGGCAGTTCGCCTGTCAGTTTGAATCCGACCGCTTTGGGGATCAACATCGAGACGGGCTGTCCCAGCATCGATGCTTCCGCCTCGATACCGCCGACGCCCCAGCCGAGTACGCCGAGGCCGTTGACCATGGTGGTGTGGGAGTCGGTGCCAACGAGGGTGTCGGGATAGGCCTGCAGTACGCCGTTGTTCTCCTGGCCCATCACCACGCGCGCCAGGAACTCCACATTCACCTGGTGCACGATGCCTGTGTCCGGCGGCACCACCTTGAAGTTGGAGAATGCCTGCTGACCCCACTTTAGAAACTGGTAGCGCTCTTTGTTGCGCGAGAACTCCAGCTCGGCATTCTTGCCGAAGGCGTCGTTGTTACCGAAGAAGTCCACCTGCACAGAGTGGTCGATCACCAGTTCAGCCGGCTGCAGCGGGTTGATCTTTTCCGGATCTCCACCCAGTGCCTTCATGGCATCACGCATTGCAGCCAGGTCGACAACGGCGGGAACGCCGGTAAAATCCTGCATCAGCACGCGTGCAGGGCGGTACTGGATCTCCGTGGAAGGCTCCGCAGCAGGATCCCAGTTGGCGATGGCCTCGATGTCGCCTTTTTCGACGGTCACACCATCTTCGTGGCGCAACAGGTTTTCCAGCAGGATCTTCAGCGAGAAGGGGAGTTTCTCACTGCCTGCAACGGCGTCGATTTTATAAATTTCGTATTGATTGCCCGCAACATCGAGCGTGGATTTGGCATTGAAACTATTCATGGGGATTCTGGATGTCAGTAGAAGAATTTGCAGGGTGAGACTATACCATAGAGGAGCTGGAATCCGCTTCTTTAGCCTGTTTTTTAACCACAGATGCACACAGATAAACACAGATTAAAAGATGTAGGAATATCTGTGTGCATCCGTCATTGCGAGCGTAGGGTGCCAATAAGCGGAGCGCATTGCACCGCAATCTCGAACTGCGCCAAACTGCAAGTGTCTGGATTGCCGCGTCGTTTCACTCCTCGCAATGACAGAGTTGCAGGGTGTCAATATGTTCTGCGCATCGCGCCGGAAAACGATGAAAAATTCTCACCAGCATTGATCCACAGTTGCTGCCGGGCCCTTTTTGCCGGTTGATGTCAACGTGAAGGATGGACACTTGTTGTCATTGACCTGGAGGCCGGTTGCCGTCGCGCTTAAGGTGTAGCTTTGATTGCTATTCGACAGTGTGACCGCCAGGTTGTAATAGCCATGTTCAGTGTGAGATGAGCCCGTTATGCGTATCGGCGTGGCATCCTTGTATGAAGAGTCATTGTTTGCGTAATAGCGCTCCATACCAGCGGCAAGATCCTGCAACTCCCTGGTGGCTTCGCCGCGTCTGGTTTTGGTCATGAACGAGTGATAGCTTGGATAGGCCAGGGTTGAAAGGATTGCCACGATGGCGACTGTGACAAGCAGTTCGATGAGGGTGAAGCCTGCGTCGGCATAGCGTTCTTTGTACATACCTATTGCTCCAGATCGATCCAGGACTGGCGTGCTTCGGTCTGTTTTTTGTCGAGGTGCGGTATCAGTTCATAGGGAGCGTCGGATATTGCATCGTCATCATCCTTTCCGCCTTCGTCAGTGACCAGCGGAGGTTTTCCACGTTTGTGCTTGTACGCTTCATAAAAAAAGAGGAACTTTTCGAGGTCGAATTCACCGGGTTCATCTGTGATTTCATTTTCAATTGCCTCACACTCCGGAGTTGCCGCCAGGGCAACTGCTGTCACATGGCTATTTTCGTAGGTGGAGGAGACGCAGCCGTTGTCATCAAACTCCTTGATTAACTCCCCGATCTCTTCTGAAAAAGCAGGGAAAAATTCGGTTGCTTCCTGATCGCAATAGAGTACACAGCTGTAGTTGATGGCATTGAGGTAGACGCCATTTTGACCATTCGCGATGCTTGCAACAACAGGGCGCGAGAAGAGATCGTAGCCGCTGAGCTGCTCGCCAACCGGATATTGTGCATCCTCTCCATCAACCCTGAAGATATCTCCATCATCGAGTGCGCCGCTGTTGTCATAATCAGAGATAACAACCACGGGGGCTCCACCATCGAGCCAGTTTAATTCATTGAAGGCATGCTTGATGGTCACTCCATCTTCGGCAATCCAGGCGGAGACGGACTGCACTCTTCCGGAGCGCAGCAGCGATTGATCGACGACACGTTCTGATGTGTGAGCAGGCGGGAAGGTTGCGACCCAGCCGGAGGCGCCGGTTCCTGTGGTCTCTGCCAGGCGCAGCGTAACAGCTTGACCATCCTCGTCATCGATTGCGACTTCTCTCAGCGCGCTCTTCTTGAGATCTGCCTCCTTGATCCTGTTGCTCTCGGTAACAGCCTGGGCCGGGGTTTTATCACGGATTCCAAAAATTTTCTGAGGCGTCACATCTGCAGCATCGGCCTCACTGAGCAGACTTCCAGTGCTGAAGTAGACCATGTAGCCGCCGTCGGGATGACGTGCTACCTGTGGGCGGGTGGTTATCGGATGTGTGCTGCCGGCGCTGAAGAGTGGTATGCGCGGCGCTTCCAGTGATGCCAGGTCAAACTTCCATAGATTGCCATTGAGATCTCCTGCATAGGCAATTCCAGCCGAGGTAATAACGGCGGGCGCTGAAAGACCACGATTGCTACTGCCTGCAGGGATTGCCGTGATCACAGGAGGGTTCTCGAGTGAAATCAGCAGCAGTTTTGCCTCGTTGTTGGCCGAGAGATAACCGTTGCCGCTGATCACAACAGGCTCGGAAGCTGCACCGGGGAGCTGGCTGATCAGAGGAGCAGTGTGAATATAACCAATGTCGTCGTCATCGGAGAGTTCCCATACTACTGTCTGGCTGTTCAATTCTGCACTGCTGATATCCAGTAGGAACAGGGTTTTCCCACCTGCGCCCAGACTGCCGGCCAGCAGGGTTTTCCAGCTCTCTCCAACCTTGACATCCTTTGTCGACAATCCACCATCGACATAAGAGCTATGTGTGTAACCGGGCTGCGCCAGGCGATTAAGTTTGGGAATGAGTGTGGAGGGGAGGTAGGAGTAAATGAGTGTTCCGTCATCAGCATCAAACACATGCAGCATGCCGTCGTTGGCGCCGACGTAAATACGCTCGTTGTGATCCTTGTTGGCGATCCTGTATGCCTTATAGGATGCATCGCTGATGCTGTTGTCATCAGGCGGCCCAACGGAGATTGGTGCCGAATGCAGCATGTCGCCGAGGGCATGTGAGCGGAAGCGGTAATTGCCATCAGGAAGCTCTCCCGATCGATTCCCGCGAATGAAGTCCACGATCTCTTGACCATTGTAAGGTGAGGTCGGATCAAGAGGATTGGATGTGATTTCTGATTGCTGTCCGGGGCTCAGCTGATCCCACTGAAAGGAGATTTGCATGCCATTGCCGTCGAGCGTGATGATTTCCCGCTGCTGCCAGTAGGGTGAAGAGGAGGGGGCCAGATTCTCCAGTTCACTGTATCTCTGTCGGGCGCTCCAGTTCCCGGGTGACTTGTGACCGGATGCGTCGATGAGCCACTCCCGCAGATCGCCGGACCAGGTGATATTCTCATGCCACACCTGGTAGGCTTTGCTGCCTGAATTGATGCTCAGATCATAATCCCTGAGCTCCAGTGGCGCGATATTCCAGATTGGCTGTGTCGCCGGATCAACCACCGCGTCGGCAAAAAGTGATCCAGCCATGGCTATAGCTATGCTGATGATGACTGTTTTTGTGATTGACCTCTGAAATCCGTTTTTCATGATGTTTTCCTATAACTTCTGTTGTGAAAAGGTAAGTTTTCAATAACCCCGTCATTGAATACGCATTATCCAGCTGTAGGTTGGGCAAAGCTTCCGCATCCTGCTCACGCCCCTCACCTACATCCCTGTAGGCGAAGGAGCGATAGCGACGTGCCCAACAGATGCGTTGCTTGTTGGGCACGTCGTGCCTCCTTTGCCCAACCTACGATTGCGCTTCGCAAGCTCAGCACATCCTATGTTGAAATTGATATGTATCTGCACAGCGTTATGGTGATACTCCCTCCACTGTCCGATAGAGAGATTGAACAATGCGTTTACTTCCCTTTCCGGCAATAGCAAGAGCAGAGATGCGGAACAGGTAGTAGGAGGCTTTGTTGTTCATTGCAGGCTGTTCCTCAACGGCTATATTCTCGCCGCTGCTCTCATACACCGGACCGAGATATTCGATCGTGTAGGCGCCATTGACGCCATGTTGTGTGACTGCTTTTGAGGAGGCGCCGTCACTCCAGCCAGCCCACTGAATTGTTGATGGGCTTATTCCACTCTCACCGATTCGATGGTAATGACTCTCCAGCGGGGAACCGTTTGCGACAACATTCGAGACATCTTTTTCAGCGACGCGCAGCAGATACTCGGCATCATGCAGCGCCCTGTTCTGGAACTGACTGTTGCTCGCCATCAAAGATTCAAAAAATGAGGTGTTCAGTGACAGGGTGCCGAGGAGTGCAATAATCAGCAAAAATATCAATGCAATGGCAAGCGCCGCCCCCAGTTGATTTTGATAGAAACGGCAGTGTGAATCTCTCATCTGCTTCAATTCCTCAGGAGCACAGTGGTGGAGTACAGCTGACGCCGAAAATGATCGTCAACGGCGTAGTGATGACTACCCATGGGATAGGTTCGGCGATTGATGACAGCCGGTTCTGCGCATGCGGCACGCACCAGCAGCCATACTCTTGCAAGAATTACCGCGGAGTGAGCAGTGCTGTTCGAGGTCAACACTACCCACTCTCTCCACTCTGATGCAGAATCAAATGATGCATTCCATTCAGAATCAGTCACGCTGTCTGCATCCAGGTATCGATAGGAAATTTTATCGCTATGCATATCATCATCAGGGTTGAAGTCGGCGACACCATACTGAAATTGCAGCTGCTCGACTCCTGTCACCAGCTCTTCAGCGACAGGGTGGCCGTTGCTATCAAGTTTTTCTCGCCACAGAGCCGGAGGCTTGCTTCCGTCAGGACAGAGAGTGGTCGATGGTCGAATATAGTAGGCGCGTGCGATGATTTTCTGCACGATAGAGGGCTCTGTAATCTGATTGCTGTCGCTATCTGAACCAGTGAACAGAGCTCCTGCGGAGGAGTTTGAGCGCAGATACAACTGCTTGTCCGACAATGATCCGCTCTCCGTGAGAGGATTTGCATAGCGTGTCACGATTATGTCGCCGCGCAGATAATCGCTGTCAGGGATGCACGCATATTCACCATTCGTATCATCGAGTCCAAACACCGGGCGGGCAAGCATGCGTCCCCATGCATTGCTGATCGGACACTTTCCATCCGGTTCCAGCGGAGCGGACGTGCCCTCGATAGCGGTGATATTTTTCAAACCTCCAAAATAACCGGAGCGTCGTAAATCACGGCCGATCAGATCGAGCGCGTAGCGTGCATTCTCCTGAATCTGCTGAAGGTTTAATTGGGCCCCGAGGTTCCTTTTACTGCTGATGAAGATCTTTCCTGCAGCGGCGATCAGTATGGAACCGATAACCAGTGCGATCATCATCTCGATCAGTGTGAGACCCCGCTGCTCACTTGTGTGTGGTTTCAGATCATTTGCCATTACAGCAGCACCCTGAGTTGAAAAAGCTGCAATGCATTATCGGATTGAGGTGGGCAGCTGCTATTCGGCACTACAATGCGTCCCTCATTCCAGCACAGGGAGATAGTCATCAGGGTCGAATCGATGCCATCGATAGTGAGTGCGGTTGTTGTGATTTTGCCCTTGCCGTCAGGCAGGGTCGAGAGCCGCTCATGCCAGCTCGACAGATCCTGTTTTCTCATCTGCTGTGATGTGCAGGCGTTCGAGTTGCAGTCTGGCGGGGAAGAGGTTTCAGACAAGCTGCCGTTATATGCTCCGGCATCTGCCTGCTGCTGATTTGCCTTTAGACGATCGGAGATATCATTGGCGAGGGCAATCACTTCAGAACGCATGCGCCCCGTCTCGGTTGAGCGCATACTGCTGACCTGCATCCCGGCATAGCCGAGCAGGCCGATTGACAGAATCACCACGGTAACCAGTACTTCAAGCAGCGAGGAGCCAGCTTGTCGTATGGAGTTCGGAAAACAGCAGGGTTTGAATTGCATCGATGAGACTCCGTTCAGTGATGCTTCATGTGAACCCTGTTAGAGGCTCGCATTTATGGAAAATCCTTTCCAGTTTGATGATAGAGACAACAGCAACCGCAGATGACTCTTGCTGAAGTATAGAACACTTTAGCAAAGTTGCTCTTTGTTTTTCAATAAACTTTTACCCGTTTATGGTAATTGCCCCGTCCCGGTTGGATAAAAATGGCTGCTGATAGAGACAAAAACCACTTCAATTGGTACGATAGTCAGCTTGATTCAATATGAATAGTCCGGAGTTAGCTGAATGATCCAATCTTTACTTACCGTCTGCATCGGCAATATCTGCCGCAGCCCGATTGCAGAGGGGTTGTTTCGTCATTATGCAGAGGAAAAGGGTTTGGAGATGCAGGTCTCTTCGGCAGGTTTGGGAGCACTGGTCAATCATCCGGCTGATCCATTCTCGATCGAGCTGATGGATGAAATCGGTATTGATATCACTCAACACCTGGCGCGTCAGATCACCCCCCAGATTGTGGCTGAATCCGAGTTGATTATAACCATGGAGTCATGGCAGCAGCGCAAGGTGGAGGAGCAGTTTCCCTTTGCCAGAGGGCGTGTTTTTGCTATCGGAAAATGGTCAAACAGTGAAATTGCCGATCCCTACAAGAAGCCCCGCGAAGCCTTTGAAGAGGCCTTCAAAGGAATCCAGGCGGGTTATTCCGAGTGGCTTGAATATCTGTAGCTATTCAGCAAATTTCACGCATTTTGCTTTGGATTGATCGGCAAGATACGTAGCTTTTGATAATTGTCAAGGTCGCTTGAAATTGCATCGCCCTTAATTTCCAGACAATACCTGGAACAGTTTGCTGCTGTGGTTGTGCTCGCGACAGATGCGGCAAAGCGGCTCTTCAGAGTG
>LGVF01024814.1_pt1 | contig 10579 bp, 7 predicted proteins | sample 469901 | NCBI WGS metagenome assembly LGVF01 (sample SAMN03893561, study PRJNA290197) | marine sediment metagenome | material: sediment; isolation source: combined push core samples #3730, #5133, and #5579 collected at Hydrate Ridge | place: Pacific Ocean: Hydrate Ridge | reverse complement strand
CCGCAGAACCTCGGGAATCACCACCGAGCCGTCCTCTTGCTGGTAGTTTTCCAAAATAGCCAACAGGGTCCGTCCGACTGCTAGGCCGGAGCCGTTGATGGTGTGAACCAGCTCGGGCTTGCTCTTGGCCTCGCGCCGAAAGCGAATTGCTGCTCGGCGGGCTTGAAAATCCCGAAAGTTGGAGCAGGAAGAGATCTCCCGGTAAGCCTGCGCTCCCGGCAACCAGACTTCGATGTCAAAGGTGCGGGCGGCGGAGAAGCCAATATCGCCAGTGCACAGATCAACTACTCGATAGGGCAGCTGCAACTGGCGCAACACCTCTTCGGCATTGTCCAGGAGCTTTTCCAGTTCCCGGTCCGACTCTTCCGGCGCTACAAACTTGACCAGCTCCACCTTGTTGAACTGATGCTGCCGGATCAAGCCTCGCGTATCTCGGCCATGAGAACCCGCCTCTTTGCGAAAACAGGGGGTATAGGCCGTGTAGCAGACCGGCAGATCGGCTACCGCCAGAATCTCGTCCCGGTGAATGTTAGTCACCGGCACTTCGGCGGTGGGGATCAGGAAGAAATCAGGATCATCCAAATGAAAGAGATCGTCTTCAAACTTAGGGAGTTGTCCCGTCCCCGTCATGGTGTCCCTGTTTACCATAAAGGGTGGCAGAATTTCAACATAATTGTGGTGGTCAGTGTGCAGGTCGAGCATGAAGTTTATCAGTGCCCGTTCCAGGCGTGCACCGGCCCCCCGCAACAGGGAAAAACGGGATCCGGCAAGCTTTACGGCCCGCTCGAAATCGAGCACGCCGAGCTGCTCGCCAATCTCCCAGTGGGGCTTGGCCTCGAACTCGAATTGACGGGGTTCACCCCAGGTACGCAGCTCGCGATTATCGTCTTCGCTGGTGCCAAGGGGACAATCTTCGTGAGGCAGATTGGGCAGAGTCAGCAGCAGCCCCTGCAGCTCGGCCTCGACGCCCTTGAGTTCCTCGTCGAGCTCCTTGATGCGTTTGGAGACTTCCTGCATGCGGGCGATTTCGCCCTGCATTTGGCTCTTATCCTTGGTCTTGCCGATCAGAGCCGAAACCTTGTTGCGCTCGGCTTTGAGGGACTCCCCTTCACCGAGCAGAGTCCGGCGACGGGCGTCCAGTTCAACAAAGGGAGTCAGATCGACCTCGTCTCCACGGCTGGCAAGACGTTCGCGGGCCTGCTCAGGATTATCGCGCAAATATTTGGCATCAAACATAGCTAGGTTCCCTTGTATCGGCCGCCTTCGGCCCGTTTTCGGGCACTACTTCTAACACTTCTGTTGCGACCAGTCAACCCGCTTGACTCAGCGACGACCCTTGACCCACCAGTCCTCATCATCGTCGAACCACCAGCGGCTCGAATCGGTGCTCCAGATACTCTCAGCCAACCGTTTGGCCGTATCGGTTTTGAGACGCCGCACGGAGAAAGGATACCATTCATCGGCGTAACGATTACCGAGGTCCTTGTATTCCTTGAGGGCGAGAATCATCTCAAGCTGGTCGGCATCGTGGGCCAGTTGCGCCTCCCGACTCTGTTGCTCGCTGAACTCGGCCACCAGCGCCCGATAGTCATCGCCAAAGGGCAGAGTTGCGGCCAGGTCGTCCACCGCCGCCTGTTCGTCGACCTTCACATACTTTTTGTTAACGTAGTTAAGGTCGCCGGTGCGGGCCTCGGGGATATCATGAAACAAACAGAGTTGCAGTACCCGGCCGACATCGGCCTGGTCATCGAGACGCGCCAGGGTAAAACCGATGATGGCCGCACGGTAGGAATGCTCAGCCACCGACTCGGATCCCGAGCCCAAAAATTGGAAACCGCTGCGGGGCGTGCGCTTGAGCATACCGACTTCGAAAAAGAAATTGGCCAGACTCTTCATGCCTTCTCCTTATACCTTATCAGCCGGCGCAATGACGGCTGTGCCACTGCGCCGGCGTTGACAGGCAGACGTCAGTTGTCTATGCTTTGCGAGCCTAATTTAATCCAAGCCTATATTTGTCGAGGCGGGCGGCTCAAGGCCTACGCCCCCCGACCTTAGATTCACAGGGAGACCAAATAATGAGTACCCGTATCGAAAAAGATTCCATGGGGGAAATGCAGGTTCCGACTGCCGCCCTCTACGGCGCCCAGACCGCTCGAGCACTGCAGAACTTCCCCATCTCGGGAGTACGCTTCTCACGGCCTTTTATTCAGGCCCTGGGCATGATCAAGCAGCAGGCCGCCCGCGCCAACAGCGCTCTGGACCTGCTTGATGGCGAACGGGCTGAAGCCATCGCCACAGCCGCCGGCGAGGTCATGGTCGGGGCCTTGGACAATCAATTTGTGCTCGATATCTACCAGACCGGCTCCGGCACCAGCACCAACATGAATGCCAATGAAGTGATCGCCAACCGCGCCACACAATTTCTCGGCAAACAGATCGGCTCGGGAGCGGTGCATCCCAACGACCACGTCAACCACGGCCAATCGAGCAACGACGTAATCCCCACCGCCATGCACATCTCCGCGGTGATGGAGGTCCGCCAAACCCTGATCCCGGCCTTGGCGGCCCTGCAGGAGACGCTGGGCGAAAAAGCGCTATCTTTCAACGGCATCACCAAGATCGGTCGCACCCACTTGCAGGATGCCACGCCGGTGCGCCTCGGTCAGGTTTTCTCCGGCTACGCCCGCCAACTGGCCCTGGCCATTCGTTGGATCGAGGCGGCTGAGGAGGGCCTGCTGGAACTGCCCCTCGGCGGCACCGCTGTCGGTAGCGGCCTCAACACCCATCCCAAATTTGCCGAGCGGGTCATCGCCGCCATCAGCGAACTTACTGGGCGGCCCTTTGTCGAAGCGGCCAACCATTTCGAAGCCCAGGCAGCCAAGGATGCCGTAGTGGCCATGAGTGGCGCCCTCAAGCGAGCCGCGGTTGCCCTGTTCAAGATCGCCAACGACATCCGCTTTCTCGGCAGCGGCCCTCGCTGCGGCCTCGGCGAAATTCAGCTGCCGCCCGTGCAGCCGGGCAGCTCGATCATGCCCGGCAAGATCAACCCGGTGATGGCCGAAAGCCTGATGCAGGTCTGCGCCCAGGTGGTGGGCAACGACGCCGCTATTACCCTCGGCGGCCTTTCCGGCAACTTCGAGCTCAACGTTATGATGCCGGTCATGGCCCACAACCTGCTCAGCTCCATCGCCCTTCTTGCCGCCGCCGCCACCCAGTTCAGCAACCGCTGCGTCAAGGGCCTGCAGGCTAACCGCGAACGCTGCGAATCGCTGGTCGAGGAGAGTCTGGCCATGTGCACCGCCCTGGCGCCGGTGATCGGCTACGACCGCGCCGCGCAGATCGCCAAAGAGGCTTACCTAACTGGTCGCACGGTACGCCAAGTGGCCAACGAGCAGCAGTCTCTGCCAGCAGAAGAACTGGAGCGACTGCTCGACCCACGGCCGATGACTGAACCGGGGGTGCCGGGCAAGACCCGTTGAAGCAAAGATTCTCAACACATCTTATTAAGGGGGCCGAAGGGCCCCCTTTTTATTTTATGGGAGGATTCAATGCGCCTGGCGAAGTCCAGCTTTGCTTTGCGTCGCGTCGCAGCGTAAGGCACACCTTTCGATGTTTCAAGATTGTTGAAGCATGTGTTTCGGCAATCTCAACCGGCCCGCAGTGCCTCGACAATCCCCTTGCCCAGAACCAGCCGTTGCCAGTTCTTCATCGTTTTTAGACCTGCCAGGTCTTCCACGCAACCTGGTTTATGGCGGGCGATCTCTTCCAGCATGGTATTGTTGATGACGATACCGGGATCCATCTCCAGCTTCTTTGCCGCCCCCACACGCCATTTTTTCAACAGCGCCATGCGACCATCGACTTCAGGATCTCGCAGACGGGGCTCACCGCGGGGATAGACCGGCAGTTCCTCCTCCGGCACCTTGCAGCCCGCCTCTACCGCTGTCAGCAATGAGCCAGCGTAGCGACTGACCAGCCGCGGCACCATGTCTTCGACTCTGGACAAGGCACTCATATTGGCAGGCATGGCCCGAGCTACTTCCAGCAGCGGAGCGTTATTCAACACTTTAAAGGGCGGGCAATTGCGCCGCTGCGCCTCGCCGTTACGCCACTTCAAAAGTTCTTCGAGCACAGCCAGCTGACGACGATCGAGGAGGTTGGCCTTTTTAAACCGCAGAAATAGCGGCCCGTTTGTACTATTGTGGCGTACCTGCTCGAGCAGGGCAAATTCTTCTTTGGCCCAATCCAAGCGTCCCTTGGCGATCAATTGCGCTTCTAACAGCTCGGTCAACTGCAGCAAATGACGGGTATCCTCGGCTGCATAATGAACCATACCCTCTTCCAAGGGCCGTTTCGACCAGTCAGCGCGCTGATAGCGTTTGTCGAGCTGAACATCAAAATACTTATTGAGTATGTCGGCCAAGCCGACCTTGTCCTCACCAAGGAACTGGCAAGCGGTCATAGTATCGAACAGTCCGTTTATCTCGATGCCAAAGTCACGATATAGACAGCGGATATCGTAGTCAGCGGCATGAAAAACCTTACGCACCGCCTTGTCGGCCAGCACCGCCTTTAAGGACGAAAGATCGCCAATGGCCAAAGGATCGACCAACACCGTAGCGGTCGAGGTGGAGAATTGCAATAGACAGACTTTGTCTTGATAGGAATGCAGGGAGTCGGCCTCGAGATCAACGGCGATGACCGGTTCGCGGTGTAATTGCGCGGCAAACTCAGCCAGGGCCTTAGAATCGACCAGAATGGGGGGCAGGGACATGGTTCCTCCGAAGGGGTTTCAACCGGACGCAATATCTTTTCCGCAATGAAAACAATATTTACAGGGTTGGCAGGTCGCCATCTTGCCAGATTCAGTTCGGGCTGGCAAGCAGCGCCCGGACTTTTTTATGGGCACCGTGCAAAGCCAGGCCTGCCAGCTCGACCAAAGGCAGCCAGAGGCTCGGCTGCCCTTCGGCAACCTGCCCGACCAGCGAATGGCCATCGATGGCCACCTGAAAGACCGCCACCTCCAGACGAAAATGGCTGTAGGCATGGCGCACTAGCCCCAGTTCACGCAACCGCCCAGGCAGGGCCAGCTCGGCCAGCAGCTCGGCAGCTGTCACCGAAACCTCCTGCCCATCCGCCACCTCACGGGAGGGAAATTCCCACAAGCCGGCCAGCATTCCCTGCCGAGGGCGTTTACTCACCAGAAATTCACCGTCCCGTTCCAGCAACAGTGCCACCTGGCGCACCAGCGGTACGGGCTTGCGCGGTTGCCGCCGGGGAAGCTCCCCGGCCAGACCGAGGCGGTTGGCCTGACATAAGCGTGCCAGAGGGCAGATCGAGCAGTCGGGATTGCGGGGCTTGCAGACCGTGGCGCCAAGATCCATGATCGCCTGAGCGTAATCGTGAGGTCGCTGCTCCGGAGTCAGTTCTTCGGCCCGCTGCCAGAGCCGTTTCTCCACAGCGACAGCGCGGGGTGGCTCATCGACGGCATAGAGCCGAATGAGTACCCGCCGCACGTTGCCATCGAGAATCGGCGCTTTTTTATCGAAGGCTATCGAAAGAATGGCGCCGGCCGTCGAACGACCGATGCCGGGCAGAGCCATCAGTTCCTGCAGGTCGGCAGGGAACCGCCCTCCCAGCTCTGTGACCACTTGGCAGGCCGCAGCGTGCAGATTGCGGGCTCGAGAGTAATAGCCGAGGCCGGCCCACAGTTCGATAACCTCATCAACAGACGAAGCAGCCAGGGCCTGCACATCGGCAAAGCGCCGCAAAAAACGCTGATAATAGGGGACCACCGTCGTCACCCCGGTCTGCTGCAACATGATCTCCGACAGCCAGATGCGGTAGGGATCGCGGGTTTGGCGCCAGGGCAGATCGCGTCCGCAGCGACCGTACCAAGCCAGCAACCGTACGGCAACTTCCTCTGCAGCAAAGGGTGAGTTATCGTTCAAAATCAACAGACATGGGAATAGACGGACCGCAGGCCGTGCAACTCAAGCGATTTCCTGCAGCACCGCCAGGGTCTGCTCCATTTCTTCGCGGCTACCGATGGAGATGCGCAGGCCGGGGGAAAGCATCGGGTCACTGAAGTGGCGTGCCAAAATATTGCGATCGAACAGGGCCTGGTAGGCCCGCTTCCCGTTACGGTCGGGCGGGGTGGCGAAGACGAAATTGCCGCTCGAGGGTATCACCCCCCAGTTGAGGACCCTCAGTTCGGTACTGAACCAATCGCGGGTGGCGCGAATCTTGGCGACACAGGCACGGAAATAGTCCTGGTCGTCAAAAGCGGCGGCCGCCGCAGCCTGGGCCAGGCGATCGAGATTGTAATGATCGCGGATCTTGTTGAGGGCGGCGATCACCTCCGGCCGGGCGATAGCCAGGCCGAGGCGCATGCCGGCCAGGGAATAGCTTTTGGACAGGGTGCGGGTCACCACCACGTTGTCGCAGCGTCGCACCAATTCCAGAGCATGATCATCGGCAAAGTCGGCATAGGCCTCGTCCACCACCAGCATGCCATCGACCCGTCCGGCCAACTCCTCGATAAAGGACAGAGGATAACAGAAACCAAGGGGCGCATTAGGATTGACCAGAAAAAACAGTTGCCCCTGGTAGCGCTCAGGGAAGTCGACCAGGTTCCACTCTTGGTCGAGACCGAAGATGCGCACCTTCGCCCCCTGAATGGCAGCCAGGGTGGCGTAGTAGGAATAGGAAGGCTGGACGTAGGCGATCTCCTGGCCTTCGCCGACAAAAGCCCGAATCAGGTTGTTGAGCACCTCGTCGGAGCCGTTGGCCATGATGATCCAGTCGGGATCGAAGCCGTACAAGCGACTGGCCGCCTCGCGGGCAGCGCAGCTGGCGGCATCGGGATACTTGCGTAGCCCCTCGCCCACCTCGGCCAGAATCGCCTCAATGACCCGTGGCGACGGGGGATAGGGATTTTCGTTGGTATTGAGTTTGATATAGGTCTGACCGTCACGGGGCTGGAATCCCGGCACGTATCCGGCCATCTCGGCGATATTGCGACGCAAACGGGTCATGGAGCCTCCGGCGTTGAATGGGATAATCGGCTGAAGGAGATACACTAGCGGAAATTTTATGGAGGTGCAAGCACAGGAAAAATCATCCAGATGTAAGCTTTAAGCTTCTGACTGCCCCTCCCCTGTAACGCAGCCAGTGCGGAGTGGACGTTTTGCGATCAGGCGGGGGAATGTTTGAGCGCAGCGAGTTTTTGCCCGCCCGTAAAACGTCTGCGCAGCGCAGGGTACCCGCAGGGCAAGGAGCCGGGGCGCGTTTTTCTGCCTACTCTTTTGCCGCGCAGAAAAAGAGTAGGGGTCGTGCGGGGACGCAACCCTGCGGTCTTGTAGTTTGCGCAGCGGAGCTGAAAATACTGCAACAAACAAATCTATAAATCGGCCGGTTCCGCCCGGCCGGGCGTCTCACTTTTCTTGACGACCAAGAAAAGTAAGCAAAAGAAGGTCGCCCCCCGTTGGCCCGCCTGCGGCGGGTTCCCTCTCTCAGGGGGTGAAAACCATCAAGCGAAAAGCTTCAATCTTCAAGCGTTAAGCCTTTCGCCCTTCCCTCCCCTGTGACGCTGCCGGAGCGGAGTGGACGTTTTGCGAAACAGGCGGAAAACTGTCCGAGCGCAGCGAGTTTTTTCCCGCCCGCAAAACGTCTGCGCTGCGCAGGGTACCCGAAGGGCCAGGAGCCGGGGCGCGTTTTTCTGCTTACTCTTTTGCCGCGCAGAAAAAGAGTAAGGCGTCGCGCGGGGACGCAACCCCGCGACTTTGAAGTTACCCAAAAAAAGAAAAGCTGATATGCGACGGGAAATCCACCAATTTATCAGCGATATTCCTCCAAAATCCGATACCCCGTATCCCGCCGCCCCGCCACAAAACCCGCCTCGCGAATCAGCTCTATCAACTCCTGCTGCGACAAGCGAAAAGAAGTACCCGCCGCAGCCACCACATTCTCTTCCAGCATAGTACCGCCAAGATCATTGGCACCGAAAAACAGCGCGGTCTGGGCAATCTCCGCTCCCTGGGTAACCCAACTGGCCTGCAGATTGGGAATATTGTCCAGTACCAACCGGGAGACGGCCAGCACTTTGAGATAATCCCACGCACTAGCTCCCTTGCCGCCAAGGTCCGTATTATCCGGCTGAAAGGTCCAGGGGATAAAAGCCCTGAATCCGCCACTTGCCGGTTGCAGCTCGCGAATGCGGAACAGGTGCTCGATAATCTGCTGCGGCTCCTCGCCGAAGCCGAAGACCATGGTGGCGGTGGTCGGCATCCCCTGGGTGTGGGCCTCGGTCATCACCTGCGCCCACTCTTGCCAACCAATCTTGCCCGGCGAGATGCGCTGACGCACCTCGTCGACCAGCAGTTCGGCCCCTCCGCCAGGCAGAGAAGCGAGGCCGGCGGACCGCAACCGCTGCAGGCAGCCGGAGATACTCAAACCGGACAAGTTGGCGATATGAACAATTTCCGCCGGCGAAAGTGAATGAATCTGTACTGTTGGAAAAGACTGGCGAATTTGCCGAAACAGCTCTTCGAACCAGTCGATGGTCAGCTCAGGATGCAGACCGCCCTGCAACAACAACTGAGTGCCGTCCTGCGCCACCAGTTCGGCGACCTTGGCCAGAATCTGCTCCTGGGACAGCAGATAGCCCCCTTCTGCCCCAGGAGCCCGGTAAAAGGCACAGAAGGAGCAGCCGGCAAGGCAAACATTACTGTAGTTGACGTTGCGATCGACAACGAAGGTCACCCGTCGCGCCGGATGAAGCCGACGCCGCACTCGATCGGCAAGCTGTCCGACCTCCAGCAGATCGACTTCCCGCAACAAAAATAGAGCGTCATTCCGATCGATAGACCGGCCGCCATCGAGCTTCTCAGCAATCCGGGTCAGCATGGTCAGTACTCCCGCACCGTAGCATAAAGGCTATCCCGCTCCACCGGCTGCTTACCGGCTCGACGAATCAGCCACAGCAGATCGTCGCAGCTCAGAGCCTGGGGCGAGGCAGCCCCGGCGGCATGACCGATACGTTCCTCGATGACCGTACCATCGAGGTCGTTGACGCCGAAGGCCAGGGCCACCTGGGCCAGCTTGACCCCGAGCATCACCCAATAGCCCTTGATGTGATCAAAATTATCGAGAACCAGGCGACTGATAGCCAGGGTCTTGAGAATCTCTACTCCACCGGGACCGCGCAACTCCGGCAAACGGGTATTGTCCGCCTGATAGGGTAACGGAATAAAGGCCATGAATCCGCCCGTTTGATCCTGTAGCTCGCGTAATTTTTGCAGATGATCGATTCGTTCAGCCCAGCTTTCCAGGTGGCCGAAAAGCATGGTGGCGTTAGAGCGCAGACCGGCGGTGTGAACCGCAGCCATAACATCCAGCCAACGCTGGCCGGAGATCTTCTCCGGGCAAAGCCGCTCACGCACCGCCGGGGCAAAGATCTCGGCGCCGCCCCCGGGCAGGGAGTCGAGTCCCGCAGCCCGCAACTCCGCCAGCAGGTCGGAGATCGACAGGCCGGACAGGCGACTAAGATGATCGATCTCTACCGCGGTAAAGGCCTTGATATGGATTGCCGGCGCCGCCCGACGCATGGCCTGCAGCAAATCCAGATAGTAACTCAGCGGCTGTTCGGGATGCAGCCCGCCCACCACATGCACCTCCCGCGCCCCATTGGCAGCGGCAACAGCAGCTCGCTCGCCGACTTCCTGAGGCGACAGGCAAAAGGCCCCTTCCTGCTGGTCGTCGCGACGAAAAGCGCAAAAAGCACAGGCATTGATACAGACGTTGCTGTAATTGATATGACGGTTGCGGTTAAAGAAGACTCGCGCGCCGTTGCGCCCCTCGTTGGCTCTTGCGGCCAACTTCCCAAGGGCCAGCAGGTCGTCGCATTGGATCAACTGCAGAGCCTCATCGCTCGTGATGCGCTCGCCGCCTTCGATTTTGTCGGCGATGATGCTGAAAAATCTTTTCATATCAAGCAACTGTCCTTAGCCATCACCCCAGCGACGGTAAAGTCGGTGGTCGATGCCCAGTTGATCGAGTACCTTTCCAACCACGAAATCGACCATTTCCTCAACACTGGCGGGTTTCTGGTAAAAGGCCGGCATGGCCGGCACGATACGGGCACCGGCCTGCGACAGACGCAGCAGATTTTCCAGATGGAGTTGATTAAAGGGCGTTTCGCGAGGCACCAGCAACAGAGGGCGGCCTTCCTTAAGAGCCACGTCAGCGCAGCGCTCGATAAGATTACCGCTCAAACCTGCAGCCAGGCGGCCAACGCAGCCCATGGAACAGGGGGCCACCACCATAGCATCCGCTGCCGAGGAACCGCTGGCCACCGGCGCAAAAAGATCGTCCTCATCGTAGTGCTGCAGAGCCTCGCCGGCCTGAAAATGATCTGCGATCTTTTCCCGGCGGACCGCCAAAGAACCCGTCCAGTCGAGACCGGTTTCGTGGTTCAGCACCTGACGACCGGCCCGGCTCATCAGCAACACGACCTGGCGGCCGGAGCGCAATAACTCCTCGGTCAGGCGCAAGCCGTAAACGGCCCCCGAAGCGCCGG
>LGVF01087566.1_pt1 | contig 10582 bp, 14 predicted proteins | sample 469901 | NCBI WGS metagenome assembly LGVF01 (sample SAMN03893561, study PRJNA290197) | marine sediment metagenome | material: sediment; isolation source: combined push core samples #3730, #5133, and #5579 collected at Hydrate Ridge | place: Pacific Ocean: Hydrate Ridge | reverse complement strand
GCCGATCCTCCTGTATGCCGGATAATGAATTACGACAAATTCCGCTACGAGCAGAAGAAAAAAACACAGGAAGCCAAGAAAAAGCAAGTCGTTATAGAAACAAAAGAGATCAAGTTCCGACCTAAAACAGATGTACATGATCTCAATTTTAAAATTAAGAATATCAAGAAATTCCTGGCAAATAACAATAGAGTAAAATTGACCATGAGGTTCAGAGGGAGAGAAATTGTCTACTCCCAGACTGTTGGCATTGATGCAATGAACAGAATTGCCGACACCCTCAAAGATGATGCAGTTATCCTGCAGATGCCTAAGATGGAGGGTCGTCAGCTGGTAATGTTTGTAGGGCCAAAAACTTAAAACGAACCATACTCACCTTCAACGGGCAAATAACGTAGCGGTGTAAAGGAGTGATATCATGCCGAAAATGAAAACAAACAGAGGTGCAGCAAAGCGCTTCAAAGCAACCGGATCAGGTAAAATCAAGCGGAACAAGGCTTATGCCAGTCATATCTTGACCAAAAAAAGTACAAAGCAGAAACGTGGATTACGAAAAGCAGGACTCGTTGATCCTTCCAACGTTAAGGCAATAAAGAAAATTTTACCATACATGTAATATCGAGGAGTATACCCATGCCACGCGTAACACGAGGTTTTAAGGCACGCAGAAGAAGAAATAGAGTTCTGAAACTCGCAAAAGGTTATAGAGGTGGAAGATCACGCCTCTACAGAACAGCCACTGAGGCTGTTGATCGGGCATTATGTTATGCATACCGCGACAGACGAACCAAGAAAAGAGATTTTCGTCGTCTCTGGATTGCCCGTATCAATGCCGGAGCACGCATGAACGATATGAGCTACAGCAAGTTGATGGGAGGTCTGAAAAAAGCCCAAGTGGATCTAGACCGAAAGGTACTTGCCAATCTCGCTATTCTTGATGCAGATGCCTTCTCAAAGGTAGTACAGATTGCGAAAGAAGCTAACGCATAATCAGACTGTCCCTGTATCATGATTTTTCTGTATGCCGGTTTTTGGTTTTAAACTAAAAACCGGTTTACTGTTTCTTTGAGCATATACTTTTACCATGGAACAAGAACTACAAAGCCTGGAAAACGAGGCTAAAGAACAACTGGCAGAACTAAGCACTGTTGACCAGTTGGAGGAATTCAGGATTCGTTTTCTGGGGCGCAAAGGTCGCTTCAGCACAGCTATGCGGCAACTGGGATCGGTTGCAAAAGAGGACAGGCCACGTCTTGGACAACTGGCAAACAGGCTTAAAAATGAAGTTGAGAAACTCTTTGAAGTAAAACACACTTCCCTGAAAGCTGATTCCCAAACTGCCCGACAAGATAGTGTTATGCCTGACCTTACCCTTCCCGGCAGATGGTCTGCTCCAGGCAAACTTCACCCTGTAACCCAGGTGATGAATGAAGCCTGCTCCATTTTTGAACAACTCGGTTTTTCTGTTGCTGAAGGCCCGGATGTGGAAACCGATCATTATAATTTTGAGGCCTTAAATATCCCCGCCCACCACCCTGCCAGGGATATGCATGATACCTTCTATATAAGTGATTCCATACTGCTGCGTACCCATACCTCTCCGATGCAGGCCCGGGTGATGGAAGTACAGCAACCCCCCCTGCGCCTCATTGCCCCCGGCAAGGTGTACAGGTGTGATTCGGATATTACCCATACCCCCATGTTTCAGCAGGTGGAAGGTTTCCTGGTTGATAAGGATGTCTCTTTTGCAGACCTTAAAGGCATACTCACGGTCTTTATCAGGCAGATGTTTGAAAAAGACCTGTCCCTGCGCTTTCGTCCCAGTTTCTTCCCATTCACTGAACCGAGTGCAGAGGTGGATATTGCCTGCGTCATGTGTGACGGAGCCGGCTGCCGAATATGCCAGAAAACCGGATGGCTTGAGATTCTTGGTTCCGGCATGATCGACCCTGAAGTGTTTAAAATGGTTGGTTACGATCCTGAAGTATATAGCGGATTTGCCTTTGGCCTTGGAATTGAACGCATTGCAATGCTGAAATACGGCATTGATGATATCCGACTCTTTTATGAAAACGATCAGCGTTTTCTTTCACAATTTTAGTGCCTTAGAAAAAGAACTATGAAGTTTACCTTAAACTGGTTGCAGAACTATGTAGATACGGCAAGTCTCACCCCCGAACAGCTTGCAGACCGGCTCACTATGCTTGGTTTGGAAGTTGACTCAATGACTCCTCTCTACCAGGAACTATCTCCCCTGAAGACCGGGCTTGTAGTTTCCTGTGGAAAACACCCGAACGCAGACAAACTCAGCCTCTGCCAGGTCGATGTTGGCGAGGAAACATTGCAGATTGTCTGCGGCGCCCCCAACGTGAGAAAAGGCCTTGCTGTAGTCGTCGCCGTCCCCGGCACCCTCCTCCCTGGAAATCTTAAAATTAAAAAATCCAAGGTTAGAGGCATAGAATCCTTTGGCATGATCTGTTCAGAGAGTGAACTGCAACTAAGTGATGATCATACCGGAATCATGGAACTGCCTGAAGGTACGATACCGGGGAAGTCCTTTATCAAAACAATGGGCCTGGATGACATTTTTATTGAAGTTGACCTGACTCCCAATCGACCTGACTGTGCATCTGTGATAGGCATCGCCAGAGAAATCGGTGGCATTACCGAAAAACCGCTGACGATCCCTGTAACTGATGCAAAAATAGAACATACCAGCAATGAGTTCTCCGTTGCTGTAGAATCCGATGAACTCTGTCCACGATATGCCGGTAAGCTGATCAAAAACATAACCATCGGCCCATCACCCTGGTGGCTGAGAAAACGTCTTCTCTCTATAGGCCTGCGACCGATCAACAATATTGTTGATATTACTAATTTTGTAATGATGGAATATGGCCAGCCCCTGCATGCCTTTGACTTTGATACTCTGGCTGATGAAAAAATTATTGTCCGTACACCACGGGAAAATGAAACAACCTTTACTACCCTGGATAACAGCAAGCGTCCAATTGATCCCGACACCTTGCTGATCTGCGACGGTGAAAAGCCGATCGCTGTTGCCGGTGTCATGGGCGGCATGAACTCTGAAGTAACCGATAAGACCACAAATATCCTTCTGGAAAGTGCCTGTTTCAACGCGGTCTCTATCAGGAAGACAGCAAGAAAACTCAATCTTGCAACAGATGCTTCCTACCGCTTTGAACGTGGTGTCGATCCTGACGGCACAATAAATGCTCTTAATCGGGCAGCTGACCTCATTTGCGAAATTGCAGGCGGGGAACTATCCGACGACGGTATCGATGTCTATGGCGGCAAGAAACCGCTCAACTCGCAGACTCTTCGAATATCCCGCACCAATAGTCTTCTTGGTACTGACCTTACCGCTGACGCTATGGCAGAACTGCTTGAATCTATAGATATTCGCTGTAAAAATAAAGATGAGGATACGCTATGGGTCAATCCTCCGTCCTTCAGGATTGATATAGAAAGAGAGGCGGATCTGGTTGAAGAAGTTGCACGTTTATACGGATATGACAATATTCCCGTCACCCTGCCCCAGGTTAATCTCAGTTATCCTGAACAGGACAGTAGTCGGCGGAAGCGCAACAAGCTCACAATTAATCTTACCTCCATTGGCTATACCGAAGCGATTAATTACAGTTTTGTATCCGCAGACCATGCTGATATGCTGTCTCTTTCCGATACAGATATACGACGTCAGACTGTTGCTCTTCTTAATCCGCTCAGTGAAGACCAGGCTGTAATGCGATCCATGCTTCTACCCTCCCTTTTGGAAAATGCCAAAAGAAACATCAGTTTTCAGAAAACTGCGGTCAAAATGTTTGAAATAGGAAAAGTTTTCATTCCGATCGGTGAAAACGTTCAGCCTACTGAAAAGAGTCGCCTCACTGCGGTCTTATCAGGAAGCCGTCATGGAGAAAATTCTCCCCTTCACTACAAAAATGATCCGGTCGATATCTTTGACGCAAAAGGCGGCGTAGAATTTATTATCAAAAACATGTCTCTTGCCGCCGGCACAGGTAAAGAAAGCTTCAAATTCAAACGACCTCACGAAGGGAAATGTGAGCCTTTCGCTGAGCCTGAATATTCACTTGATATCTGTTACGACGATAGAGTCGTTGGCACCCTTGGAAAGATCAAAAACAAAACCCTGAAAAACTTCAGTATTAAACATGATGTATATTATTTTGATCTTGATTATGATGCGGTCTGCGAGATAAAATCGTTTGCCAGGAAATTTGCATCGCTGCCGGTCTATCCCTCGGTTAAAAGAGATATCGCTCTTATAGTACCAGAGACTATCTCATCCGGTGAACTCCTTGATCTCGTCAAATCTGTTAAGGACAAACTCGTTGAAAGCTCTGTAATATTCGATGTGTTTCAGGGAGAAAAAGTTCAACCAGGCCACAAAAGCGTAGCATTATCCATTACATACAGATCTTCAACCAAAACGCTTACGGAAAAAAATGTGGAGAAATCCCATTCAAAAATAGTACGTTTGCTTACTGAAAAATTCGAGGGAAGTTTCCGCGATGAATGACAGATATACCAATACAAAACATAACAACCTGACCAGAAGAGAACTAGCGGAGAGCTTATCCAACCGGCTGGGATACTCCCAGAGCAACTGTGCCCTTATTGTTGACAGTTTTCTTGATAAAATGAAACAGACACTTCTGGACGGTGAAACGATTAAACTTGTTCATTTTGGAACGTTCACAGTTCGGAATAAGGCACCACGCAAGGGACGAAACCCGCGTACCGGTGAAACGATCACCATCAAAAAACGACAGACGGTAAGTTTTCGCCCAAGTAAAAAACTCAGAGAACTGGTGAACAAGTAGCAGCATAGAAATACTTTTCCGGTGAATATGGCGTACCCTGGTCATTATGAAAAATAATATTCCAGATAAGCTCTATTTTAAGATTGGCGAGGTTGGAAAACTGGCCGATGTGCCCACCCATGTATTGCGCTACTGGGAATCTGAATTTCCCGACATACGGCCCAAAAGAGCCAACTCGAAGCAGAGACTCTATCGCAGAAAAGATGTTGAACTGATCCTGCAGGTCAAAACACTGCTGCATGAACAGGGTTACACTATTGCAGGGGCCAGGAAATTTCTAAAAAGTGGACAGGAGATCTATGATCCTGTGCAGGATATTAACCAGATCAGCAATCAGTTCTCCAAAAATCTGGCGACGATTAAACAAGAGCTGAAAGAACTGCAGGAGCTTCTTGTTGCTAGAAAAGAATAGCAGGATTCATGTCGTATTGTTGACAGCAGCTAAAACAAGTAGTAAATAAATCGACACATTTCGGGATGTGGCGCAGCCTGGTAGCGCACTTGTCTGGGGGACAAGGGGCCGGAGGTTCAAATCCTCTCATCCCGACCATTAATATCAAGCACTTACAGTTTTTGCTGTAGGTGCTTTTTTGGTTAATTCACACACCTGGTCCACCACCTGGTCCACCGTCCCATAACTAACCACACAGATAGTCGATAGGGGGTACACCCCCTCCCCTATATATACATCCCCCTCAAACAATTACAGAAAATCTCCTGATACGCACCTTGCGTAAATCTCTTTATTTGTTGTATCTTAAATTAACTTACTAGAATTACAAGAAACACACTGCCTCAACCGACGATGGCCATTATGTGAGTTGTATACTTGGTTGATGACGTGGTTGGTTGCAATAGAGGCCAATAGATTAAGTTCATATATAGTGGAAATATGTTGACTTTGGCAGATAGGATTTTGTTACGAATATTGTGGATATATGTTGACTTTACAGAACATATTTTCAGAAAGGAAAGGGTGTTGTAGATTGAACCGACTGTTTTGAGATATATACCAAGTGTAAATCGGTTTCTTGCTGACAAGGTGGAAGGAATTAGAATCAAGGTTCTCCTAAAAATTCAGCGGTTTCTCTCTAATAAAAAGATGATATCAACTCCTCTCTATCTGTGTTTCCACTTCGTTCCTTCCAGCTACCTGGAAATCACTAACAAGACGCTTCTCCCTAACATAATAAAAAACAATGGGTGAGCCCTGGAGGACTCTGTGAATCCTCTAACATTACTTAAATAGCCAATGAAAAAACCAAAAATTAAGGGCTTGGTTTACTCGACCGACACAGGTCGAACCTGTCCGAACTGTGGACATTCGATAAAACAATGTTGCTGCCCAAATAAGCTAAGCAGGCAACAAGGTGACGGCGTGGTACGAGTAAGTAGACAGACCAAAGGCCGTAAGGGCAGTGGAGTTAGCTTAATAACCGGAGTGCCTCTTGGTGAGGCGGAACTGAAAAAGCTAGCTAAACAGCTCAAAAAAAATTGTGGTTCAGGAGGAACCGTCAAAAATGGGGTTATTGAGATTCAGGGTGATCATCGAGTAATTCTTGTAAAGACTCTAATAAATTTGGGTTATAAAGCCAAACAAGCTGGGGGATGAACCTCCATGTCTCTATATTCGAGAATGACCGAGCCGACAGTCAAGATTGCTCCTATGAACCTGACTTAAAATTCTATTAAACTCTTTTTATCATGATCAATAGAGCTGCAGTAATACTAAAATATAAAGAACCGGCTGTAAAATGGATCAATGACGCTGACCCATATAACGAAAATCCAGGTATTTCATTAGGATCCGTTAATGAAGATAACACCGTTTATCTCATAAGTGATCAAGATGCTGACAGCTCTGCTATTCTCAAAAAATGGCTTAATTTGAACTATAAAGCTCTTTTTGAGAGTGAACTTGAAGAGTGGTATGCTGATGAAAAATTATGGCCTAAGAAACGAGACATAAAATTATTTCATGAGTGGTTCGAAGTTGAATGTCATACGGTGATTATAGACACCATTGAGGGACCAATCGAGGATGATGAAATTTAATAATCTTTCCACTTAGCAAAAAATGAGAAAGATGCTTTTTCGTACCTATCTGGTGGTCAAGATATCTTCTATCTCTCTGAACTGTTAAAGTGTTCATGAATCTAAGCCTAAGATTTTCAAGTCCCAATCGAAGCCTTCCATGGATACCTTTTTTCACCTGAAAACTGGACCGGTTAGAATCCGCAGACAAGACCTTTACAGTAGGCAGCATCCTATCATTCTGAATCAACCTTTTTTTTGATACCAACTATGAGGTAAGACTATGAAACCATTTGATCTCACAGAGCATCCGGAGGGCGGCCGATTTTCAGAGGTGTTCCGGTCGGCAAATAGTGTCACTTCATCGAACGGCAAGACCAGATCGGCCTTAACCCATATCTATTTCTCACTCCGCCCCGGAGAAGTTAGTAGGTTTCACAAAGTGAGCTCGGATGAAGTCTGGAACCTGTACCAGGGAACAGGGCTCATCCTCTATATCTGGGACGGTACATCTACACCTCCCGAACGCACCATCCTGTCGGCCGACAACAACTGTTTTTGCTTAGTTGTTCCTGCAAGCATGTGGCAGGCTGCAGAACCTATAACCGATCCCGTCCTCGTCGGCTGTTCGGTTGCCCCCGGGTTTGAGTTTTCCGATTTTACTCTAATTGATTCGGATTCGGAGGAAGCAAGACTGCTCGTCTCGATAACTCCCGAGTTGTCCAGATACATCATCCCCAACAAGGCTGAGGACTGACAGTCGTGCTGGCTTTGACTGCTCGTATTTTGCTCACTTTTCGCGGTGACACCCTAGATCTATTGCGAAGAACACCAGACGCGAACGGTACCATCATTTACCCACTATCCCGCCGGGCCTCGATAAAGGATATTTTTGAAGGTCTTGGACTGCCGCACACTGAAGTGAGCAGGATTATCCTTAGTCGACAAGAGCAGACCTTTGAGAAGATTGTTCTAAACGGCGAACATTATGAAATCCACCCACTCACCTCGGCTATGCCGCCGACCATGGCGAGCACACTCCGTCCGATACCCCTGGCTAGCTATAGTTTTTTGGTTGACATCAATGTTGGTCGGCTGGCAGGACTGCTGAGGATAGCAGGAATCGACACAGAGGCTGTCGAGCCTGAGAGTACCGATTCCAACACCGTCCAAAGAGCCATCGACGAGAAGCGCATCCTGCTGACGAGAAACAGGGATATTCTCAAGCAACGTAGGCTGGTGTTTGGCCGGCTGGTGCGTAGCGAGAACCCTGATGATCAACTGCGGGAAATAGTAGATCTCTATCGGTTGCAAAACCGCCTCCTACCATTTACTCGCTGTATCGCCTGCAATGGTTTGCTCAACGAGGTGCCAAAAGATGCTATCATCGACCGCCTTCTGCCACTGACCAAAAAATATTACACCCTATTCAGCCAATGCGCCGCTTGCGGCAAAATCTACTGGCGTGGCAGCCATCACGATAGGATGACCGACAAACTAGAAAAGATTTTCGGCTATAAACCGTAGTTTATCTGTTTGATAGGCTGATTCATGTTCATTTGTCACAACGGTTGAAGTATTTGTCATCATTATTGGAAAAGGGATAAAATTAATTTACTAAAGTAAACATAGCTATATTGGAGATTGACCGAGGCGTAAGTCAAGATATCTCCTATGAATCTTGACAGCGAACAGAGTCCATATAGCTCCTATCTTTTTTAGGTTCTTCCGGGTTAAGCGTACTTTTGAGATGAGCCCAGTCAACATCAGAGTAAAATAGGATATTGGTGTATGGTGCCAGGGCAATCTCACCATTCGTATGGTGAATAGTAGCCAAGCCCATCTTATCGGCACTGTATAACAGGCGATATGCGGCGGTCGCGTTACCGCACTCAACTGCTCTTCTATAAACTTCATCGTTCCGGTGATTTTATCCTCACTTACTATTTAGCGATTTCCTTTTGAGTTGACATGCCGTAGCCTGTGAGCTACAATGTTGTTATGAGATACGAAGTTGAAAAGACGGAAGTCTTTGACAACGACAAATGGCTCAAGAAACTGAGGGATCACAAGGCTGTACTCACTATTGCCAAGCGCATCGATAGGGCCATCGCTGGAAACTTCGGTGATGTTGCTCCTGTTGGTGAGGGTGTCAGCGAAATGAGGATTTTTGTCGGTCCCGGTTATCGACTCTATTACACTATCCGTCACCACACCATAATCTTTATGCTTTGTGGCGGAGACAAGTCGACACAGGAAAAAGACATCAAAAAAGCCAAGAAGATGGCGAAAGTCGTATAGGAGGATATCATGAAAATTAAAACAAGCCCTTACAATCCTTTTGATTACCTGGAAACAAAGGAAGAGATAAACGAATACATGAATGACGCCTTTATGGATGATGATCCTCAGCTTTTTCTCATTGCTCTTGGTCACCTGGCCAGGAAAAAAGGCATGACTAAAATTGCCAGGCAAACAGGATTGAACCGTGAAAGCCTTTATAAATCCCTGTCCGGTGAAGGTAATCCGAAATTTACTACTATCAGCAGGGTCAGCAAGGCTCTTGGTTGTAAATTGGCTGTTGTGTAAAAAAATTTCATTTCGCTGACACCTCCACATAAGCGCTGCATTTTTCAGGATCACAACCTAGACCAGGCCTCAGTTATGCCTAGACTCGGCTTGGTAATTAACTCTCCAGAAGCTCTTCATCCGGAGGTTCTTTGAGCTTTGGGGTGAATCTTATAATTTTCCCTAAGGATTTTTTTTCCGTTTGCTTTGCCGTTTCGACTTCGTACTGCATTTGAAGCTTCACAAAATACTCATCAGAGAGGCCGAAAAACTTCGCGAGCTTCAAGCCATTAGTAGTCGAAATACTACGCTTACCTCTGATGATTTCTCCAAGAGCGGTCTGGCTAATACCTGTACTTTGAGATACCTTGTATTTAGTAAGTCCAAACGGTTCTATAAATTCTTCCTGTAGTACAACACCTGGATGTTCGAACGGAATTTTTTGTGCCATAATATGTATCTCCCTAATGGTAATCTACTATTTCCACTTCAGTCGCATCCCCATCCGAGAAGTAGAAACATATCCTCCATTGGTCGTTTATTCTGATCGAATATTTATCTAGCTTTTTCTTGCCACAATATTGTTCCAATTGAATACTTGGAGGAACATTTAAATCATCAAGAACTGAAGATGCAGCAATCATGTTCAGTTTTCGTCTGGCTATCCTCTGTATGTCTTGAGGGAGCTTTTTTGAAAACTGTCCTTCCCACATTTTTGCTGTCTCTTTACAGTTAAAGCTCTTGATCCCCATGCTTAAACACTACCGCACGCCGATACTATTGTCAAGCGATACTGGCTGAGAAAATAATTAGTGATTTTCAATAATTGTTTAACAACCGTGTAAGAAAGTAGAGAGTTATTGCAACGTTCTTTATTATCAAGCTTTCATTGACAAACTTATTCTTTCAGAAAGAAAGATCTTTAATATGGTTTGTTTTTTATTTAAAATCGGGTAGAGAATCTACGAAAAAGGCGACTTTCACCGTCCCAACCCAGGCAAGGAAGCCAGGCGATACCAAGTGAGAAACGCATGGATTTTTTAACCAGAGCAGGGGTGACACCATTAACACACGTGCTATCTGGAAAAAAAGGGGTTGGGAGGGGGTGTTGC
>LGVF01068641.1_pt1 | contig 10602 bp, 7 predicted proteins | sample 469901 | NCBI WGS metagenome assembly LGVF01 (sample SAMN03893561, study PRJNA290197) | marine sediment metagenome | material: sediment; isolation source: combined push core samples #3730, #5133, and #5579 collected at Hydrate Ridge | place: Pacific Ocean: Hydrate Ridge | reverse complement strand
TAAAGAGAATTCATTAAGTAGTTCTTTTGTCCTTGTATAGGTATGTGGTTGAAAAGCTACTATGATTTTTTTGTCCTGAATTTTCTTTGCTGCTTCAAGTGTCGCTTTAATCTCTGCCGGGTGATGAGCATAATCATCTATGATCTTAGCACCGGTATGAGTACCTTTAAATTCAAATCTTCTCTGGGCTCCTTTAAAAGAGCGAAGGGCACTTTGAATAATGTCGAATTCTATTCCATAATTATGTGCAATTGAAATTGCCGCTAAACTATTGTAAATATTATGTCTTCCTGGAATTGACAATTCGATTTTTCCTAATATTTCATCGTTGAAGAGCAAGTCGAATTTTGGTGTTCCCAAATCGTTATAAGTAATATTTTTTGCAGTGTAGTTAGATTCGTTTGAAATACCAAAAGTTACAACGTTATCAATAGTTAAGTGCGAGAGAATTTTTTTCGCATTAAAATCATCGTTGTTAATTATCAGCTGACCTTTTTTAGGTAGTTGATTTGCGAATTTTGTAAAAGCATCAACTATATGATTCAGATCTTCAAAATAATCTAAATGATCCTCGTCGATATTTAAAATAACAGCAGTATTATAATGGAAATCCAAGAAATTCTCTTTATATTCGCAGGCTTCAGTTATTATGATATCGCTATTGCCAATTTTAGCATTTCCGCCGATTTCGGGTACAATCGCCCCGATTAAAACTGTAGGATCCAAATTGGTTTGGTTGAAAATAACTGAGGTCATTGAAGTCGCAGTAGTTTTGCCATGAGCTCCAGCGATAGCAATTGAAGATTCGAAATCTTTCATTATTACCCCTTGTATTTCTGAGCGACTCATCATTGGAATTTGTAAATCTTTTGCTTTTTTCATTTCAGCGTTGTTTTCGCCAACTGCTGATGAGTAAACAAGTAAATCTATATCTGAATGAATATTATCCTCTGAGTGATTATAAAATATTTCCACGCCAAGAGTTTCTAGATGTTTTGTAATTTCTGATGAATGAATGTCAGATCCTGTAACTTTGATATTATTATTAATAAGTATCTCCGCTAAAGCACTAACACCAATGCCTCCGATGCCAATTAAATGTACATTTTTTAATGAATTAATCTCAATCATTTTACCTCTCCTAATCGTCAATGCAACAAGAATTATAACACAATTCTCAATTTTATTAAATAAATTTATTAAATTGATTGATAAATTTATAAAAAATGAATATTATTGATATAACAAGTGTAAATATACGATGGGTGATGAAATATTATGAAGAGAAATATGAGGGTTGGAGCAGTTTTGAAAACACTTACTGATTATCCAGGTCAAGTTTTCACATTAAATTATTTTGTAGAAAAATTGGCAGCTGCAAAATCAAGTGTAAGTGAAGATATCGTGATACTAAAAAGAATATTCAACGAACTCGATTTAGGTAGAATTGAGACAATTACAGGAGCAGCAGGTGGAGTGGTTATAAAACCTTATAAAAGTGATGAAAGCAAAGAAAAAATTGTTTTGGAAATTATCCAAGAGTTACAGGATGCTAGTCGATTAATTCCAGGAGGATTTCTGTATTATGCAGATGTTCTTTATAATCCTCACGTTGTAAAAGATTTAGGTGAAATAATTGCTCAAAGATTTTCTGAAAATGAGATTGATTATATTATGACGGTAGAAACAAAAGGAATACCTATTGCGTTGATGACTGCGAATTTCTTGAATGTTCCTTTAGTAGTCACGCGTAAAGATAATCGAGTATCAGAAGGCGCTACTATTAGCATTAATTATGTTTCGGGAACAACTGGTAAACTTCAGACAATGTATTGTGCTAAGAGATCTATCAAAGCGAATAGCAAAGTTCTCATTGTAGATGATTTCTTAAAAGGTGGAGGAACTATTAGAGGGATGATGGATTTAGTGAGAGAATTTGACTCAGAAGTTGTTGGAAAAGCAGTTTTTATGGAAAACGTAGGACAAAAGAAAAAGATGATTGATGATGATTATTATTCTATTCTGAAAATGGATATTATAAATAATGATGTATTTGTTAGTTCGAATATTAAATAAATTGTTAATAATAATACAAATTTTGTGAAAAATATGATACTATTTAATGTATAGACAGCATAGACGAAAGGTAGGAAAATATATGAATATTACAGATGTTAGAATCAGAAAATTGAGTAATGATGGTAAAATGAAGGCGATTGTTTCGGTGACTTTTGATGACGCATTTGTAGTTCACGATATTAAAATTATCGAGGGACAAAATGGTTTATTTGTTGCAATGCCGAGTAGGAAGGTTGCTGAGGGTGATTATAGAGATATTGCGCATCCTATTAATTCAGAAACTAGAAATTTAATTCAAGATAGAATATTTGAAGAATATGAGAAAGCAAAAATTGACGTAAATGCAGAAGAATAAGAGATTCATATGAATCTCTTTTTGCGTGTGGAGGATAGTATGAAAATTAAATCAATAATATTGGCAGCGGGTCAGGGAACTCGAATGAAATCAGAAAAACCGAAGGTACTACATAAGATTGCTGGAGTTCCATTAGTGGAACATGTAATAAGGTTGTCTTCGGTGATTGACAAACAAAAACCTGTAGTGGTAATTGGTCATCAAGCGGATTTGGTTGAAAGTGAGTTATCTCACTTGGATATTGATTTTGCAGTTCAAAATGAGCAGTTGGGAACAGGGCATGCCGTAAAAATATGTTTAGACCAAATTCAAGAGAATCAAATTGTATTGATTCTATATGGAGATACACCTTTAATAAAAACCGAGACCATAGAAAATTTTATTGAATTTTATGATGAAAACGTCTTGGATTTAAGCGTAATGACGATGAAAGTACCTAATCCCAAAGGATACGGTAGAATCATAAGAGAAAATGATAAATTTACTAAAATAGTTGAAGAAAAAGATGCAACTGACTTAGAAAGAAAAGTAAGTGAAGTGAATAGTGGTATATATTTAATAAATAGTTCGCTTCTAATAAAGCATATCAGCGACATTGGTAATGATAATCAACAAAATGAATTTTATTTGACAGATTTAGTAGAAATTTTTAATCAAGAAGGATATAATGTAGACGCTTATTGCATAGAGGATTATTCTGAATTACTAGGAATCAACAACCGAGTGCAATTGGCTGAAGCAGAAAAGATAATAAGACATAGAATAAATGAAAAATTGATGCTAGATGGCGTGACGATTATTGATCCTGATAATACTTATATTGAATCTGATGTAATTATAGGAAATGACACTATTATTTATCCTGGTACAATCTTAAAAGGAAAAACTGTTATTGGTACAAATTGTGAAATAGGGCCTAGAACAGTAATTGAAAATTCGATAATTGAGCAAGGTGTAGTAGTAAAGGAATCACAGGTGTTAGATAGTAAAGTCGGCAATTTTACGAAGGTTGGTCCATATGCATATATCAGGCCGGGATCAAACATTGGAAATGAAGTAAAAATTGGAGATTTTGTAGAAATCAAAAATTCAAACATCGGTGATAACACGAAAATATCGCATCTTACTTATGTTGGCGATGGAGATGTAGGCAAAAATGTGAATCTTGGCTGTGGTGTTGTTTTTGTCAATTATGATGGAGTGAATAAAAACCGAACAGCAGTTGATGATAATTCATTTATTGGATGCAATGTGAATTTGATTGCTCCGGTATCTGTAAAAGAAAATGCTTATGTGGCAGCAGGAACTACTGTTACAAAAGAGGTTCCTGAAGGATCGTTGGCTATTGGACGAGAGAAACAAAGAAATATTGAAGGTTGGGTAACTAGAAAAAGAAAGAAAAAGTAGGAGGACTAAATGCATACTCAAGGAAAAAAAATTAAAATTTTTTCTGGCAATTCAAATCCAGAATTAGCACAAAAAATTTGTTCTGAATTAGGAATCCCATTAGGGGATGCAACCGTTAAATCATTTAGCGATGGTGAAATTTCAGTTAATATTGGGGAAACTGTAAGGGGTGCAGATGTATTTGTTATTCAGTCTGTGTCGCCACCGCTTGTTAATAAGTACTTAATGGAGTTGCTTATTTTAATTGATGCCCTTAAGAGAGCATCTGCTGGTAGAATTACAGCTGTAGTACCATATTACGGTTATGCTAGACAAGACAGAAAAGCTAAGGCGAGAGATCCGATTTCAGCAAAACTTGTTGCAAATATGATTACCAAGGCTGGTGCTGATAGAGTTTTGACAATGGATTTACACGCTGCGCAAATTCAAGGGTATTTTGATATACCAGTAGATCATTTAGTAGGTTCACCTATTTTATCTGAGTATTTTATTAATAAAAAAATTGAAGATTTAGTAGTTGTTTCACCGGATTTAGGAAGTGTTACTAGAGCGAGAAGTTTTGCTGATAGACTAAACTGTTCGATTGCGATTATTGATAAAGTGAGACCAGAAGCTAACGTATCTGAAATTATGAATATTATCGGAGATATCGAGGGGAAAAACGTAATACTAATTGATGATATGATCGATACAGCGGGAACGATTACTAATGGAGCTGCTGCACTGAGAGAAATGGGAGCTAAAGAAATTTATGCTTGTTGTACTCATGCGGTATTATCAGGTCCTGCTATCGACCGTATTAAAAAATCTGAGATAAAAGAATTGGTTGTATTAGATACAATCAAGTTGGCAGATGATATGAGATTAAAGAACATTACTGAATTAACAGTTTCGCGTGTTTTTGCTGAATCAATTAGAAGAATTTATAATAACGATTCAATATCAACATTATTTGATTAATCAGTAAAAAAAATATAAATAACTGGGCGATAATGCTCAGTTTTTTTTGTGTTATAATAGCTTTAATTGGAGGATTGAAATGAAATTAATTGTAGGGCTTGGGAATCCAGGTAAAAAATACGAACTGACAAGGCACAATATCGGATTTATTGTGCTTGATTATATTGCGAAAAAATATAACACACCGATATCTAAAATTAAATTCAAGTCTTATTATAATGAAATAAGAGTGGGAAACGAAAAGGTGATTTTGTTGAAGCCACAAACATATATGAATCTTTCCGGCGAAGCGGTATTATCTATAGTAAAATATTACGATTTAGATATCGACGATATTTTACTTATTTATGATGATATCGATATTGACTTTGGAACAATAAGAATTCGTAAAAAAGGCAGTGGTGGAACTCACAATGGAATGCGAAATACCATATATCATTTACAGTCGGATCAATTTGCAAGACTTAGATTCGGAATAGGAAAATCCGAACAAAAACAGTTGACTGATTATGTGCTTGAAAACTTTCCAAAAGAAGATTGGGATAAACTTAGAGATACTGTAATAAGAGCTGCAGAGGCCGCTGAGGAGTTCATCCTTAATGGTGTTGATGCTTCAATGAACAAATACAATGGTTAGGTGAAAAAAATGAGATTATCAAAACAAATATTTTTAAATTCCAAAACTTATAATGAAATAATTAAAAGCTATGAAACTGAACTATCCGCACTTAATATCAGTGGAATAAGTGAATCTTTAGCAAGTATGATTATCTCGAATCTTTTAAATTACAGTGCAAATAATGCTGTGGTAGTTGTTTCGACAGAAAGCCAGGCTAGAAGGATATTTGAAGAAATCAAGGAAAACAGCGACCATAATGTACTATATTTCCCTAAAAAAGAGTTGATGATGAGTCATATTTTTACTGAAAGCAAGGATATGATTTGGGAAAGAGTAAGTTCGATTAATAAAATTGTATTTGATGACGAAAAAAAAATAGTCGTTGTAAGCATTGAATCATTAATGTATAGATTAATGAGTATTTCTGATTGGAAAAAATATTATATCAAGTTTAATCTAGGAGAGAGTCTACCATTTGATTTGTTAAAGGAAAAAGCTGTTGAAATGGGGTATGAGAGAGTCGATATCACTGAAACTCCCGGGCATTTTAGTATCAGGGGGGGGATTTTTGATGTTTATCCACCTGATTTGGAACATCCGATCCGGCTTGAGTTTTTTGGTGATGAAATCGATTCCATTAGAATCTTTGATGAACTAACACAAAAATCGATAGAAAAATGTGATTCTTTTATTTTAACACCTGCAGTTGAAGGGTGCTTCAGTAAGGAACAAATTGATTATTTATGTGAAAAATTATTAGAAGATGGGCATGATTCATTTGTAGAGGAAATAAAAAGTGGTATATATCGCGAACATCTCGATCAACTCTTACCATACTTGAATGAAAAAAACGCTACAATTATTGATTACGTAAATAATCCAAATTTGTTTTTTGTCGATTTAGATAAGGTTTTGGATAGATATGATCATATTAGCGAGGATTTTGTCGAGAGATTCAAGGACTTGTTAGAACGTGGAGAAGTGCTTCCAAAACAATCTGAAGTTATAGTTCCGAAAGAATATCTGCTTAACAAGATTAAACGGAATCCAATTATAAACTTCAATAGTTTTAGCGGATTGAATGATGATATCAAATACGATGAAATAGTTAGTTTTAAAATGGGAACTGCAAATGAATATTTTGGTAAAATCGACTTGTTGATCAAGGAATTAGAGAATTTTAAATATAGAGGATATCGTATTTTCGTTGTTATAAATGATGAAGAAAAATATAAACTAATTAATAAAGTTGCAAGGGAAAAAGGTTTTATTTTCGATTATAAAGAAAGTTTAGAGAAGCCATTAAAAACATCGCAGGTAGCTGTAGTCAGAGGATATTTAGAAACTGGATTTGTTTTATTGCCGATTAAAACGATTGTTTTGACAGAAAAAGAGATATTTGGGACTAGAAAAAAACGAAGAATCAAGAGATTTAATGAAAATTCCAAGATGCTCCGCTCGTTTAGAGAGTTGAAAGTAGGAGACTATGTCGTACATGAAGGCCATGGTATCGGTAAATATTTAGGTGTTCGTCAAGTTGAAGTAGAAGGAGTCAGAAAAGATTATTTAACGATTCAATATAAAAATGAAGAATATTTATATATCCCCATAAATCAGATGCAACTTATTCAGAAATATGTCGGTGGAGATGTCGAGAAGGTAAAAGTTAATCGATTGGGTACTGGTGAGTGGCAAAAGACAAAGGCGAGAGCAAAAAAAGCCATTGATGACATGTCGGATGAATTGATTAAATTGTATTCTGAAAGGATGAACAAGAAAGGGTATCAGTTTTCTTTTGATACTGATTGGCAAAGAGAATTTGAAAGTCTATTTCCTTTTGAGGAGACGCCTGATCAGTTAAAGAGTATAGATGAGATAAAAAGCGACATGGAGAAATCTGTTCCTATGGATAGACTTCTATGTGGCGATGTAGGATATGGAAAAACAGAAGTAGCTCTACGTGCGGCTTTTAAAGCGATTGTAGATAGTAAACAGGTGGCGATTTTAGTGCCGACTACGATTTTAGCTCAGCAACATTATAATACTATGGTACAGAGATTTTCAAAATATCCGATTAAGGTTGAAATGCTCAGTAGGTTCAGAAATAAAAAACAACAAGAGTATATTGTCGATGACCTTAGAAAAGGTATGATCGATGTAGTCATTGGTACTCATAGGATGTTATCAAATGATGTGAAATTTAAAGATTTAGGATTGTTGGTTATTGATGAAGAACAAAGATTTGGCGTAAGACACAAAGAAAAGATAAAAGCATTAAAAACCAATGTAGATGTATTGGCATTGTCGGCGACTCCAATTCCAAGAACTCTTCATATGTCCATGTTGGGTGTAAGAGATCTTAGTATTATTGAAGATCCACCGGAAGACAGGTATCCTATACAAACATATGTCATGGCATATAAGGAAAACATTATTCGTGAAGCGATTATCAGGGAGATCGATAGAGGTGGACAAGTTTTCTTTGTATATAATAAAGTCAAAGATATAGATTTGATGACGGATAAAATTAGAATGTTGGTACCTGAAGCGCAAATCGAATTCGCTCACGGCCAAATGAGTGAAGGAAAGCTATCCAAGGTAATGATGGGTTTTTTAAATAAAGAATTTGATGTTTTGATATCAACGACGATTATTGAAACGGGTTTAGATATTTCCAATGTCAATACGATAATAATTTATAATGCTGATAAGATGGGACTGAGTCAGTTATATCAACTAAGAGGTAGAGTCGGAAGAAGCAATAGGGTTGCATATGCATATTTAACATATGAAAAAAATAAATTGTTAACTGAAGTTGCACAAAAAAGACTTTTGTCGATAAAGGAGTTTACTGAACTTGGTTCTGGCTTTAAAATTGCTTTAAGGGATTTAGAGATTCGAGGAGCTGGAAATTTATTAGGTTCACAACAGCATGGTCATATGGAAGCTATCGGATATGAACTATATGTCAAACTTCTTGAAGAAAAAATGGAAGAAATCAAAGGGGTTGAAAAACCTGTCAAAGTTGAGACAAGTCTTGAAATAACAGTTGATTCATATATTCCAGAGAACTATATTGATGATGTTGCGCAAAAAATCGAAATATATAAAAAAATATCAACGATTGAGTCAAGAAAAGATCTTTTTAGCGTTGAAGAGGAAATCGAAGATAGATTTGGAGAAATTCCTTTAACTGTTTACAATTTACTTACGATTTCCCATATACGAGCATTGGCTGGTAAGGCTTATTTTTCAAATGTCAAAGAATCTAAAAAAGGGTTTATCTTAGAATTTGATGAAAAATATCCATTGGGGCCTGATGTAATTGTTAAATTGTCTTCTGAATATCCTAAGGATATTAAAATTTATGCAGGTAATAAACCGTATATTATATTGTATTATAAAAACCGAAATGATAAACTTAGAAATAAATTGATTCAACTCGAATCTTTTTTGGAAAAAAGTATTAGTTTTAATAATTGAAAAAATGAGTTATAATGATGTTTAGGCTAAATATTAAGGAGGACATATTAATGAAAAAAGTTTTATTGCTAGTATTGGTTATAGTAATGGTTTTTTCTTTTGCCGGATGTACTAAGGCACCTGTGGTTGAAGAAACACCAACTGATGTTGTCGCTATAGTGAATGGAGAAGAAATAAGTATTGAGGAATATAATAAAAATTTTAAAATTCTTGAGTATACTTATACATTGACATATGGAGAGGGAATTTGGACTGAAGAATATAATGGTAAACCATTAAAAGAAGTTATTATTGAAGAATTGCTTAATAATTTGATAAAAGAAAAACTTATTTCCAATGAAGTTGTTAAAGAAGGTATTACAGCTGATGCAGAAAAAGTAGATTCGTTTTATGCTGATTTTATTGCAGGTGTAGAGGCTGATGAAAACTTGAATGCTTTTTACACTGAAAATGAAATAACTGAAGAGTTTATCAAAGAGCAGATTAAAATGCAGTTGTTGGTTGATGAATACTATAAACTGGTTGAAGATGAAATCGCCCAAGATGAGGTTACGTTAGAAGATATGTATGAGAATTTCAAACTAGAAGTAAGCGCAAGACATATTTTACTTACTTCAAAAGAAGTTGCTCAAGCGGCTTTATCTAGAGTAAATAAAGGTGAAGAAGATTTTGGAACAATTGCTCAAGAGATTTCAGAAGATCCTGGAAGTGCTGTCAACGGTGGAGATTTGGGATATTTCGCAAGAGGAACTATGGTTCCTGAATTTGAAATTGCGGCCTTTTCATTAGAAAAAGGAGAAGTAAGTGATTTAGTTGAGACAGATTATGGTTTTCATATTATTAAGGTTGAAAATTATAGAACGTTTAACAGTTTGTTAGAAGAAGGAATCAACAGTGATGAAGAAGATATGTTTAAAAATTATATCGTTTCATACTTAGCTAATGAATCATTTGATGAACGTATATCTCAATTATATGATAGTGCAGATATTGTAAAATATATGGAGAACATTCAACAATAAAATAGAGCTTTGCTCTATTTTTTTTAAAGGAGTTTTCGATGAAGAAAAAATCATTTATTAAAGGTGCTGCGATTTTGGGTATTGCAGGTGTTTTAGTAAAAGTAATAGGTGCGTTTTTTAGAATTCCTCTTGCCAATTTTCTTAGCGATGAAGGTATGAGTTTCTATCAAACACCTTATCCAATTTATAATTGGCTTTTAGTAATTTCTACAGCTGGATTGCCGGCTGCCATTGCAAAATCAGTATCTGAAAAATTGGCGGATGACGATACCGTAGGCGCTCATAAAATATTTAAAGTTTCATTAAAACTATTGGCGGTAATTGGAATTATAAGTTCTGTATTGATGTATTTTTTAGCTGAAACCATTGCGGTGGCGGTAAGAAATCCTTTGGCTGTATATTCTATTAGAGCTATTGCACCTGCGATTGTATTTATTTCAATGATGTCGGTTTATAGAGGATATTTCAATGGCCATCAAGAATTGGTGCCTTATGGAATTTCGCAGATTTTCGAGCAAATAGGAAGAGTTATAGTCGGATTATCATTGGCGTTGATATTATTGGGGCAAGGCGAGCATTTTGCTGCTGCTGGAGCTACTTTTGGTGCGACGGCGGGAGCGGTTGTCGGATTTATTGTTATTGTCCTTTTGTATCAATTCAAGTACAAGGAAATGCAC
>LGVF01009739.1_pt1 | contig 10609 bp, 13 predicted proteins | sample 469901 | NCBI WGS metagenome assembly LGVF01 (sample SAMN03893561, study PRJNA290197) | marine sediment metagenome | material: sediment; isolation source: combined push core samples #3730, #5133, and #5579 collected at Hydrate Ridge | place: Pacific Ocean: Hydrate Ridge | reverse complement strand
AATAAAGGAGTAAAAACCATGCTAAAAACATCTATTACCAACAAGGCAACTCCGGCAGTTCTATTTATTGCCTATGGGGTTTTGAAAGGCTATGCAAAAAATCCATTTCGGCTTTTCATTAAAATATTATTAAAAGTTCCGAAATTAAAAAAGCAACTGCCAAAAAAACTTGCCGCTGATATTAAAAAGCAGGCAGCAATAATTGCATCAATGTATATCGTTATAAAAGAGGATGTTGATAAAGAAAGGGCATTGTCAACTGTGCAGGCAATAATAACCCCTATAGCGATTGCCGTACAGTTAGGAAATTTCCGTTATGCTGAAACAGAGCGTTCCTTTGATAATTTAAAGAAGTACCATGAAATGGCTATTTCAGAAAGCCCGACAAGAACAAATATAAAGGAGATTGTTGAATCATCAGATGAAAAATATCATTTCAGGGTAAAAAGTTGTTTGCATATGGGAATTTTTAAACGGCTTGGTGTACCTGAGCTTACACGAATTATGTGTAATGTGGATAACGCTTTATACAATATTTACAGCCCTGATAAAGTCGTGTTTCACAGAAACGGCCCGGGTCATACAATTTTTGAAGGATATAAGTATTGCGAATTCATTTGTGAAAACAAAGAATTGAAACAGTAACACAAGTAGATCTTTACAAATTAAAGATTAAGGGGGTAAAGATGAAAACCGCTTTGAAAATAATTGTTTTGCTTGCAGTATTTGTTTTTGGAATTGGCGCTGGTAAACTTTTATGTGCGCAAAACCAGGAAAATAATCTGGCAATTATTGTTAAAAACATTAAAGAAGTAAAAGGAAATTTAATAGTAAAGATATGGCGAGACGGTAACTATATGAATTATAAGCCTTATAAAGTCGTAAAGGTAAACATAAGTTCAAAAGATGATCTTGCTGTAAATATAAAAGATTTGCCTGTTGGTGAATGCGGAATTTCCATGTTTCATGACATTAACTGTAATGACAAAATGGATAAATCATGGGGTGTAAAACCAAAGGAAGCCATTGGTTTTTCAAATAATGCCAAACCAAATTTCGGACCTCCAGGTTATGACAAAATAAAATTCATATTTTCAGGGAACGAAACAATTACAATTAATTTAATACAGCCCTAACATGGGCGTTTTTGTGAGAGAAAGCAAAAATTTTGCAAAAAGGAGGTAAAAACAGTGATAAGCAATTCCGCCTCCCTTTGTAGTAAGAAAAGGGACTCTTTAGAAATCAGAGACGGAATAGTATTTTTTGAGGGTAATATAGCAAGTAATCTTTTGTTTCGTCCTATGGTCAGCAATGCGTACTTTATTGAAGACGGGAAGGAGGCGATATTATTTGATCCTTCCTGCGGGAAAAAGATAGCAAGGCGGATCGAAGCCTACATTCGAAAGAGACATGCTGCCGGGGCGGTATGGAAGAAGTCCTTTGTCATTATTGGTCACTCACATTATGACCATGCCGGCAATTTGTACCTGAGTGATGTAATGGAAGCCAAAGAAAGGCATCTTTTTGTTCACGAGAATGGCTATAAGGATGGAAGAGTGACGAATGAAATGACAGTCCTCTTAAAAAAAACGATAGAAGAGACTAAGAAATACTACAACCCATATCTTTCTTATTACGGCTTGACAAAATTACTCATGCTCCCCTTTGCAGCATTGGATTCAATGTTTCCAGAATTAACAGCGGAAATTTTCAGCAGGATCGGAAGCGCTCCTGTGCCGGCGCCGGTACCCGGTTCAACTCCTCCGGAACCTCTCAGGGAAGATGATATGCAAAATATTGCTATCGCCGGTATCGAGATGAAAGGATGGCGATTGGGTGATAAGGTGATACTGCCTGTACCGGGGCATAGCCCTTGTTCCATATCGTTATTCTGGCCTGAGAGAAAGGCTTTTTTTATAAGCGATGCCGACTGGATCGGAAATCCTGTATTTATGTCAGGCTCATTTAATGACTGCATCATGAGCCTGGAAAAAGTCAAACAGCTTGTTGAATCAGGACAGGTAGACCTGTTGCTTCCTGCCCATGGTATAGTGAAGGAAGGCGCCGAAGCGGTGTTGAGCCACATAAATTTTCATATTGAGCGCCTCCATGTCATTCGAAGTGAAATTTTGTCAGTTTACCGTTCTTGCGGATCTGAAATGGATGTATGTAAGCTGACGAAGATTCTGGTTCATAAGTCTCCCTTTTTCAGAATGCTCAAACATTGCAACTTTCCAAAGACAGTAGTCCTTTTACATAACATGGTAGCTTTGTGTCTTAAAGAAGAGGGATTTTTGAAGTAAATAAGAGTGACTAAAGTGATCTAAAGTGTCTAAAGTGCCTAAAGTTGTGGTGTCGCTCCGCTGCAGGCTTCGCCTTTGGCTTCAGTCTACGCTTTTCAAGCTACGCCCCGACAAGATGCCCTGACAAGCTATCTTTTTTATAAAATTAAAACAGACAGAATTCCTTAACTTTAGTCACTTCAGTTCACTTTAGTCATTTTAGTCACTTTACTTCCCTAGTTCAGGCCGAGAAAATCATTTTCGTTCCCACCATATTCAGGAGGAACTTTTCCGGCATTTCCTTTTCAATGTGTGTAATGGCCTTCCTGCCGGTGCAATGGGTCGGTATGACAAACTCCGGGTCAATTTCTTTTAAGCCTTCCGTGGTAGGTTCGATAATCGGTTCAAAATCGGGACCTGTTAGATGAAAACCTCCCATTACAGCGAATATCTTATTATTTCCTGTTACTTCCGAGGCATATTTAACTGTGTTTACTATTCCGGCATGGGCGCATCCGGACAGGACTACCAGCCCTTTTCCTTTGACATTGGCGACAATGGCTGTATCGTCGGGAATCGAATCCCACTTTTCCTCTCCGTTTTCTTCGTAGTACGCCATCTTCATCCCTTTTTCATATTTTGTCTTTCTTGGAGGTTCGCCCAAAAACAGGAGAGAACCATCCAGCAAAGGATATGGTTCAGCGCTTTCTATCAGGTTAACATCCAAATCCTTTATTTTCTGGCGGGACAAGCATGGCAGATTGATTTTAAAATCCTCTGCAATTTTCAGGAAACGGGGAATTCTAAAAGCCTCCGGATGCGCAACGAAGGGGATATTTGGTTTTCCAATTTTTCTGACAAGTTCTTCAAAACCTCCGGTATGATCCGTATGTCCATGGGACAGGGCAAGAGCTTCAACTGTGGTCAGGTCAACATTCAAATTATCAGCATTACGGGCGGCTCCATTCTTGGAAAATCCGAAATCAAAAAGGATGCTCCGGGATTGCCCACCGCTGGTGACGGTAATGATCGCAGAAAAACCGTGTTCCGCTATAATGCTATTTGAAAATTCCATTCCTTTTAGCGGTATCGCCCTTTGACACATTTCATTGCCATCCATTGCGGCAAGGTTCAATGAATTGATCATAAAACATATCCAGGGCAACTATTCCTTTTGCTTCTGAATCCCGGCATTTAAACGAAATCTCTCTTTCTGTGGACAAAGGGTTAAGCATTACCCCCACTGCACCCAGTTTCATGAGTGCATAAAAGACTATCATAAACTGGGGTGAACTGGGCAAAGAAACGATGATTCTATCCCCCTTTTCTACCCCTCTTGAGGAAAGAGCTGCAGCAAAAGCGTCCACCTTCTCCTTCAACTCGCCATAGGTCAGCATTCCGTCGATGAAGATAGTTGCAGTCTCACTCCCTCTTTTTTCGGCAACACCGGCAAAGATATCGTAATTAGTCCCCTCAGGATATTCCAATTTTGGGCTAACCCATTTATCATAATGTTTTAACCAGACTTTTTCCATGATCATACCTCCTTATTTGTTGATGGTTCGTAAAATTGCCTGGGCTGCGCCTGCGCCTGAATTCAGGGTAGGCTGGAAACCACCTGATCCCATCCATGCTCCAGCAAAATAGAGTCCCTTGATCGGAGATTTACGTTCAATAAACAGGGCCGAGTCTTTGGCATGCTGGTCGAAACCGTATATAGCGCCACCCGGATGCCCTAAGTAGCGCATATGAGTCAGAGGTGTAGCCACCTCGCATTCTTCGATATGGTTACGAATTTCAGGGAATACCTTTTCCGCCACATCAAGTAATCCACTGGCATAATTGTATTTGGCATNNGGCAGCCTGGCAGGTGCCTAAAGGAGAAAAATCAGGATCAGACACATCGTAGCATGTAAATAAAACCGATTCAGCCTGTTCGAGTGTCTTGCTGAGGGCATATGTTCTGTCGAAATCGTCGGAAGTGAAAATAAAGTTCGTGGCTTCCTGTATTCCCATATCTTCGGGTTCACAATCAAAACCGATATAAACGGTAAAAGCGGAAGGCCCGATAGTCCTTGTCCCAATGGCTTTCAATTGGTTTGCCGGTACATGCTTACTATCTATGAGATCGACATAAGTGGTCAAAGGCCCTGCATTGGATACCACATAGTCGGTCGTAATCTCATCACCATCTTCCGTGATAACTGCCGTGACCTTTCCATCTGAGACAAGGATCTTGTCAACCCCGCAGGAAAATTTCGTATCACCTCCCCTTTGGATGAACGTATCCAGAAAAGCGTTTGAAAGGGCTTGAGAGCCGCCTTTGATATGAAATGGCTTTAATTCAAGATACTGGAAAATCACCATTGCCAGATCGGTGAACGAAAGTTGATTTGGCGGCAGACCCATATACGTCCAGTATGCTGAGATGGTAGTTTTTAACAAGGGGTCATTAAAAAACTTATCCAGGATCTCCTGTGAAGGGCTTAACGCATACTTAAAATAAAGGGGATACTTCTCTTTTGATATCTCCGGATCACGGAAGACAATTCCGGTAATCAGCTGCATGCAAAAATCATAAACCAGTTCGAAGAATTTCTCGATGCTATCCTTTTCTTTGGGAAATCTCTTTTTCAAAGTCTCAATTGCTTTCGAACGTTCGGCATTAAGAGTGATATCCAGTTTGTTGGGAATAACCACCCGGTAAAGATTGTCCATTTCTACAAATTCAAGCTTATCAAGAACCTCTAACTGGCCAAACAGTGTCCTCAAAGGCCCGGGATTCTTTTCGGTTCCCATACCGCTTAGCTGATGGAGTGCCACTTCGAACTCAAACCGTCCGCGAACAAAACTTGTGGCGCATCCTCCGGGTATATTGTGCCGTTCCAGCAACAACACCTTAAGACCTTTACCTGCCAGGCTTACCGCAGATGTGAGCCCGCCGTTACCGGCACCAATTACTACTACGTCATAGTCAGGCATGAGATACCTCCATGTTATTATCTATGTTGAGCGGTTCAACGTTCACGGTTCATGGTTGAAGAGCCCTGATCCTTTGATATCAAAAGCATGATGTCCAAATATAGAAAAAACACATGTTTCACCCAATGGGTGAAAAAAGTTAATTCTGAGAGCTGTGCTATAAAATAATAGATGTCAATAGATTATAACCATTGAACNNTTGAACCCTGAACCTGGAACCGTTCACTTTAGGTGTTATGCTGTCCCCCAGATCATATTACAAAAATTGGGATAGATTTGCCTTAATTTTTCAAGGACCGGCCCCCGCAATAAACCTATCTCTTTATCAGTTATCGGATTGATCTCGGAAACATCTTTTTCTGCCGTGCCAATGTCGAAGCCTGTATTTTCCGCCACGTCCTGAATGGTTATACCGGGATAGGTGGAATCGAGAACGATTTTCCCCTCGTCCTTGTCATATTTCATCAAAGCCTTTGTAGTGGCTACGTGAGAAAGGACGCCTCTTCGCCAGGGGATAGAGTCGTCCCTGGCTGTAGCATTAACAAAATCAACTTTGGGAACAAAAAGTCTTGTGTCATGAGTCAGCGTAAAGAGTATAATCCGTTTTGCCATCATGCTGACCATGTTTGATCCTGCTCCCCCGGGAAGGCGGAGTTTGGGTCTTTCGTAGTCACCGATAACCGAAAGGTTGATGTTTCCGTACTGGTCAATCTGAATGCCACTGAGAAAAAACAGGTCCAGCATGCCCCTGTGGGCCAGTCCGAAAAACTCATGAATCCCGTCCGTAATTCTGAGTTCCGGATCCCCGTAAATCATACTCACCAGGTCAGGAGCATGAGTTTGTTGAGCCAGAAGCAGGGCTGCGGCAGGTATTGGAGACAAAGTCCCGGTTGCGGCTACCTCTCCGTTTTTCACAAGCCGCGAGATAACGACGATCATGGTTTCAAAAGGATTTGTTATATCAGTCATTTTTACCTCCAGGCCCAACTACTTCAAGGTATGCCTCATGATTTTCAGGTCCAATTATATACTTATCCAGATATGCCCTGAATGATTCCTCTGTTTTGGCTGCTTCCATGTATTCCATGATATGAGCCACGTCCAAACTATATTTCTCCCGGCAGGATGTGGGGTGCGCCCCGTTTGGGGCAAGGACCAGGGCGTCCACATGGACAGCGGAAACGTATACCCCATATTTTCCGGAGATCACGTCGTCCGGATCAACAATCTCTTCTACAACCGCAATGGTCTTTTTTGCAGCCATAACCAGGAGGCGGTCGTTACGAAAACTGTCTGTAATAACCGCACCATAGCGGTCTCCCTTGAAAGCGTGTATTATGGCCACATCGGGAACTATGGGAGGAACTACAACATAGTCGTTTCCACTGAACGGATCTTTCATTATATGAAAGTCTTTGCGTATCTTCATATAGTCGGTATTGAGAAAGCCTAAAACCGGTATAAAGGGAAGGCCGTTTGCTCCAGCCTGGAGCGCTAAAAGCAGGGCCGGTCACATAGTCTCTATTGGCCGGAGTTCTCCTTCTTGTACCGCCTTTCTGAATTTTGTTGCCAGACCGAATTCGTCCATGACTATCTGGGGGAACTGGGTGGACGAGACACATCCAGCACCTATTAGAAGGTCCGCCACATACCCGCCGGTAAGTACTGAAGTAAGGGTGAGGTCTTTTACCCCATTTTTAATGATCTCCCGAATAACCGGCATGGGATTCATTTCCATTCCAGATCCCACGCCAATATGCATACCTGATTCCACCATTTTTGCGGCTTCAAAAGCCGTGGTTACTATATCTTTCATATCTTGCTCCTTTAATTTTATTTAGTTTTAGTACTCACAGAGCATTTTAAATTATTCTTTTCCGGCTGAACGGGCTGTTCTTGACCGGATACAGGTCTGATCTCTCTCCGGCTGGGAAATTCCCGGGTCAAGTAAACCGGAGCAAAGATTCCAAAGAAGAGAAACACTACCGTCAAACCTATCACTGCGGCACCGGGCCTCAACTTCAGATATTTCCTTATATTGGCTTTTCCCCAGCTCAAATGTAAGATAAGGTGCCACACGATCAAAGAGAACAGGGTAATTGACAAAATCCAATGGATAGTGCCCCAGTCAAACCGGGTCAGACCCAGCACCTTTGCTGCGGCAGTACCCACGGTGAAATGATGCAACAAGACCCCTGTAGAAATCAAACACATAAAAACAATCAAAATATTCATGTCGACAATAAAGTTTAAGGTGTTTTTTTTCATGACCTTATTCCTCCGACTATTTTTTCCTGAGCCCAGACCGAATGATTTACCAGGCCGAATGGTTTCAAAAATTCAGCTATTTGCATCCCGACCGCGCTTCCTCCGGACTCGGGGGAGCCGGTTTTCCATATTAAATGGACGGCAATGTCACTTTCCACAGTTACGTGACTATAGATCTGCATTTTCCAAGGTCCTCCGGCACGGTTTACCTGCGCCAGTTTGACAAGGAGATTTTTATCAGGAAGATCTTCATTGATCCCCGGGGAACGTAATTTAATAACTTCAATCCACATCATACGGTTATCCTTTGCCTTTTATTTTTTGTAAGCGTTCACAGGCACCGCATCTGCACGCGATCAGGGCAACCAGCATAGCAGACTATAGCTGGTCGCCCTGATCACGCACATCTGCAGCACCTGTGAACGCTTACAGAATGGAGATTGTACGACTTTTTTGTTCCGAATGGGCGTGAACGGGTACTATTTTTTTAAAATAACAACTGCTAAAACCGTGCCAAATAATAATAGCTTATAAATCAATATGTTGTATGCTCTCGCTGTTTCTATTGCGAAATTTTACAAAAAATGGTTGTATTATTTGACAATTTATTGTCTAAATTGCCAAATATACCAATATAGAATCGTACCAGGAGCATAAAATTATGAGCGTGGACCAAAACGATTTTTTCAGGCAGGCTACATTGCGCCTTTGCAGCAGCCTGGATATTGAGATAGCAATGTGCCGCTGCCTCAGGTATCTGGAGACAATAATACCTGTAGATAGTATGTATCTTGTGTTTTACAATCGCGGACTCGGAACAATCAGAACAATAGCCATGGCTACGGCCGGGGAAGGTCGGAAGTTGGACAGGATGATACCAATGCCGATTGAAGCCAGGGCAGTACTGGAGGATAATGACTGGCCGGAGTTAGCAATTGTAAATCGGACGGAAGAAAACCCTGTCAGCCGTGCGTGGGTTCACATCTGGAAAATACCTGAATCTTCCATGTGTTATATGCGACTTGCGATCGAAGACTATGGCGTGGGTTCTCTGATTTTATGCTCTGAGGGTTGCGACCGATACACGGATGAACATGTTCGATTACTTTCACTTCTCAAAGAACCTTTTGCCATTGCCGCAACCAACGCACGCAGGCACAGCCGTGTGAACAGGTTAAAGGACCTGCTTGCCGACGACAACAGGTATTTGCATGGAGAACTCCTTCATCTTTCCGGGGAAGAAATAATAGGGGCGGACTTTGGTTTGAAGGAGGTTATGGATCTGGTCCGTCATGTATCGCCGACAGATAGTCCTGTCCTGCTTTTAGGCGAAACAGGGGTGGGCAAGGAGATAATCGCAAATGCCATCCATAACATGTCCACCAGGCGAAAAGGCCCGTTCATCAAGGTAAACAGCGGTGCTATTCCGGAAACTCTTCTCGACAGTGAACTCTTTGGACATGAGAAAGGCGCTTTCACAGGAGCAGTTTCACAAAAACGCGGGCGTTTTGAGCGGGCTCATTCAGGGTCGATTTTTTTAGATGAAATTGGTGAGCTCCCGCCCCAGGCCCAGGTGAGGATGCTTCGGGTTTTACAGGACAAAGAGATTGAACGAGTTGGCGGTGCAAACCCGGTTGAAGTGGATATAAGGGTTATTGCCGCAACCCATCGGAATTTGCAGGAAATGGTTCGAGATNNAGATGGGAAGACATTCCGGCCTTAGTTAATCATTTTATTAACAGGAAATCAAAAGAACTCAAACTGCACACACCGCCACCACTTGCACCTGGAGCCATTGACCGTTTGATGGCTTATAATTGGCCGGGCAATGTTCGAGAACTGGAAAATGTTGTGGAAAGATCCTTGATCTTAAGCAGAAGTCAACCATTAACTTTTTCGACCCTGCAACAGCATGAGCAAAGAGATGTTTCTGAGTCTAAAAACATGGCTTATGGGGAAGTGCTTACATTAGATAAAATAAGCGCCCGTCACATCCGAAAAGTGCTGGAAATGACTGGCGGAAAAGTGCATGGTTCAGGAGGGGCGGCAGAACTTTTAGGTATAAATTCCAGCACACTTAGGGCAAGGATGCAAAAAATGGGGATCCCTTATGGAAGGAAGCTCAAAGCGTAGCCTTCCCCCGCTCAAAGTCCGGGATCTTCGACTTGACCTTGAATCCCCGGTTAAATTTAAAAAAGATTTAACAGGGCAGGCAGATAAGCGCAGACTTCGAACTGAAACGTTTTAAAACTTGTTCGAACGATTGCGACATTCAATTATATTACATTTTAAGAAAGAGAGAAAAAATGGACAGGATTGATGAGAAGTATCTTTTGCCGACAGCCATTATTGACAGCGACAGCCCGCTTATTCTTGAACACGCTGAAAAGATTATCGGTATTGCTGCCGTAAGTTCAGAGGTTGAAAAGGCCGTAAAACTCTACTATGCTGTCCGGGACGGAATCTGGTACGATCCATATTATCCGTTTTACCGTGCAGAGCATTACCGGGCAAGTAATGTATTGAAAAGTGGAAGGGGTTATTGTGTGAGCAAGGCATCACTTCTCTGTGCTTTAGGAAGAGCGTGCGGAGTGCCGTCACGCATCGGTTTTGCCACTGTGAGAAATCACCTTGCCACCAGGCAGCTGATAGAGTTTTTAGGCACGGATCTGTTTGTCTATCACGGGTTTACAGAATTTTATCTTGACGGCAGGTGGGTTAAGGCAACGCCTGCCTTTAATGTTGAACTCTGCAAACGGCATAAAGTCGTCCCCCTTGAATTCAACGGCAGGGAGGATTCCATCTTCCAGCCATACAGCCTGGAGAAAAAACAGTTCATGGAATATCTGGAGGATCACGGAACTTATGCAGATATTCCGATTGATGATATTTTATCTGAGTGGAAGAGGACCTATGGAAAGGAAAGGGTCAGGAAATGGATCGAGGCTTTCGAAGAGTCAGGAGGAATATCACCCCGCGATTTTAGCAGGGAGGATGTTCTTTGATTGTTAAGCTAAAAGGGTTAGGAGCTCTATGAGCCCTTAGTCGTTTTAAGAGATGAACGTCGAACATTGAAC
>LGVF01040240.1_pt3 | contig 10611 bp, 8 predicted proteins | sample 469901 | NCBI WGS metagenome assembly LGVF01 (sample SAMN03893561, study PRJNA290197) | marine sediment metagenome | material: sediment; isolation source: combined push core samples #3730, #5133, and #5579 collected at Hydrate Ridge | place: Pacific Ocean: Hydrate Ridge | reverse complement strand
AGAAGAAAAAAGCCCACGAAGAGAAGATCCAGGAGGCCAGAGTCCGCGAGCTCACGGTTCATCCCGGGCGGGTATTTGAACAGGTTAAGGAAAAATAGGCAGAAGCGGGAAAGCGGGTTGCAGAAGATCATGTCGTCGCCAGCTAAGGCGGGTGCGCCTGCACAATGTTGTATATACGTTGTGCCCGAACATCCGGAAAGAAGTTTGAAATATACCTGTCATTCCCACGAAAGTGGAAATCCATAACGAATTGAAAATACCTGTCTGCGTGCGGACACGCACAGGCAGGCTGGATTCCCGTTTGTATGGGAATGACCATTTAGACTGTTTATGGCAAAATTCAAAGGTCTCAAGTGGAGATTTACATGAATAATTTTAAAGTGTTGCTTGTAGATGACGAAAAAGATTTTTTGGAAACAATAGTCAGTCGTTTAAAAAACAGGAATATCCTTGCCACCGGCGTATCGAGCGGCGAGAAGGCTTTAGAATTGTTGAACAAAGAATTCTTTGATGCCATCATCATGGATATCAAGATGCCGGGAGGAATTGACGGTATTGATGCCCTGAGAGAGATAAAAAAAATTCAACCTCTTTCCGAAGTTATTCTGCTTACCGGCCATGCATCGATGACAACAACTATTGAAGGGACAAAATTGGGCGCTTTCGATTACATGTTAAAACCGATAAAACTGGAAGAACTCATGATAAAACTTGATGAAATCGCTAAAAAAAAGAACTCACATAATCAAAAGATTAATAACTCCTGAATTCCCGCCTTCGCGGGAATTCAGACAATAGTCGCAAAATCTGTTATCATATCGAAAAATGCTAATAATTGGGATAAATTTGAGATGAAAAGTTTACGTTATCTGCAACTTCAAAGGAAAATTATTTTAATAACGCTGTCGGTCGCCTTTACCCCCCTCATCATTCTTGGCGCAACGATTTATTACCAATTTAGCGGAATGTATAAGGATAAAATCGAAGAACAGATAAAATACCGGGCCGAAACTCACGCCGAATCGGTCGATCTTTTTTTAAAGGAACGAACCGCCATTTTAGCTGCCATGGCCGATATCCATACCCTTCAGGATTTGACAGATGAGAAGAATCTGTTGCGCATATTTAAGATTATGAACACCAGGGCAGGGGCTTTTGTTGATCTGGGAGTCATTGATAATAAAGGTTTGCATCGTTGCTATGTTGGTCCATATGAGCTAACGGGATTAGATTATTATCAACAGCCCTGGTTTGTGGAAGTTATGAACAAGGGTATTTATCTAAGTGATGTATATATGGGCTACAGGCAATCTCCTCATTTTATTATCGCTGTTCGGCGTCAGGAAGGCCGTAAAAGCTGGATTCTTAGAGCAACTATCGATTCTGATGTTTTTCAGGGGATCGTACGTTTAGCCCAGGTAGGAAAAACAGGGGATGCTTATATTGTTAACAAGGACGGCTTATTTCAAACGAGTTCCCGTTTTAATGGAAGCAGATTAACTAAATCGAATTTGGATACGGCTCTGTTCGGAGGAAGGACTACTGTTAACAAACAGACAAATAATCATGGCAGAAAAATTCTATGTGCTGGAAGCTGGTTGAAAAACGACAAATGGCTTTTAATTGTCAGCCAGGATGCGGCAGAGGAGATGACAGGACTGCTTGTGGCTCGAAATTTGGAGATCGGAATAATTGTCTTCGGCATATTGACGATCATCCTTGCCACTATTTTTACTACCCGTCTGACAGTTAAGCGTCTGGAACAGGCTGATGCAAAAATGAATGAACTCAATGCGCAGCTTACCCAGTCGGACAAGTTGGCGGCATTGGGCAAATTGGCGGCAAGCATCGCACATGAGATTAACAACCCTCTGGCTGTCATTTTACAAAAAGTCGGCTGGATGGAAGACCTTTTGACTGAAGAAGAGTTCCGGCAAAGCAAAAACCTTGATGAATTCAAGAAATCCATCACAAAAATTGAAGAGCATGTGGAACGGGCGCGAAAAGTTGTCCATAATATGCTCGGCTTTGTTCGTAAAATGGAGCCCCGTTTAGAGGATGTTGACGTAAATATGACTATAAATCAGACCATTGATATTTTAGAAAATTATGCGCGCATTAACAATATCGATATCCAAACAGACCTTTCCACCGATTTTCCAATCATTGCCGCGGATCAGGCTCAGCTTCAGCAGGTGTTGTTAAATCTTGTATCAAATGCCATAGACGCTCTAGGCAAAAATGGTTTGATCGAAGTGAAAAGTCGCAAAGTCAATTCGAGCATTCATGTCAGCGTAACAGATAATGGCCCTGGTATATCCAAGAAAATGCAGACCAAGATCTTCGAACCTTTTATTACCTCAAAGGAACGGGGCAAGGGAACAGGTCTTGGGTTGTGGGTCAGTCATAATATAATGGAAAGGATTGGGGGAGCCCTTACTCTAGAGAGCGAGGTTGGAAAGGGCGCCGTTTTCACTATGCAAATTCCGATTGTAGCGCCGGAAAAGAAATAGATTCGGCGTTAAAATACAATGAAGGAAAATATATAAATGCAAAGCCCAAGGATATTAATGGTGGACGACGACGAAGACTTGATGATGACCATAGTCAATCGTCTTAATAAAAGAAACATTGAAGCGACCGGCGTTCTGAGCGGTGAAGAAGCCTTGAAGACAATAAAGAAAGAAACTTTTGATATTGTTGTTTTAGACGTTAAGATGCCGGGAATAAGCGGTATAGAAACCTTACGAGAATTGAAGAAGATCGATCCCGAGATTGAGGTTATCCTGCTTACTGGACATGCTTCTGTCGATGCAGCCGTGGATGGAATGAAGCTTGGGGCATACGAGTTCCTCATGAAGCCATGTAAAATTGAAGAACTGATTGAAAAAATTGACGCAGCATGGGAAATTAAGACGGAAAGAAACAAAAGAATCCGCCGGGTCCAAGCCAGAACAAATAAATGAACTCATTACAGACCTCGTAATTTATTGTCAAAATATGGATATAACCCACTAAAACAACATGGATTCGCATGAAAATTGGACACGGGTCTAATTTAGGGATTCGCTTTGCTTGATTACGAATTTAAGAATTTAAGAATTTAGGGATTGAAGGTATTTTATTGATTCCAATTCCTCAATTCCTAAATTCCTATGCCTGAAAGTGGTAGTTCTCTTTCAGAAAAGCCTTTGCCATCTCCTCCACACTGGCTTCGCTCCTCATCAGCATATCCATCTGTCGGGTGAATAAAAGCAACCGTCCGATCAACTCAAGTTTTTCTTCAATCAAGGGGCGTTCCTGTTTTTGATAACGGCTATTCACATTATCTCCCTTGACTTTTACAGAAAAGTCGAGTCCTTTCAGCATTGCGGCGATTGAGCGCGCGCGCCGGTTTTTTCTAACATCATCTGCGGCCCCGCCCTTGAATGAAAATGTAATATAGTTTTTGGTGATAGTCTCGCCGCAGTATGAATCGAGAACACTGTAATGGTACCCGACCCTGGAGCTGAAATTGATATACCTGTCTGCAATAATTGCGTAACTCCGATCCCCGAATCTCTGGCCCGCATTTAATGGGGGAGCCAACATCTGCCGGCTCATTACCGACATGAAACCCTTAAGATGGACCGGCTTGGGCTCGCGCCCATCCAATTCTTTATGCGTCATCCCTTTAAGGAGAGCCTTCAAGGGGATGGAGGCGATATTATCTATTGTAACCTTCTTTGCGCCTCTGGTTATTCCGACAAGACCTCCTTCCAGATCGATTATATGAAGGTCTATAGGAATGCGCGCATCCAACTTAACAGCGCCTTCTCCTTTGTCTGAAACCAGATCGCTGATCTGGAACATCTCGGTGTAGGATACTTCATGGACGAGACGCATAATGTCATGAAGAGAGGTGCACGACTTGGGGGTAAAGTCGGGCGATTTGGGATTCAGAAGATGAAGCGGCAGGATCATGCTGGCCACATTCCTTAAAGTCTGATATACTGGCGTATCTTTCATATATGTATTTTTGTTTGTTTGGAGGGACAGCAATTCTTGAACCCTGCCCTCATACACCCTTCCGGAATAGGCGTCCACTGTGATTTCTGTTCCGTCCGGGATATTTGTGGTAGCCGTCTTGGCGCCTAATATGGAGGGGACTGCAAATTCCCTGGTTAGAGACGCCATGTGCCCCAGAACACTGCCTGAATCTGTAATAATAGCCTGGGCCTTTTTCATAATGATCCCGAATTTCGGCGTCGAATGTTTGGCTACAAGGACAGCGCCTTCAGGAAAACTTAAGAGGTCTTCTTCCGAGCGTATGTGATAGGCTGTGCCGAATCCAACGCCGGGAAAGGCCACCGTACCGTTTTCTATCAACACCTCATAACCGGCAAGCCTGGGTATTGTTTTTTTGAAACCGTCTTTTTCAGAACTTACCAGATGAAGCGGCCGGGTTTGCAGCATGACAAACCTGCCGTTGTTGTCGAGAGCCCATTCCATATCCTGGGGGCACCCGAAGTGCTTTTCAAGTCTGACGGCATATGCGGCCAGAGTGCGGATTTGTTTCGGAGAAAGACACGCTTTGTCTTGTTTGTTTTCCGGCACAGGGACTTCAGCCAGTCCGCCCTCGGGATTGCTAACTAATTGAACCGCCTTATGGGAAATCCTGGTTTCAAGGATATTGAGATCCTTGTCTTTGAAAACCGTATAAGTATCCGGTGTTATTGTTCCGTCCACCGCATGCGGCCCCAGACCCCATACAGCGCTGATGATGATATTGTTTTCCAATATACTCAAGGGATCCCGAGAATACATAACACCGCTGGCCATTGATTCGATCATTTGAAGACAGGCCACGCTCATGGCGGTGTCTTCATCCCGAATCCCTTTATTGAGGCGATAAGATATTGCCCTGGGTGTATAGAGGCTTGCTGCAATATATTGATAGGTTTTGACCAGCTTGTGCAAAGGAACATTCAATGATGTTAAGTATTGACCGGCATAAGAGAGTTCGCTGTCCTCGCCGATTGCGCTGCTCCGCATGGATACCCGTAGCGAAGATCCGGCGGGGTCATCCTTCCTGATTTCTTCGGCTATCTTGTTGTAAGCCGACAGGATGCCGTTTTCTACCTCCGGAGGAACACGTGCCATGAGAATCAGCTTCTGAATTTCCTCACTGACACTGTTTGCTGTTTCCTGATCATTTAGATCCAACCCCATTCGTCTCTTTTTGATCTTATCAACAAGATCATTATAAGTCAGGAAGGCTTCAAAGGCGTATGCTGTTATGGCAAATCCTTTGGGTATGGGGAGTTTGACGCGGTTGAGCATCTCGCCTAAGTTGGCGTTCTTTCCTCCCACCCAATCGACCGTATCCCTGGTCAATTCAGAATAAGGTAAGATCGGTTCGGTAAAGGATATTTCCTTCTTTTTGCTCAACTCCTCTTTTATCTTTTCATTGATTTTTGCAAGTATATCATACAACAGGATATACCGGTCGTTTGAAAGAGTATTTAAACTCTTGACCATACGGTTGGTGTGAAAGACAGCGCGTGTTGAATTAGCTCTTATGTAAGACATGCCGAAAACCTGCCTGCCTTCCAGCTTTTCTTCAATATCCGATATGATGTTTAATACTTCGCTGTTGGAAGCCAACAACTCCTTAAACATGGAGTATTTGGCCCGAAAGATGTCGGATATATCCTCTTTCTTTGCAGTTTTAGGCTTACGAAACAGCCAGTTGCTTAATGTTTTTAGTTTTTTAAACATAATTGGTAACTATTAAGGTTGGTTAGGTTCACGGTTCAAGGTTAAAGAACGACCCGTCCGCCTCGCAAGCAAGAGCATTGCAGGCAGGTTAAAATTGAACATATTGAAGATATTAAGGCAACCAACCGTGAACCTGGGTAGTTATGAGTTCCCAATCTTGAGTTGTTGCGTAAAAACAGCGTTATTATCCGGCAGAATCTCGCAATTTTGCGAGACAATAGCGAGTTGCCGGACCGCGTCCTGTTTTTTCCAGCAGACCCCTGTTGGCCAGATCGTATAAATCAGAAATAGCCGTACGTGAAGGCAGGTTTCCAATAACTTCCTGATATTGGGAACGGGTAATTTCACCCTTTTGCAGGATAAACGGAAAAGCCTTGGTCTGCCGCGCATTCAGGCCATTGGGAATCTGTTCCTTTTCACGACCCGCTGTTTTTTTAATAGCGGCTCCTTGATATGCCGTGCTGTTTGACGAAAGCCTGACCGGTTCTTTCCCTCCTCCAAAATTTATCTGATCGGAATGTATAAGTTTTCCTTCAACCATAGCCACCGACCTGGTTACACAGTTCATTAATTCACGGACATTGCCGGGCCAGTGATAATTTTTCATCTTTTTCAAAGCCCCTCTGCTTAAACCGATATCCTCCTTGTTCATCAGGCGGCCTGACTGCTTTAAAAAATAGTTTGTCAGAACAGGGATATTTTCCTTGTGATTCCTCAGAGAGGGGGTATTAATTGTTAAGACCTCCAGGCGATAGTACAGATCTTCTCTGAATAGACCTTTTCCGATCATCTCTTTTAAATCCACGTTGGTTGCTGTAATCAGCCGGACATTCACATCTATTTCCTGATCGCTTCCAAGAGGCCTGATCTTTCTAATTGAAATCGCCCTTAAAAGAGACTGCTGGACCTTTGGCGAGGCTGATCCAATCTCATCTAAAAAGAGTGTTCCGCCGTCAGCAGCCAGAAAAGCGCCTTTACGGTTTGACCTGGCTTCGGTGAAGGCTCCTTTTATATGTCCAAAGAGGGTATCTGAGAGAAGGTTCTCATCCAGCGCTCCACAATTTATTGAAATAAAAGGCTTTTGAGTACGATCGCTGTGTCTGTGGATCGCCTCTGCAGTCAGTTGTTTTCCGGTTCCGGTTTCTCCGATGATCAGGACATCGGCATCCACGGAAGCGGTCTTGATAATATTCGATTTCAGGGTTTCGATAGCGGTTCCAACACCTACGATTTCCTTGATCGCATGAGACTGAAGACGTTTCTTAAGAGCTTCAACCTCTTCTTCCAGCCTGGCTTTTTCTCTTTGTTTCTCTTTTTCGAGCATCTCGTCCTTGATGCGGAGCTGCTCAATCTGATTTCTCAAGGTAACAATCATATTATTAATAGCATTTTTCAGGCCACTTGTTTCAACGCCGCGGTCGGAGAGGTTGATTTTTTCTAATTGTCCTGTCTCCTGTATCCGGCTTACCGCTGTGGCGAGTTCCAGAATCGGCCTGGTAATAATACGGCTCAGGATGAAGATCACTATGGAGATGATAATAATGGTTGCAAGTGTCATCAGAAACATAACATCGATCTGTTTGTATCCGGCCCAACGTGTGATATTGCTCGTTTCCCTGAGAACAACCCCGCCGATTACGATGGGATTACGATTTGATGTGATGTTGAAACGGATGGGGGCATAACCGTAGAAATGGGAACGGGTTGATGGATTGCCGTATTTTACAGGGCCGGTCATTTTTATCGAACCCTGTTTTCCTTTGCCGACCTCCTTTACGATTTTCCAGTAATTTATACATGAAAAGGCTGGTTTAAAGGGAATCGCTGCAATATAGGCAGGAGGCTTCTTGACGGTCTGCAGGGTGTCCTCAGAGTGAAACAGAATCGAGCCGTTTTTATCAAATATATAAGCATGTCTTGGTCCGTGTGTTTCGGCATAGCCAGGCATCCGGGACTCCGGAGAATTACTTGGATATAATGTTTTCAAAAGACGATCGAAGTCCAGAGACAAAATAATAAAACCTTTTGGCGAATTGTCTTTGTTAAAACAGGGCGTTGCCAATCTGATGATTCGGGTGATTCGGGCTGATTTGATGCCGCTGCCCGAATTCTTTGCGCCAAAAGGATAATCTGCTTCTATGATGTTTGAAATCCGGACTTCATCTCTCTTTATAGGATTGATACTATTTAACAAAAGGAAAGGGCTTGGACTGATTAAAGATATATGCTCAGCAGGGATAAGAGATATATCGCTGCCAACAGCAAGCGCAAAAATATGGTCTTTATCTTGTTGCGAGATATAAGCCAGTTCCTTAAATAAGCCTTTCTTTATTTTATTGCGAGATTCGAGAAAATCCAGGTATCCCGCCCTTTCTATGGGATTTTGCGCTATGATCATAAGATCTTCCTTGCATTGCTTAAGCAAAGCCTCAAACTCGCTTGCCATGGCAACCGTTTGAACCCGAATATTTTCTTTAAGCACTACATTTAAAAATTTGTTTGAAAACCAAGTGGTTATATAACCGGTCAATAAAAGAATAATCACCACGCATGGAATCAATGTTAGCAAAAGTTTTGTCCGCAATCGCCATGTCTTAAAAACACGACGCACCAGAGGAAGATCGAACCGAAAATATTCATGTTTGTAGATTCGCATAGGATAAATAGTGTTAGGTGTTAATCCCGCAAAAAAAAGATTGATGGTTTCGCAAAAAGCTATGTTAGGCCACTCTGCGGCGCTGCAACCGGACACAAGTTATCAATAATATCAGAAGGTTATGGTTGGGTGTAATTCAAAACTCTTGCTTGAGCGAACACAGTAAAATCGGCCTAAACCTGCCCGCTCGTGCCCTGTTCGCCTCGCTCCGCCCACCTCCACCTGAGCGCTCACGGTGGTTGGACAGACCCGTCCGCCATCGGCTTCGCCTCAGGCGATGCCGGGCGGGGGGATTTTACCAACGGTCATGAATTACAAACGTTATGATTTAGTTATTTGAAAGTCCGAAAATCGACTTTTTACAAAGCCGTCATAGCTCAAATGGCATACATTTTGCTCTATAGTCGATATAATCAATACTATATTTATATCGCAAAATCAAGCAAAAAAGGGGGTGGGTTATTCTATTTAACATAAAACCTTTTTTTCGGTTGTATGTATGATGAAATCGGAAAAAAGTCCGAATTCGTCATGCTACGAGTTGCGGGTTAAAGCAAAGGACTGTTTTATCAAACACCTAACACGTTTCGTAAAAGAAAGTTTTATGAGTTTTTTTTTACGAAACCATCAATTTTTAAAGGAGGGATTTTAATGAAAACATTTCGTTACAGACTATTTGCCTTTATGACAATGGCCTGTCTGATGATCCCGGTCGCTGTGTGGGCCGGAGGAGGAAAGGCGGAAGCCCTAATCCATGTGGCGGACACCCGTATGCTTTCAGGTGTTTTATCTATATTTTGCCAATCTGTATAATGAAAATCTACATTATTTTTGGAGTATGGACAGTCGTGGTTATTACCGCGCTCGGTTCCGGCCTGGGCTTTCTCATGGACATGCAATTATGATCGCATACAGGGCTCGATCTTACAAGCCGCGAGATAAGAGAGTAAAATAATAAATAAGATAAAAGGAGGTCGTTTTTAATGGAATCTTTACCCTGGTATATGATGTATATGCCTATTTCAGGCATTGAGATTTTTTGGCCGGGCCTCGTTCTTATTGGGTTTTCCGTGGGTGTTATCGGCGGATTCTTCGGTATGGGCGGCGCATGGCTTGTAACCCCGGGTCTTAATATCCTGGGCTTTCCAATGGCTTTTGCAATAGGAACAGATATTGCTCATATTGCGGGAAAATCGATGATCGCCACAATCCGGCATGCAAAATTCGGCAACGTGGATGTCAAGCTCGGTCTTGCTATGCTCGTCTTTACTATGATCGGTATAGAGATCGGCGCAAGGGTTGTAATACACCTCGAAGCGCTTGGGCTTGTCGGACCCGTGATACGATGGATATATGTCGGTTTTCTGAGCATTATTTTTCTGATGATTCTTACCGATATACTCAAGAAGCTGAAGATGGAAAAAGAAGCAAAAGCCGGCGGAGGCGAAGTAGATAAAAAGAAACGAGGGCTCGACTTTTCCGGCCCCCTTCACAAGATCAAGATACCCCCGATGATGCATTTCAAACAGGCAGGAATTTACTGTTCCATGTGGCTCCCGGGAATGGTCGGTCTGATAACAGGTGTTCTGGCAGGGTTTCTCGGCATAGGCGGCGGTATGCTTCGGATGCCGGCTTTGATCTATTTTGTCGGATGTCCCACACACGTTGCTGTGGGGACAGACCTCTTTGAGGTGATGATTTCAGGGCTTTACGGAGCCTTTACATTTACACTGAAAGGGAGGATTGAGCTGATAGCTGTTGTTGTAATGCTATGCGGCGCGGCCATAGGCGCCCAAATAGGCACAATAGCCACCAAGTATTCAAGAGGGCTTGGAATTCTGTTCTGGTTTATGATCTGCATCGTTGTCTGCATGATCTCCATTATACTCAAGCAGTACGGTCAAACAACCCTTGCCGGAGTTCTAATTCTCGGCGTGGTGTTTATTGTATGCGGAGTTATTATTAAGATGATGCTTGTCGGCGCTATAGCGGAACTCAGGGCAAAGAAAGCTGCCGGTGCCGGTAAATAGAACAGAGTTCCATCGCAATGTTAATCAAGAAAGGAGACAAACCAAGATGTTAAAAAACAAGGTGTTAATTACAGCGCTAATAATAGTTGTTGCAGTTGTCTTGATAGCGCCTGCGGCCATGGCCGGGGAAGTTGTTCAGGGCAAATGCGTGGCAATAGACGAGGC
>LGVF01004940.1_pt1 | contig 10615 bp, 7 predicted proteins | sample 469901 | NCBI WGS metagenome assembly LGVF01 (sample SAMN03893561, study PRJNA290197) | marine sediment metagenome | material: sediment; isolation source: combined push core samples #3730, #5133, and #5579 collected at Hydrate Ridge | place: Pacific Ocean: Hydrate Ridge | reverse complement strand
AAGCTTTTCTTGTTAAGCAGCGGTGGCCTGAAGGGAATACTAATAGGTTTGACGGTTGGGACCATTGCCACGGCCATTGTCCAGAGCAGTAGCGTTACTGTGAGCATTATCGTGATGCTTGCCTCCCAGGGTATGGTGGGTGATTTGAAAGAAGCGATCCCGCTGATCCTGGGCTGCAATATCGGAACCTGCATCACCGCGCTTATTGCGAGCATCGGTACTGATGCAGATTCGAAGCGTGCTGCTGTTTGTCACACCTTCTTTAATGTATTTGGTGCGTTTTTGACCCTGGTGGTCTTCTACCAGCTCTATCTCTGGCTGATTCCAAGGATAGGCGGCAGCCTTGCACACCAGATCGCCAACATTCATGTATTGATAAAGTTGGTGGACGCCGCATTGTTTTTACCGATTGTGAGACCCTTTTCAAGGTTTATTTCCTGGATCGTTCCTGCCAAGGTGGTCGAGAAGCCCGGCATAGAGATCCCGCAATATCTTGATGACAAATTCGTTGAAGAGCCGGTTATCGCCGTTGAACTGGCGATCAAGGAAATCGTAAGGTTAGGCGAGATATCCAGAAATATGATAAAGTATGCCATGGATGGATTCATGTATAATGACGAGGTGCTCCTGGACCGGGTGGAAGAGTACGGCAAGGCTGTCCGCAGTCTGCGGGAGGCGATCTCCCGATATGTGATCCGGATTTCCCAGCAAGACTTGAGCAAGGAAGAGGCGGAGAGGATGCCTAAGTTGATCCTTTCTGTTAATAACTTTGATCGTGTGGCCGGGTATGCTGTGAGGTTGCTGGAACTCGGGCGCACCAAGGTGTCCAAGAATATTCCCTTAGTTGGCAGCGCCTTGAGTGAACTCAAGAATATCTATCGTGAAGTGGACACCATGCTAACCGAGGTGAGTGCATACCTGCCTGAGTTTGAGCGGTAAGATCATTTCGCAAAGTTGGCCTGATAACGGTCCCAAAACTCTTCCTGGGAAAACCAGTGCTCCTGGGTGCCGTGGCATTCTACGGCGTAACTGGCACAGACTCCGCCCATGCGGGCAGCGTCCGGAAGACTTTTCCCGAGGACGAGCCCCTTGATCAGGCCTGCTCTGTAGGCGTCTCCTGCCCCTGTGGGATCTTGGACCCTGGAGGCACGGGCAGCAGGGATTTTGATTTCCTGGTCGCGGGTACAGATAAGAGAACCATCTTCTCCCAGGGTCGTTATGATGCCTGCGGTGCGTTGCAGAATCTGGGTTTTTTCAAGCCCTGCGGCCCGCAAAATCATCTCCAACTCATAGTCATTGGAGATCAACAAACTGGACCCCGTAAGCATTTCTATCAACCGGTCTCCTGACAAGGCCGGGATGGACTGGCCGGGATCAAAGATATAGGGGATATTTCTCTCTTTGCAGGTGCTGCTATAGGTGAGCATGTCTTCGATATTGCCCGGGGCGACAATGGCCAGCGTTTTTTTGGGGTCTACCCCATCGAACTCAAACAAGGAAGGGTACTTCATGGTCCCTGGATTGAATCCGGTAATCTGATTGTCAGCCAGGTCTGTCGTAATGTAAGCCCCGGCGGTTAATTCTTCTGAAATCCTGCGGATACCCTCCAGGGACAGTTGATGTTTACGAAGCCAGGTTTCATACCTGTCAAAGTCCTTGCCGGCTGCGGCCAGGATGAGAGGGCTCTCTTCCAGGAGGGCGAGGCTGTAGGCGATATTTCCGGCAGTGCCCCCGAACTTTTCTTTCAGCCCATTAACGGTGAAGCAAACATTTAGGATATGGATCTTGTCAGGCAGTATATGATCTGAAAACCTTCCTGGAAAGTCCATGATCCGGTCATAGGCCAAGGATCCGGATACAAGTATCTTCATATGAACACCCTTTGATAAGTGTAGAACGCTAACGCTGCTGTTGATCCAGTTCTGACCAACAGAAAGTCTTATTGAAGTAAAAGACTATAGCGCCAAAAGCTTTTAGAGTCAATCGAAAACGGGTCGCTTATGAAAATGCAAAGGCAGTTAGAGATCTTTCAGGCCATGGAAAGGCCTGATTTTTACCCTCACCCCGTAACCACCATTGAACAACGTGAGACCCATATCTCCAAGGTCTTTTTGACAGGCACATATGTCTATAAGATCAAGAAGCCGGTTAACCTGGAATTTTTGGATTTCACCACCCTGGAAAAGCGGCGACACTTTTGCCACCAAGAAGTGATCCTCAATCGTCGCCTGACTCGGGATATCTACCTTGACGTTGTGGCCATTACCTTAAAAGAGGGGGGGTACTGCCTCGCAGGGCAGGGCAGCCCTGTTGAATACGCTGTGAAGATGACTCAACTTCCTGAGGATGGCTCCATGGTTCGTTTGTTGCGAAAAGGAGAAATTGGCGACGAAGCTCTTCAGGATCTGGCCCGGATCCTTGGCGGGTTTTATGGTCATGCTCCTACCGGCGGATACATCAACACCTTTGGGTCATGGGAAACGATCTGGGGTAATTGCGAGGAGAACTTCAGACAAACGGAAGTATTTGCAGGAGGGATACTTGACGAGCGGATGTTTCAGATTATTCGTGTCGCCACTCAATCCTTCTTGCGGAGATGGCAAGAGCTCTTTGAGCATCGCATTGAAAGAAAGAAGATACGTGATTGCCACGGAGACCTTAGAACTGGACATATTTATTTCACCGATAGGATCCAGATCATTGACTGCATTGAGTTCAATGAGCGTTTTAGGTACGGAGATATCACGTCTGATCTGGCTTTCCTGGCCATGGATCTTGATTACGAGGGCTACCCGCAGATCGCCCAGGGTTTGCTAAAGGCTTACGTTCGGTACACAAGAGATCAGGATGTATTTGTCCTGCTTGACTTCTACAAGTGCTACAGAGCCTTTGTGCGGGTCAAGGTAAATTGCTTCCGCCTACAGGAAGGTAATCTCAATGAGCAGGAAACAGGCAAGCTCCTCAGGGAAACCCATCGTTACATGGGCCTCGCCTACCGGTATGCCGTGCAATTTACTCGCCCCACTGTTTGGGTGGTCTGCGGCATGCCGGCTTCGGGCAAGAGTACCATTGCAAAAGAACTCGCCAAAACACTCGGTGTCAAAGTATTACGTTCGGATGTCATCCGCAAGGAACTGTTCGGGCTGCAACCCTACAAGCAAACAGACGTTCCATTTGAAGAAGGCATGTATTCAAAAGGTGCCAGTGCGCTTACCTATGGAAGGTTGCTCCTGCTTGCCCAGGAAGAGATTGACAAGGGGTGTTCTGTTATTCTGGATGCGACATACAGTAGCCTGCACCAGCGGACTGAGGTCCTTCGGTTGGCAAAGGATATGGACGCAAACCTGATGTTTGTGGAGTGTGTATGTCCCGAACCCGTAGTTAAAGAACGTTTGATGAGGCGGGATGCAACATCTTCAGTTTCTGATGCACGTCTCCACCACTTCGAACAAATCAAGGCGAGGTTTGAGCCCCTGAATGAGGTGAGTGACGAGATGCACATCACAGTGGACACGGAAAGGCCCCTCGAAGAAAGCATGGGGCAGATCCTTTCCCAGGATTACGTCCTTGAATGCCTGCAAACCGCAGAGGCCATCAAAAGGTAGCGTTGGAGAAGGCATCCTTCACGACAAGTCAAAAGTAGTTTACACTTTGTTGATCTTGTATTTTGGCAGTGAAATTTGAAATTGGGAAAAACACAAAGATGTAGATGCGTTACCTGATTTCGAATTTTCAGTTTGGACATCGCCATTCAATTCGATAATACACGCTTTTTCGAAAAAAGTGTAAACTGGTGAATGAAGGATGCCTTGGAGGAAAAGCAATAATGGTTGAGATTACTCAAATGGGAGTGAAATAGTAATTTCTATCAGATTGTTGTTTTTTTTGCTCGCATTGATTATTCCGCCATGCTTATGGATGATGATTTTGCATATGGGGACATCCAGAATAGGTGTATCCGGCTTGCCCTTGGCAAAGGGGTAGTCTGCCAGAAAGGGGTAGAAGAAGTGTTCAATATCATCATCTGAAACATAAGGCACTTTGTAGGACAATGTCACTTTCGCATATTCAGCATTTCTTTGAGTGGCAACTTGAATCTCGCCTTTTTCTTTCATTCTAAAGAAGGCGTTTTCCAGCAGATTGGCAAGGACCTTTGCAAATAGATCACAGTCGAGTTTAATCTTAGGAAGGCTAAAATCCGTGCGCAATTTGATAGCAAAGTGCTCATCCCGGAATTCAAATCTTATTGTTTCGACAACATCGTTCACCACCGTGTTGAGGTCACATGACCTTAACATAATCGACTGAGGTTCAATATAGGCGGTCATCATTTTCAATATTCTTTCGAGCCTTTCCACCTCCATCACAACCGATTCGGCCTTTTTCCTTCTTGGATCCGATGGATCAAGGGATTTCAGCAAACGTCGGGTCAGTCCGCCTACGGAAGTCAGAGGGTTTCTGATCTCGTGGGCCAGACGGGCTGAGACCTCACTGAGGGTCTGAAGTTCTTCTCCTTGTATGATCTTTTGCTCAAGCTCTCTTCTGTCAGTCACGTCCACAACAATGCCGTCCAGCCTTATAAAGCCATTGTTATCATGAAATACGGGAATAGCGTGATCCATTACGTACACAACATGGCCATCTTTGTGAATCATCCTGTATTCGGCAAGAAATCCCTTGCCCTGGATCAGACATTTTTCAAAACGAGCTAGAATTCGAACCCTGTCGTCCGGATGGATGTACTCTGCCCACAGTTCGTGATGACCACTTAACTGGTGAGGAGAAACCCCAATGGTCTCTTCAACGAACCTGTTCAAGAACATAGCAGTTCCATCGGCCATGACCAGGTATACGATCAAGGGCACATTTTCAACCAGGGCTCGATAGGTTTTTTCGGATTCCTTCAATGTGTGGGTCCGATGTTCCACCATTAACTCCAGGTTTTGAGCGTAGTCCTTGATCTTTCTTCGAGATTCTTCCAGGGACGTTAACATCTCATTGATTGCCCGGGCCATGGTGCCTAGTTCATCAGCGCTCTTCACCGCAATCCTTGTATCACGATATCCAGCCGCAATTTGGCCTGCAGCCAGTACAACATCTTCTATGCGCTTCGTAAAAATCACTGATATGAACCATACAAAACATATGGACAAGGCAAGCCCTGTTAGCCCGATAACTATAGCAATGGTTCCATATCGTTTAAGAAGAGCGCGTGTGGGACTCCGATCAACGCTGATTTCTGCGACAGCCACGATCTTTGAAGAAAAGTCTCGAACCGGTCCCGCAATGACGGCCAGGTCTTTTTTCTCTCTCTTGATCGTATGGAATATGACTCCTCCCGTGTTAAAGACCTGGTTAAAAAGTTCCGGGGGAATGAGGTCCCTGCCAAGGGTCGAGGCAAAAATTACGGGCTTCTTGTCTCCAGGTTCACCGGGGACGTAGATCGTCAGGTCTGCTCCGTAGATTTTTTTGAATTCCTTAAGAAGCGGTTCTTCAAAAGAGAACCCGAATTCTACTGTCCCAACTTGCTCGCCCTGATAAAAAACAGGGACGACGCTTCGTATGCCAAAACCGAAAATCCCCAGCTCAAGCCCGCCGACGCCAGTACCGGTTTCCCGCGCTTGATTAATCGTATGTCTGTAGGCCTCCATCTTTTCTCCGCGTTGACCCAGGGCGTGGAGGCGCAAGAATGAGGTGGCAGGTGGCACATGAAAGTGAAATTGCTTTATCCCGAAGTTCTCATGCAATATCTGGTAAGCAGGATGCAGAATTTCTACCAATCGCTTCCGGTTTCTCTTGGCAAATGCCTCGGCAACAACAGGATTCTTGGCCACCATGTAGGCAAGGCTCATGGCCATGTTTTTTTTGAACTCGATGGTAGTCAAAAAATATTGATATTCATCCGTCAGGCGCTTTTGTTCGTTGTGGTGAATCAGATTGGCCTGGAAATGATAAGAGACCAGAAACAGAGCCGTGGCCCCCATCAAGGCGAGAAAAAGGAACGGAATAATGAGCTTCCACTTAAGACTGATATCGTGTAGCTGAGATAACTTCAATGATGGCTCCTCACGGTATTGTCTCTCTCTCTGAGGTTTGTATCGTACGTTAAACAGAAAAAATTTCCATGCTATCTAATTATTTGATATTTTTTACTTGACTCATACTATTTTATTGTCATAAACAACAAAGGTCATAAATATGACAGAGTTCATAATTCTTGGAAAAAGGAGGAAATTGCAATGACTAAAGCCACCAAATCCAAGCAACTGACCTTCGAGATGGAAAACAAGGTGGGGCTGCTTGCTGAGATTAGTGCCACCCTATCCGCTGTTGAGGTCAACATTACGGCCCTTTGTGCCTACCAGATGGACGACAGGGCGTATTTTATGATGATTACAGATGACAATGCCAAGGCCAAACGCATCCTCAAGAAAATGGATATACAGGCCGAGTATGAGCCCGTTGTTGTAGTGGACATGCCTAATAAGGCCGGTGAGCTGGAAAAAGTATCTGCTTTACTCTCCGAAGCAGGCATAGACATACACTACATTTATGGGACGGCAGGGGCTAAGCGTTCTACCTTTTGTGTATTCAAGACGAACAAAGACACAAAGGTCCTTAAACTCATCAACAAGTAAATTCCTCGCTAACACGACATAGAGTACTTAGGGCCTTCTCCTCATATACCTCGGACTGTACTGACCTGTTAGCGGGCAAGTACCGCCCAACTGTCAAGCAGCCGGTTGTAACGGATAAGATGCGTGCCCCCGTCATCAGCCAGCACCTTGAAATAATCCGTGACTTCGGATTGGGCATCTGTGTTGCTATCATACCAACGGTCAACAATTTTAGTAATATTCAAGGTCCTGCTGTCCCGTACAAATGAACGCGGGGATTCATTGGATTTGTAGCCCTCATAACAGATCACCTGTATAGGTTCAAAAGTGATTGAGCGGCTGCAGAGAAAATCGATGAGACCTAAAACCCCGTCCTCAATATCAAGGAAGCAAAACCGGTATGCGTTGTAATCAAGTCCATAGGGGTCGGCAATGCCTCGCGTTCGAGAACCATAGCGGGCAAAGTGCCTGAGTAAAAGAACCCTGCCTGCTGTTTCCGGAAAGTCAGTTGATACGTCTTCCTCATGGGATTTTTCCATGACCAGGATCAGATCGGACCAGGCCACAAGGTCTTTTGACACAGATTTTGCCTCGTGTTCAGCCAAGTCCAGACCGTGTTCAGCAGCAACTCGTTGCGCCAGAAAAGTGGCAGGGTTGCCTGGAAGTGCAAGCAATCCGGCAGAATCTGCTCTAAGGCCCTTGAGCCCTTCTTGGGCCGCAACCTTTGTGAAAAGGCCCTGGCAAAAGGGACTGCGACAAATGTTGCCTGTGCATACAAATAAGATATTTGCTATCTCCCTGGCCATGTTTACAGATCCTTTGGTTAAGAAGTCAAGAAACCCATAACCGATCAGTCAATCTGCCTTGCAGGGCGGTACCCTCTCCTGCAGGATGGCTTCCTTTTCTTTTGTAAGTGCCCTCGAAATTGTCCACCCGGTCCGACTGTAAACGTCTTTTTTCTTGATTAGAAGCCAGTTATTCTCGCCTCGGCCTTTCATTCTTACGAGGGAAAAACCGCCTTTAAGTATCTTGCCGTGGAGCTCAATGATCATCTTTCCGCCTTCGAGGGCCTCAAGCGGATCGTTTCCTTCAAGGAGGCCGTACTCTCCCTGATCCCAAACCACAACGGCGCCTGCTCCGTATTGACCGGCAGGAATGATCCCCTCAAAGCCGAAGTATTCAAGGGGGTGGTCATCCACCATAACCGCAAGCCTCTTGTCAGCCGGGTTTAAGGACGGCCCCTTGGGCAAGGCCCAGGATTTCAATACGCCGGCCATCTCCAAGCGAAGATCGTAGTGGAGCTGTCGCGCATGGTGTTCCTGAACCAAAAAGCGCATCAGTTGAGAACGGTTCTTAATCTTTCCCGGGTTCATTTTTTTGCCTCGATATAGATTTCAAGATAATGTTTTTGGGGTACAGTAAAGGCTCAGCAAGACCTAACTTTGTTGTTGGTAGTGGAAGGCTCAAAGCTCAAAGCTGAAAGTTCAAAGCAGCAGAATCATGGTTTTTCTTTGAGCCTTGAGCTTTCAGCTTTGAGCTTGCTTGGAACCCGTAACCCGCTGTTTTTTGCTACGAGGCTATGTTGAACCCCAAAATCTTTTTCTTAAGGACTATAGTAATCTCTCAATTGAAGGCACTCGCTTTTGCGGTTTACGGTTCACGATATGCGTTGGTTCCAAAATCAAGCAAGCCAGGGGAGGCAAGGTCAGCGAGACTGATTGCGGGAAACCATGAGACGGGATTTCCTCTGTCTCAACTTGGCCTTCATTGCCGAGGTCGCTTCCTCCGTAGTAAACCGAGTCGCTGTTGATACGTTCAGAGTAACCTCCCTGTTTCGGTACGCCTATTCGATAGTCTCGTCTGGGGATAGGGGTTAAGTTCAAGACACAGACCAGGTGCTTTTTCCTTCCGTAACGTATGTAAGAGACTACACTGCTCTGCGAGTCATTGCAGTCAATCCACGAGAAGCCTTCAGGGGATGTGTCCAGCTCCCATAGGGCCGGATGCTCCAGATACAGTCTCCCGATGTCCGTCAGGAATCGCTGGAAGGCCTGGCACATCGGGTCGGTTTGCACGTGCCAGTCAAGGCCGTTTTCATGGTACCACTCATCCCATGATGCCAGTTCTGTTCCCATGAAAAGAAGCTTTTTCCCCGGATGTGTATACATGTACCCCAGCAACAGTCTCAGATTGGCGCGTTTTTGCCATTCGTCTCCCGGCATTTTTCTGAGAAGAGAGCCCTTGCCGTAAACCACCTCGTCATGGGAAAAGGGCAGGACAAAGTTTTCACTGTATGCATACATCATGGAAAAGGTCAGATTATTGTGATGGTATTTTCGATGGACAGGTTCCTTGCTGAAGTAAAGCAGGGTGTCGTGCATCCATCCCATATCCCATTTGAAGCCAAAACCGAGACCGCCAAGGTAGGCCGGCAAGGTAACCCCTGTCCAGGCCGTTGATTCTTCGGCGATCGTAAAACACCCTGGAAACAGCCCGTAGACCGCCTCATTTAGCCTTCGGAAGAATTCAATGGCCTCCAGGTTTTCGTTTCCTCCGTACTTATTTGGAATCCACTCCCCATCTTGCCTGCCGTAATCGAGATACAGCATGGAGGCAACCGCATCGACCCTGATGCCATCAATATGATACCTGTCCAGCCAAAACAGGGCATTTGCCATGAGAAAATTGCGAACCTCACTTCTGCCAAAGTTAAAGACGAGTGTGCCCCACTCCGTATGTTCGCCCTGACGGGGATCAGAGTGTTCGTAAAGGGCGGTGCCATCGAAGAGCCTCAGGCTATAATCGTCTTTTGGGAAGTGGCCGGGCACCCAGTCCAGAATGACTCCGATGCCATGCTGGTGGCATGTATCGACGAAATACTTGAAATCATCAGGGTTCCCAAAGCGGCTGGTGGGGGCGTAATAGCCTGTCACCTGATAACCCCAGGATGCGTCATAAGGATGCTCGGCAACAGGCAAAAGCTCCACATGGGTAAACCCGAACTTCTTGACGTGTTCAATGAGCTTAGGGGCAAGTTTCCGATACGTAAGCCACCTGTTTTCCTCTTGGGTCACACGCATCCAGGACCCGAGGTGTACCTCGTAGATGGCCATTGGCTCCTGGCGCAAGTTTCGCTTGCCGCGGCCGGCTATCCATTCATCATCATTCCATCGGTAGGCATCTATGTCCCATACAACAGAGGCGGTCTTTGGTCTCAGTTCCATGGCAAAGGCGTATGGGTCGGTTTTTAGTCTCAGCTCCTTTTTAGCGGTTTTGATCTCATACTTGTAAACGGTGCCGGGTTCGAGCCCGGGGACAAAGATCTCCCAGATTCCGGAAGCGCCCATTTCTCTCATGGGAAAGAGCCTGCCGTCCCATCGGTTGAAATTCCCAACGACGCTCACCCTTATTGCGTTTGGTGCCCAAACGGCAAAGGAGATGCCCCGTACACCATCTATCTTATGCAAGTGAGCTCCGAGCCTTTCATAAAGGCGATGATGGGTCCCTTCTCCTGCCAGGTACAGGTCCATATCCCCCAGGGTCGGCAAGAACTGGTAAGGATCATTGCTTTCCCAGTGGTTTCCATCAGCAAAAATGAAACGAATTCTGTAACGGACGGGGAGCTGTTGGTGAGGGATAAAAGCGGCAAAAAGACCACCAGGATGGCACTTTGTCATGAGAGAAGGCTCTTTCCCCTGAATAAGGACTTCTGCCTTGACTGCCTCGGGGTGAAAAGCACGTACTACGCTTCCCTTTTTGTTTCTGACCGTGTAGGCATGGCCCCCGAGAATGCTGTGCGGATCAGTATGCTCGACCCTGACGAGCCTTTCTATGTTCTCTGCGGGAATTCCTGAGAGTAAAGATTTTTCTGCCATCATATTATACCTGGGTTGAGCGGTTCACCGTTCCCGGTTCCCGGTTGAAGAGCCCTAAGTGGTTATTATACCTCGAAAGGCCACAAATGACACTTTTTCGCCGGCCATGAACATCAATAGCCG
>LGVF01677122.1_pt2 | contig 10622 bp, 12 predicted proteins | sample 469901 | NCBI WGS metagenome assembly LGVF01 (sample SAMN03893561, study PRJNA290197) | marine sediment metagenome | material: sediment; isolation source: combined push core samples #3730, #5133, and #5579 collected at Hydrate Ridge | place: Pacific Ocean: Hydrate Ridge | reverse complement strand
TCTGAGGAAGATTTTCAAGCGTTTATTATGATGAATGACATGTACGATCATGAATACATATTACGCAGACTATATGAAAGACGAATCTGGGAAGTACCAGACTCTCAACTTAATCGAATAGAGCAAACATCAAAGAAAGACTTTCTGGATGATCCAGAAATAAAGAATTACCAACATGAAGTATATACATCAAACAAAAGCGATCACAAGAGAATCGAAAGTATCGATAAAGGTATAAACAAACTTTCAAGTATGGAATTAGATCAGCTAGATAAAATCAAAGAAGGAATTAAAACAGGCAAGTTAGAATACTACTTACACAAAGTACTAATCAAACTTGAACAAAGAGTATCATTTTTATTAAGAAAAGTTAAAGAAGTCATTACACCTAATAAAAAGCAACACTCACAAATTGATAGAAATACAACTCCAGGAACTGTAGCTCATGAGAGAGCTACTGCAGCAGCTGTGAAGGATCCAGAAGAACCTTCAGTTATTTCATACCAAGAACTAACTCAGTTCTTCATGGTTTGGAATAGCATGGCCTTAGAACAATCGATGTCTCCAATAAAAGAGATTACATCGAACCGTATGGAATCTATCAATTCAATAGTGAGAAAAACTAGCAAAGGAGATTTATTCAAAGCCTTAAACAATATTAAGAAGCTATACCATGATAATGAGACTTACCAATACAAAATGAACTTAAAACGATTTACAAGATATGGAAACTTCATGAGAGTACTTGAGACTACTAAGTATGATACCAGACTTTCTCAATTCGAATCATACCTAGTAATGGATCAAATTGCACAAACATTCAATGAAAGACAACACATGAATAGCATCATGAACTCTGTACCACAGTTTAATTCATTATCAGAAGCTAATACATGGTTTAAAGCAAACAACTAATACAGAAGCAAATATCACCTCCTCTTAGATATAAGAAAAAGCCACTTAAAACAGTGGCTATTTCTACGTTCAGAAGAGAAATCAAGTTGATTCTCTTTTTTATTTATGTAGTAACTAAGGGAGTAGATATTTTTTATATTAGTAGTTAAGTAAGTAGGTACTGAACAATGTACTAATTACCTAAATTAGAGACTAATAATTTAAAGAAAAAGTACTTTCTTTCTTGAAGGAAACTCCCCTACGGTCGTTTTTTGTGATCAGATGAAATTGATCATATATCTTAAATACTTTTTTTGTGATCCTCATTTTACTTAGAACACGTTAATAGGAAAAAGAGGTTTGTTCTATACTACTGACAAGATCATTAAAAAAACAACTTATCCATACTTAAGATTTCACTGTTTTTTAGTTTTAGTAAGAACTAGTGACATTTTTGTCATTAGTGTTAAGTTCTTGTTTATTTATCTATTAATTAGATTTATAATTCTACTTGGGGGAGATGATTACTTTGAGGGAAAAGGTTCCAATCCAATTAAAAGAACTAAAAGAAATTTTAATTAAGCTGCAGCAAACGAATCAAAAAAAAGATACTCGAAATTGAGTTTCATTTTTTTTTGAGAAAGTGATCACCATGTACTACCTGATCTAATTCTTTAATTCTCTTAATAATTTTGTTTAATTCTTTCCTGGTTACAAGTTTGTCTGGATCGTCTCCGTATATTTCAAATTCATCAGTAAGTTTGTCTAAATCCTTTTCAGCATATATTTTTCTCATGAAATTCACTTCATCTGGAGAAAACGGAGCATCTATCATTCCCAGAAGATAGTCCGACGATACATTAAACACTTTTGATAACTTAACTATTGTTTCTGGATCAGGAGCAACTAACCCTCTTTCATACTTTGAATAAGTAGATTGAGTAACATTCAATGATTCTGCTACTTTTTTTTGAGTAAACCCTTTTTTCTTTCTAATTATCTTTAATCTCTCCATAATATCACCTACTTTCATATTACACTAAATAGGCATAATGTGAATAATATTATACTTAAATAGTCAAGATTGGAATATTTAATATTGACAATTATTCTTATTTTGAATATAATATAGTCGTATCATGAATATTTTTACTTGAAGCATCGATTCGAGAGTTCGAATACCCTCGGCTTTCGCTTCGGTGCTTGAAATAAAAAATTGGGGGTATACAAATGAAAAAAATAATACAGAAGACAATTAGGAAAACCGAGGTTTTTTTGCTGTCTTCTTTTATTATACTCCCAGAAAATAATTACTTTTCGTGGGTGGAAAACAAACCCAATGAAAGGAGGAAACATAATGGCAACTAAGAAAAACTATTTAAAAAAGAATAAGGACTCTGTATTCAACCTGGTATTACTATTTGTTTTGTTCTTATTATTATCATTAATCATCCCAGCTATAGGTGCAGGACCAAGTGCTTCACCTACATGGATCAGCGTTGTAGATTTCTTTGAATCTATTAAAGTTCATTTCGCAGCATTCTGGATGTTCTATTCGTTTGCATGTTTGGTTTTATTTGCTTACTTTGGGAACTTTAAAAAGTAAGTAATGATTTAAAAAAATAAAAAAAACTTTCCTAAGGAGGAAAAAAATATGAAAAGAAATAAATTTTTAGTTTTAATTTTAATGGCAGTTTTATTAGCAGTACCCTTTGGGGTTAGTGCTGCTGCAATTTATGATCATGAAGTAACTTTAGATATGAATAATGGTAGCTATATTCATGATGATATTAGGAATTTTGGTAATGAATTACAAGCAGGTATCACTCCAAAAACGATGTTGGTTTTTGGTGATAGTACATCGAATGCATTAGATGAATGGCCATATTTATTTGAAGAAGCGTTGGCTGAATCAGCTGATGATTATTCTTTTACTTACAAGTTATACAATAGTGTAAATTCAAGTTTTGATACTAAAACTGTTATTCAATACGGTACTGAAGGAGACGCTTACGCAGCATTTAGTGGTTTAATAGGCGAATCAATTTCAGCTTTGAATAGCGAAGATTTATCTATTACAGGTGATATTGATTTAAGAGCAAAAGTAAAATTTGATCCAGGTCAAGAAGGTACAGTTGTTGCCAAGGCTGATCCATACGATCAAAAAGCATATACATTGTATTTTGATTTAGATGAAGATGGTGTCACTGGTATTATCAGATTATATTGGACAACAGACGGTTCAACATCCACACAAAAAGATGCACAAAGCTCTGCTATTACTCTAACTGAAGACACTCCAGTATGGATTAAAGCAACTTTAGATGTAGATAATGGATCAAGTGGTTATACAGCTGCTTTCTATTATAGTTATGATGGCGTAACATATACAGCTGCAGGGACTACAGCAACAGCTGTAGCAATTACAAGTATTTTTGATTCAACAGCAGATGTTACTGTAGGATATAGAGGTTCTTCTGCTTCTGATGTAATAATTGGAAACATTTATGATGTAGAAATTAGAGATGGCATTGATGGAAAAATAGTTGCATCTTTAGATATGGATCAAGCATTTCCAAGTACGGTTGCAAGTATAAAAGATGTTGAAGGAAATACATGGGTATTTAATTACGATCTTTCTGTAGGAAATGGAGCTCCAGGCGTACTCTTATTAAATGCTTCAATTGCCGGTGCAGCTACCACTACATTTGATGCAAGTGAATTAGATGCAGTAATTAATACAGATGTTGATCTATTTTTAGTTAACTTTGGTCATAATGTTGCTGGTGATGCTTATGTAGATTTATTAGAAAATTTCATTGCATCTGTTAAAGTTTATACTGATGAAGTGCCAGTAGTTTTAATGACTCAAAATTATCAATACGATCCAGTAGCTTCATCATCAATAGTTAGTCAAGCTATTAGAATGGATCAAATTCATCTTGTAGCTTCTGAAAATGATTATGCTTTTATTGATGTTGCTTCTATTTTAGATGAAGATCCAGCTACTTATATTGGTACTGATGGTATTCATCCAACTGATGAAGGTTCAATTGTATGGGCTGACACAATTTATGATGTATTCAATAGTGGTATCACAGGCGAAGGATCAACAGAAATAATCTTGTTAGTTCAAGATGCAGATTTGATTGTTGAACCTAATTCACCAATCAAATCAGATGAAACATTCATTGGGTGGTTTACTGATGAAGAATTTACTGATGAATGGGATTTTGATACTGATCTAGTTCAAGAAAATATGACACTATATGCAATGTATTCAGATGATAACACTGGAATTTTAAGTGGAGTTTCTATTTTTGCTCCATCAGCAGATACTTTACAAATCTTTGGGATTGCATGGTATTGGTATGGTGCAGCTGCGGTTGTTGTAATTTTATTAAGGGATAAGAAACGCAGAAAAGCACTTGGTAAAAAATTAGGTTTAAAATAATGATTAAAACAATATCAGTGCTGTTTACAGCAGCGCTTTTTGTGTTTGCATTCACATCTACAACTGTGTTTTCAGTATCTGATATTGATGGACCTTCAGTCGTACATAAAGAAGCCAATCAAGTTTTTACAATTATGGATCTTCTTTCCATGTATGACTTAGATGTTTTTATAGAATCAGATGGTTACACTGGGTACGGAAACGTACCTGGTGAATACACCATTGTTATATCACAAGGATCACAAACTAAGAATGTCTCAATTATTGTAGTTGAAGATTGGGGAAACTTGGTAGAATCCAACGATGTCTTATATGTCACAGACTACAAAGACATCTATGTGTCAAACGATAGAATGCTATCACTTTATGAGATTATTTATTATATTTATGATGCTACAGAGTATGTTGTCACTGAATACCAATTCAGGTATGAGGAAATACTAGATGAATATCACTACAGCTTTGATGATGATGGTGTTATTCCAGAAGGTAAATACAAACTCACATTCAGATTAACTTACTATACAGGTGAACAATCAACACATTCAGCATCTATTAATGTAGTAGAACTTCAGGAATTACCTGGTATGGTTTTAGAACCACCCCCAACTACAATAGATAAAATTATGAGTACCCTTCCATTGGTGTTAGTAATTGGAGTTATTGTCTATCTTTTCACACATAGAAAGAAGAAACGAGGTTTTAACTAATGATTAAGAAACTAATGATTTTTACAATAATGGCTTTATTCTCAATTTTTCTATTTGTTCCACCAGTTAATGCTGCATCTGTATTAGTTGAGGAACCTTCTGCAGATACAGGAGGTCTTTGGCATGTGGAAGATGGAAATAGAGTTTATGTGTATATGAGATTTACTGATGGATCAACAGTACGTGAAACTGGAAGTTCCTCAAATAATGCTTTTCCTGAATATGATTATTCTTTATTCACGTATTGGCCTACAGGGAGCGAAAATGATTTTTCATTGCCAAGAACATCCTTGTATAACAATCATGCATCAATATCAAATCCTGATCCAACAGTTTATGATAAGTTCGTTGTTGAAATCATTCCACATATGATGGTGACAAGTGGTCCAGAACCTGATTTCAAAGTAGTTCAATCATATACTAGTGTTGTAAATGATATTACAATTAATCTGCATGATTGGGAAGACAGACCAATTGTCTATTACACTTATGATTACTCTTATATCACATTGTCTGTTGATGGTAATGAAATACTAAATTCACGAAACTCAAATGAGGATGTATATAATGCTATAGGTATAGAGTCTAATCCAAATTACTCAGACATGTCATTTGGTGTACGAATGTATTGGGAAACTTCAAGTACTGAAGATGAAATAGATCCAGGAGTAACTGAAAATCCCTGGTTAGCTTTACCAGAGACAACCGGATCTCCAGTAAATCCTATTGGAGATTGGGGAACTGTTTCCAATATATCTATAGACAACCAAAGAGTTTCATTTAATATTAATTATCTTGGAGTAACATATCCAATACTATCATTTACAGTTGATGGTGATTTAGATTTTATAGATGAATCAAATGATGTCTTGTATTACAGTGATCCAACTACAGGAGATCGGATACTCTACTTTAATTTTGGTGAAACTTTAGATAGTGCAATCTTAGCTGCCCGAACATTTTCAACTGTTAATGTTTGGAAGGGGGAAGCACTTTGGAATTTAACTCAAAACCAAATCAAAGTAACTGATGTTTTAACGGTTTATAATTACATTCCTGAAGTTGATGAAGATGGAAATGTATACTCATATTTCTATATGCCAGATGTTCCAATGGATAATTTAATTTCAGTATCTGCAGTATTAGCTTATAGATATTGGGATGATGGCTTTCTTGGTATTGGAGAACTAGAACCAGGTGAAGTCCAGTACAAAGCTGTAGCTGCAGTTCGAGGTGAAACAACTTCAGTAAATCCTACATGGGTTGAAACAACATATAAAACATCATATTTAGTTGGAGGAGTAGCAGCTGTAGCAACTGCAACAGTTGGATGGATTCCGGTTTATGGATGGGGAGTTGCCGGAGCAGCATTCTTAGTTGGTGGAGCTCTACAAGTATCAGATGTAAACGAATGGTTCGCATATGATGTTGATCAAATCCAGCATGTTATACCTAGTGTAGCTCTCACAAATGAAATCAATTCTTATATATTAGAAACAAGCGGTGAAGATTCATTCACGGCTGATACAGATAAATTATACAAGTTGCATCTTGCAACTTTACAAGATGAAGACAATGTTCAAATTATGGGTGATTTATCAAATGTAACTCAAGTAGTTTGGGAAACTGATGGTGAGATATTTGTTGTTAATGATGAATACATTGCTGATGTAGGATGGGGTGGACCTGGAACACTTGTACCTCAAGACGATATTGGTAATGAAGATTTAGAAATATTAATTTGGGTTGGTGTAGGAGTTACAGGCTTGTATGTGTTTAGTAAATTGAAGTTAGACAAAAAGCCTGGACTTATGGTTTTAATTATTGCTGCTGCTATCTATTATCTCTATAAGATAGGATTGATATAAATGGTAACTATAGGACAATGGATTGTTGAAAATTGGCAACTTCTTACAGCTCTCGGTGTTCTATTTGTAATATTGTCAATGACAGGAACCATCACTCAATCAGTTAGATCTGCAAAAAAAGGGCTAAAAGAATCGATCACTCCACTCGGATTTGTTATCTTACTAATAATTGGGTACATTGCATACCAGATTTATCTCAGTCTCATTGAGACATTATGAAAAAAATACTAAATCCATTCTATAACAAATACGAATCAATTTTAGATAAGATAGTACCTCAAGTTGATAAAGGACTTGAGACTATATCCCAAGCACCTAAATACATACTAAAAAAATATAATAGCATTATTGAGAATATTGATGACCAAATTTATGATCGTTTTAATAAAGATACAGAACTCGCAAGACTCATGAGATACGGTGCTCTTCCATGGAGTCTGATTATTCCCAAAAGTTACAAGTACTTATTCTCTAATGCCTATGGTAGAGCTTTAATATTTTCATCTGGTGTACATATGGTAAGAGCTCCTGTTGGTGGAGGAAAATCAATAACTTCATTCATTCTTGCTGAAATCTACTTAGAAGAACATGGACTTGGATCTTACTTTACATCTCCAGTTGAAAAGCCTCAGATTACCGAAGATGGAAAATGGAAATATGTATACCACAGATATATAGATTTAGATAGTTACTTCAAAGATGGAAGAAAAATCAAGAAGTTCAATACTGAAAAACATAAAGTAATCCATAAAGATGAAAGACATCTAGAGTTTAATCCCAGGTTAAACAACACTGGAGATTATAAAGGTAAGTTTATTCCACAACAAAAAGATGAAATTCTAATGAGACACCAGGGAATATCACATATATACAAGTATTCTCAATATACAAAATTAGACTCACAAGACATGCAAGCACTAACTTATATGCATGATGTTGAAACAGTAAAAGATATACCCATCCAAAGATGGTTAGATACTGGATTATTCAAATATGTACCAGTAAAAATAAAAGTTTCAACCTTTGTAATTGATGTTAGTTTCAAAGGTGAAATGAAGCGTAAGAAAATTGGTTCATGTAAAATCCCAATATCTTACGAATTGCTGCAGAGGTTTGACACTCATGCAGAAAAATACAGAGACGCAGGAATACCTGTTGATTACAAATAAGGAGGGTATATTTAATGGAAATAGATGCAAATGTTTACCGTTTACTAAATGTTTTGCTACAGGTCGTGTTGTGGTCTTTGATCATATCAGCTCCAGCAATCATTTTAACAATTGAAATGTACGCATATGAACGATATAAAAAATGGAAAGATAAAACCGAAAATGAACTTGAAAGAATCATTGTTGGTAAAACTACCAATAAGGAAGATTTAGAAAAAGAAATCAAACTTATCGGAGAAGATAAACGAAGACTAGAACTTGATGTCGAATTATTAGAGATTAGAAAGAATGCTTTAGAACCTGAAGATATTCCAGAAGAATCAGAAGATGAACCAAAAGAGAAAACAGCTGAAGAACCTGAAGAAGAAAAACTGGATCTAAATAAAATGACAGTTTTAAATCTCCAGGAACTAGCCAGAAAACATAATCTTAAATGGTATTCAAGAATGAAAAAAGTTGATCTTGTAAAAGCACTCGAGTCACTAGTGTAATTGTGTAACGATATAGTAAAATTTCTAAACGAATATTGTATATATTATATATATACATATATTCTCAGTATCGCCGCCTAAATATACAAAAGGAAAAGAGAGTGAAATTATAATGAAATCATTGAAACTTGTACTATCTGCAGAGCACTCAAAGAACATCATGGTGGTAGATGATCACAACTTCCTAGTTGCATCTATTAAATCATACAATACAAAAGAAAGAGTATCCAAAACTCATGGACATAGAAAAGTTCTAAGAGTTGATACTGATAGCAAAATCACAACAATTCAAATTCAGCACTAAACCGATCACATAAAAGTGATCGTTGATGATGAGATAGTTTAATGGAAGAACACTACATGAATGGATCATGTACGTAAATGAGTTACGAGAGGCACCTGTTCGATTCAGGTTATCATCACTAAAAAAAGAAAGAGGGTATATATATGAGTATGGTACAAAGACACAATTTAATAGAATTTACAGAGCAGTATAGAAGAATGATTCAAATAGGAAAAGTAGTATCTGTTGTTGATCCATTACATCCAGAATACATAGATGAGTTATTTCTCGTAATTGGATTTCAAAAAGACATTTACAAATTCAATGATTTAATTGCAATTATGGATGATAAAGGCAGAGTATTCCTAACTAACATTGATAGACTTATTTTGAAAGCGATGTTTACAATAGATGATATGTTCCCTTCAGAACCTACAGACATTTTATGGATTATAAAAGAACATGAAGTTCAGTGATGCATGTAACAATTACCTTAAGGAAATTCAAGTCACAACATCACCAGCTAATAATAGAAAAGTAGTTGGTTATCTAAAACGAGCATGTGAGTTTATGGGAGATTTAGATTGTGATGTTATCAATCGAACTACACTACTAGATTTGATAATATACCGTAAGGAAATTAATCCTAGAATATCAAACAATACACTTAACAGATATATTATGTATGTACAATCTGTAATGAAATATGAACTAGACATTGAAATCAAATTTAGAAAACTTAGAGAAGAAAAGAAAATCAGGCAAGTACTATCCGAGTTGACAATCAGAAAAGTATTTAAATACCTGGACTCATTAACCATCGATGAAGCTAAAAGAAACAAACTTATGTTTCTGATGCTCTTAGACACTGGCCTTAGAATTAGTGAACTCCTAAGTATCAAAGTAAAAAATATCGATTTCCATGAGAACATGATCCTGGTAACAAAAACAAAAACAAGGGAACACAGATATGTAATGATGACTGAAAGAACTAAGATGTTATTATCACAGTTCATTCTAAGTTGTTCAATAGACAAGTATATCTTTATCAATCTGGAAACCAGGAGACTACTTCATCCTGATAGCATTCAAACAATTTGCAAAAGGATCAAAGAGAAACTGAAACTAGATCAATCAATAACTCCTCACAAATGGAGACATACATTTGCCACTAGATTCATAGAGAATGATGGGAACTTATTCGTTCTTCAAAAGTTGTTAGGTCATCATGATGTATCTACAACTCAAATCTACACTCACATATCTATGAAAAAAGTAATTCTAGAGTATAATAAAATAGTACAAAATATTTAAGGCAACGGTCACCCTGACCAATGCCGAAGACTTAAAAAAGTAAAAATTGTGTGTAAAATAAAAAGCCCACAAAGGGCTTTGATATTACATTTAATGGTGCCGCATGTGGGATTTGAACCTACGACCTCTGCCTTACCATTGAATAATATCACCCAAACACACAAGAAACGTGTGTTTTTTTATTACTTGAAAGGAGTGATTAAATGGCTAAAATAGACGTTAAAACAGTGCTTGACGAACTTGAGGAATCTTTCAACAATTATATGGATGCAATATCAAAAGTCGAGGACATTGAGATTTTAGACGAAAATACAAAGCAACAAGCATCATCAATCATTCAAAGATGTCAGATACACAGTGAGATAGCTTTAGAAACAATAACAGACTAAAAAAGAAAAGAGGGTATTTTTTATGAAATGTAAAGTATGTGGATGTACAG
>LGVF01100822.1_pt1 | contig 10630 bp, 6 predicted proteins | sample 469901 | NCBI WGS metagenome assembly LGVF01 (sample SAMN03893561, study PRJNA290197) | marine sediment metagenome | material: sediment; isolation source: combined push core samples #3730, #5133, and #5579 collected at Hydrate Ridge | place: Pacific Ocean: Hydrate Ridge | reverse complement strand
TCCGACAAAGCCTAACTCTTCTCCTACTACAGAAAATATAAAATCAGTGTGTTGAGCAGGTAAAAAATTTAACTGACTTTGCAGGCCGCTAAAGATTCCATTCCCTAAAAAACCTCCCGAACCGATGGCAATCCTCGACTGGATAACATTATAGCCACCCCCCAAAGGATCCAGGTTAGGATTTAAAAACAAAATTAATCTATTTTTCTGATAATCTTTTAGAAAAACCCACAAAACCGGAATAGAAGATAGGGCCGCTATAAAAGTAAAAACTAAATATTTTATCTTGACCCCTACTGCAAACAACATTATTATAAGAATAGCTAAATATACTAAAGAAGTGCCCAAATCTGGCTGCATGAACACCAATAAAATTAACAACCCGGTATAAGCAAATGGGAGTAAATAATAGAAAAAATTATCTAATTTTGGTTTGTTTTTAGATAAAAAATCCGCTAAAAACACTATTAAAGCGATTTTAGCAAACTCGGATGGCTGAAAATCAAAAAGTCCTATAGCTAACCAGCGCCTTGCCCCATAAGTTGTTCTACCGGTAAATATGACCATTATCAGTAAAATAACAGCCCCAAAATAGATTACTTTAGAATATCTTTCCAGGTTATGATAATCTATAAAAATTATTATAGTTAATAATATGAATCCTAACAACGCCCATAATGATTGCCGCTTTACGAAAAAATAGGGGTCGCTTCCAGCTGTAACCGACAAGCGTGTTGAACTGTATAATACTAAAAGTCCATAAAAACAGAGAAACACTACTGCAAAAAGAAGAGTAAAATCTAAATTTTCAGTTAATCTATCTAATTTTTCTTTCAACTTCTATCCTCCACCAGTAGTTCCTGGTACAAAAGTTTACCAAAAGGGAAACAAAAGTGCCAGGCACTTTTGTTTCCCTTTTCATTTTTGGATACTAAAATATTTTTCCAGCATTGCTCGGGCTATGGGGGCGGCAGATTCTCCCCCTTCTCCTCCATTTTCTAAAAAAATAGTGATGCAAATTTCCGGATCTTCATAAGGGGCAAACCCGATAAACCAGGCATGAGTTTCCCCCTGAGGGTTTTGAGCTGTCCCAGTCTTCCCGGCTACCGCTAATTCTTTAATATTTGCTCTCCAGCCCGTTCCCTTTAATATGGTCTGTCTTAATCCTTCTTTAACGATTTGAAATGTATCTGGAGAAAAATTTAGTTTCCTATAAATTTCCGGTTTAATTTCTTCTACTGTGTTACCGTCAGCTGAAATTATCTTTTTTACTAAATGCAACTTGTAAATTTCCCCTTCCCAAGCAATAGCAGTAATAAGATTATGTACCTGTAAGGGGGTTAACAAAAGATATCCCTGGCCGATAGATAGATTTATAGTATCACCCGGGAACCAGATCTCTTTAACTTCTCTCTCCTTCCATTGTGCAGAAGGAATTGTCCCCATAGCTTCTGCGGGCAGATCAATACCCGTCTTTTCTCCTAATCCAAACTTCTGCATATATTTATTCAATCTTTCAATCCCCAGGTCTTTCCCTAAAGTATAAAAATAGATATTACAGGATTGAGCAATTCCCTCAATAATATTTAAACTTCCGTGTCCGGTTTCCTTCCAGCAAGTAAATACACGGTCAGCTAATTCAAAAGTGCCCGAGCAATAAATCTTTCTTTTTCTATCAGTCACCTTTTCTTCCAGAGCGGCTATAGCTGTAACCACTTTAAATATTGAACCAGGAGAATAAAGACCCTGAACACTTCGGTTAGTCAAGGGGTAATCGGCATCAGAAGAAAGCCTTTGCCAATCAGAACTGGAAATTTCATTAGCAAATATGTTGGGGCTAAAAGAAGGTCTGTTAACCAGAGCTAATATTTCCCCACTGTTAGGATCACTTACCACAATAGAGCCTTTTTTACCAAAGAGTAAATTTTCTCCGTAGAGTTGTAAGTCTTTATCGATAGTTAAGACTAAATCTTTGCCCGGAACCGGTTTCTGATACAATAAAGTAGCTATCTCCTGACCCAAGGCATCAACTTCGACTTCCTTCCCTCCTTTTTCTCCTCTTAAAATATTATCATAATATTTTTCCAGTCCGGCTTTTCCTACGATGTCCCCTCCCTGGAATTTTGGATTGCCAAATCGCTGCAATTCCTCTTTATCTATTTCTCCCACATAACCTAAACTGTGAGCTGCAAAATCATGATAAAGATAATCCCTCCGAGGTTTAACCTCTAAAACCACTCCCTTTAATTCATCTTTTCTCTCTTCAATCTCCACTATCTTATTTGTCTTACAATCATCCAGAATTTTTACCGGCTTAAAAGGGTTTTCACGATAATTTTTTACTGTCTGCGATATTTCTTCCGGAGAAATACCTATAATTTTACTTAGTTTTTCACTCAGTTTTTCTAAATCATCGACCTCTGCCGGGATTACAGAAACTACTACTGCCGGACGATTAGTAACCAACAACTCTTCCTGGCGGTCATAAATCCTACCTCGCGGGGCATCTTCTACCAGGGAACGAATACAATTCTCTACCGCTCTTTCCTTAAATTCCTCCCCTCTAATCATCTGCAAATACCACAAACTGATAACTAATATTGCAAAACAGATGACCACAAATATCAATAACCAATTTAACCGTTGTTTCACATCTTCCGGAACTGTAGAAGATTCCCTCATAATTGCTCCTCAATTTTATTTTTTACTCTTTGATTGTTTGGAAAAGTTTATTTATTGCTAGAAAAATAAAAGGTGATAGCAGACTGCTATACAAAGCCTCGGGAAGGGCTACTTGTTTTAAGCTCCAGGCCAGGTTATATTCTATTCCGAAAGCACGTAATAGCGAAAATATTAAAATATTTTGTATAAATGATGCAATAAAAGTTATTATCGGAATAAGAAATAATATATGTTCATGAAAAATTTTTTCTTTTAAAATTCCACAGATAAAACCTATCACCGTCTTTACCAAGGCATTTATTCCTAAGAGACCGGTAGAAAAGATATCCTGCAAAAGGCCGGAAGCAAATCCGGAGATAGTCCCTTCTTTTTCTCCCTTCAACAAGGAAAAAACTACTACTACTACCATTATCAAATCAGGCTTTAATCCCATAATAGTAATCGAATTAATAAGAGTAAGTTGAATTAGTAAGGCAACTACAATTATTGCACTTTTAAGTAAAATTTTCATCAGCTATCTCCTTATTTAATTGATTAATCAGAAAAAACGGGTCATGATATAAAATAAAGGGTGATGCTTGTCTATGGTATATTAAGGCAGCGGTTTAATTGTTTTAGCATTTAAGGCTTTAAGAATGGACAAATAGAGAGATTAGCATTGGTGATATTATTAGTAATATTATTACCATTATGATAATGCCTTGCAACTAAATTAATTGATATTTTATTATTTGTATAGCATATAACCATTTCAATTAATTATATCATTTACTTATTTATTAACTATTATCTAAAGCATTATCTATTATCGGTCTATTTCTTTTAGAGAGTAAACTATCTTCTCCAAAATTACCAACCAGATAAAATTAAAAAGGGCTAAAGTTCGGAAAGCCCTGCTTGGCTGCTTAATCGATCTATAAATCCATTCCATTCCGTGTCTTTGCATCCACAATGGTGCCCGTGGTATTCTGCCGGAAAGGACATCAAAACTTCCGCCTACCCCCATACAGACCGGAACACCCAATCTGTTCAAATTTTTATTAATCCATTTTTCCTGTTTGGGTACACCCATACCCACCAGCAATATATTAGGTCTCTTTTCTTTAATTTCCGCAACAATCTCTTCTTCCTCTTTATTTCTATCACTATTACCATTTTCAACATTTCCATAATTTTCGCAATCTTCACGACCTTCACAATTAAAATAACCATGATGGCTTCCAGCTATTTTTATTCCTGGATAGATTTTTGTTAAATTTAAGGCAGCTTCACTAGCAACTCCAGGATAAGAGCCTAATAAATATAAGGAATACTCCTTCTTAGCAGCCAATCGGCATATGTTATGTATTATGTCTATACCGGTTACCCTTTCAGGTAAAGGATAATTTAGAGTTGTGGTAGCCCATAAAATGCCTGCTCCATCAGGAGTAACCAAATCTGCAGATTTTAAGATGTCATGATACTCGGGATCTTTCCTTGCACGCAATACAGCCAAAGTATCCGGAGTAACTACCTGATGAGGTTTTTTAGAAACTATAAATTCCTCTATTTTTTGAATAGTTTCTTGATTATCTATCTGGTCAATACCCACTTGAAAAAGTTTTATGCGGTTGTTTAAAATATCCCTTTCGATAATCAATTCTTCTGACTGAACCTTGTTCTTCAGTAATTCAAAAGCCATCCAGCCAAAAGCAGTCAGAGTTACCAATAGATAAAAATTCTGGTATATAGAAATAATAAAAGCTGATAAACTTAAGTAGATAGAGACCCCGATAATAGTTAAATTCGCTCCTTGAGCTGAAAATCCACAAGATTGCAGCTTCTGGCGTAACCTGCTCCTACCTCCGCTCTCCGAAAATAATGGGAATTTTCCTCTTATACCCGGGCCTGGGCTTTCCTGACTGGCATAATTAGCCACAATAGAATAAGAGCTGTCTATAATCGGTACGCCTAAAATTAAAAGAGGAATTAATAAAGTTAAAGCGGCTGTACTCTTGGATACACCCACGATAGCAATCACCGCTAATATAAATCCAAAAGACATATAGTAGGAAGAATATTTCCCCCGGGGGATATATTTGATAAAAATAAATGAAATCGCCGCCATAATCAAAGATAGCACTTCTGCCAAAATTAATCCCTGCCTTTGGATAAGTGAGACCACTAAAAAAGTTAGGGAAGCTATAAAGACGATATAGGGAGTGATATCTCCCAGTTCATCTGTCTGGCCGATAGAATTAGTAATGCTCATCAGCCAGATCACGGTTAGGGGGATAGATAAATAGCTAAGATAAAGATACCCTCCTGATGAGGAGGAAGGAGCCCGCAAAAATTCTATTTTAACTCCAAAATAAATTATAATTAAAGAAATTAAAACTTGAAAAATTAATTTAACCCCTGTAGAAAGTTTTCTCTTTCTATCTGCTCTCCCCAGGATGACCATCAGCATACTACAAATAATAATACCTGCAATTTTATACACCATTCCGATTTCTAACATATAAATATATTTTCCTTCATTATTTCTTTTTACTTTTTCCTTTTATTTCTTTTTTATCCTTATCTTTGTCTTATCTTTCTGCTCTTTCCGTTTTTTCTGTTTTTAACCTTTTTTCTGCTTAATCTAATTATTTTAATACGACAAAAGTATTTTAAATACCTTCTTTTTAGGATAAACTTTTAAAATTAAAACTAATTATTAAGTATTTTCTTTAAACCAGTTAACTGTCTTTTCTAAACCCACTGAAAAGTTAAACTGTGGCTGCCATTCTAAAACCTCTTTGATTAAACGGTAATCCAAAATATTCTTCCTTAAATCCCCTGCCCTGGGAGGACCATAATGCGCTGGATGAGAGAATTTTATAATCTCCTTTAAAAGGGAGAATATTTCATTTACCGAAACTCCTCTTCCGGTCCCTAGATTGAAGCCATTAAGTCTAAGTTCAGCTTTAGCTTTGGCACCAGATTCTTTTTTTTCTTCTTCTTTGGTTTTTTCTTTTTCTTCTTTCTGAATAACTTTAGATAATTTTACCATATTTTGAAGAGCGAGTAAATTGGCTTGGGCCACATCTTCCACATAAACATAATCTCTGATATATTCACCATCACCATTTATAGTAGGAATCTCGCCTTTTAGCATCTTTTCTATAAATATAGCAATAACCCCGGCTTCACCATAAGGGTCCTGACGGGGCCCATAGACATTTCCAAATCTCAGTGCCACATAAGGAAGATGGCAATTTTTCTGATAGAAATCAAGATAATGCTCGACAGCAACTTTACTAATTCCATAAGGCGATTGGGGACTGAAAGGATAATCTTCGGTAATGGGAAAATGCTCTGGTTCTCCATAAATAGTCCCTCCGCTGGAGGCAAAGACTATTCCCTTGACCTTGTGATTTACACAGCATTGCAATAGATTTAAAGAACCAAGGATATTGGTTTGCGCATCAAATAAAGGGTCTCTTACGGAAAAAGAAACACTGATCTGGGCGGCTTCATGGCATACATAATCAGGTTTTTCCTGTTTGAACACCTTAGCCAAACCGCTTTGGTCGGTAATATCTAATTTATAGAACCGGGCCTTTTGGTTGATATTCTCCTCTCTGCCGGAAGATAAATCATCAACTATCACAACTTTATAATTATTCTCGATAAGCAAATCCACAATGTGTGAACCGATAAAGCCCGCCCCACCGGTAACTAAAACGGTGCTCTTTTCATTTTCATTTACTTGTTCTTTTCTCTTTTCCAATTTCATGTTTCTTTTCCTTTCTGCCTCTAAAAGGGAAACAAAGGTGCCAGGCACCTTTGTTTCCCTTTTAGAGCGCTAAAACAAAGGCGATTACGCTGCAGATAGCGCTTATTCCCCATAAGATAAGCACGATATTTTTATGAGATATCCCTCGGGCTAAAAGTCGATGATGAAGATGTCCTTTGTCGGCCTGAAATATAGGATGATGCCCCCGGTATCTCCTCCAGATAGCAAACAGGGTATCAAAAATAGGTAGAGCCAGAATTATAATGGGAATAAAAATAAAAAAGGCAGTTCCACTATTTAATACCCACAAAGCCCCTACAGAGGCTAACATGAAACCGGCAAAGGTGCTGCCGGAATCTCCTAAAAATATTTTTGCCGGATAAAAGTTAAATCTTAAAAAAGCTAACATACTCCCCGCCAGGGCGATTGATATAAGATTAAGAGTTTCAAAATTCTGTCTTAATCCTAAAATAAAAAAAGTTATTAAGCTAATCATCGTAACTCCGCAGGCCAATCCATCCAATCCATCTATTATATTGATGGAATTGGTAACTCCGACTATCCAAAAAATTAAGATGGGATAAAGAAGATAACCTAACAGATCAAAAATTTTTAATTGATTAACTATAAAACTATTTATTAAATCACTGTTGTATATAATCACTATTAAGGCAGGAACCATTTGAATGATGAATTTATGCTTGGGAGAAAGGTCTACTATGTCATCTACTACTCCTAATAATAAAATGATTACCCCGCCTATCAAGAGGGCTTTAACCTGTCCTTCTATTTGCACCACAAAGAGAAGGCTCAGCAAAAATCCAAAAAAAATAACTATCCCTCCCAAATTGGGTATAGCTTCCTCGTGTATTTTACGATGACCGGGCACGTCCATCATATTTTGTTTTTTCCCTACACGCGCCATATAGGGAGTCAAAATATAAGAAACTATAAAGGCAATAACACCAACTTCTAGATATTTCAAATAGATATTCTCCTGTTTATTAATTCACTAATTTGTCAATTGACCTATTCTCCAATTGGTAAATTAGTAGATTGGCCAATTAATCAATTTAATCAATTCATTGGTTCGTTAATTCTCTAATTTATTAATTTATTTGGCTAATTCTTTCTTTAAATCTTCTATGCAGGCTACCGGTGAAGGGTCAACCTGATTTAATATCGCTAAATAATAGCTCACCAGATCGCCTAAAAAAATTAGTGAAAACATACGGGTCATTTTCCCTTTACCTTTGGTAGGGCAAACTATAAACTCGGCTAATTTATCTTCGATAATCTTGCGGGTAATTTTCCGTCTCTGCTCTACTCTCAAAAGCCCTTCCTTGTCTTGAAGATAAATAATTTTGACCTGTCGGTTTATGTTATTTTCTATTTCATAGCCCACTATTTCGTTATGGTCTAGTTCGGGAAATACATTCCAAAAACAGGGCCATTTACTATTTTCGTTTATCTGGGTCTTCCAGCGCATCGCCACTGCCTTTAATAATCCTTCAGAACCGTAAATCAGGGGCAGATGCTGATACATGCTCAAGGCTACTTTTTTAGCAAAATTGTTTTTAAGCGGAGATTTAGTACCATATTCTTTAGAAAGTTCCTGTAAAATATTGAGTGTTTCTTCTGTCTCTTCGTGTCTTTCTTTTGCTATGCCCATTCTTTCTAAAACTTTTAATATAGGAAAGAATAGATAAGAAATAGCCGCTCGAGGTTGAATACCTGCCGGGACTTTAATCACCGGGAAGTTATTCTCTTGGGCTAGGGCTGCAAATTTGCCCCCTGAAGTTAAAGCAATAACTCTGGCTTTGGCTTCCAAGCATCTCTTTAAGGCAGAGAGAGTCTCTTCGGTGTTTCCCGAATAACTGACTGCGAAAATTAAAGAATTTTCATCTACAAATTTGGGTATATCATAACCGCGAATAACCACTATGGGCATTGATAATTCATCGGCTAAATAATCAGATAGTAGATCTCCGCCGATGGCTGAACCACCCATTCCTAATACCACGATATTTTTAAAACTCTGGGTAGGGAAAGTGGTAGTGGCAGTGGTAGGATTGGCTAAAAGGTTGGTAGGAATAATAAATTCTTCCCCCAAACGTAAGGCATCTCTCATCTTCTGCGGAAATTCCTCTAACAATTCTATCATATTAGCTTTATCCAGCTCAGAAAAATCTCCATCCAATATATTTATATTATCGTTTTTGTTTTTTTTTGTCTCGAACATAATTCCTCTCCCCTCTCCATATTTTGGCCTATCTTTCTATATTTTATAACATACCACACAACCTTTATTCAAGCAAGCATAAAAATGACAAATTTTGTGCCAAAAAGGGAAACAAAGGTGCCAGGCACCTTTGTTTCCCTTTTACCCCTGAAAATGCTCATCTAAAAGGTTTGGGGTTCTTCTAAATAATCTTCAAATTTAATGGCACCAGCTTTATTATTAACGTTATCCCAATATGCCCAATCGCTTGAAAGATCTGCATTACCATCTGGATTGTTAGGATATTTAGGGCCGGCGGCATCTCCCCACCAGTTATATTTAGCGAAAATATTGTGATTGGTCATATTAATAACCCCATATAGATTAGTAGAGTTACCGAAAATATTATTCTTTCCGATTCCGCCCCTATCTCCTCCTCCTATATCAGGGGTAGTAGTATCGCTATATTTTTCACCTACCCTTATACCACAACCATTAGAAGTAATCTCATTACCCCAAATTAACAATGAAGAGTTGTTCCGACAAAAAATGCCGGAATCACAATTATCATATATATTATTCTTTTTTACCTCAAGAGATGCATCGTTAGAAGCCTTGATTCCATAATCGCTATTCCTGATGATATTACCTTCAATAATACCTGAACCTGCTCCTGTAACTTTTATTCCGTTCAAGAAATTTCGACATATCTCATTATCATAAACATATATTCCTGAGGGATAATCATCGCTTGTCCTATGATATAAAATTCCACTATCCCGGTGACTTTGGATTATATTTTCTGATATTTCAATTGATGAGGATGAGTCACTATAGATTCCTACATCTGTGCCTGATTTACCATCAATAGTAAATCCAAATATGGTGACATCATCAGCTGTAACGGTAATTAAATTCCCAGTTAAGCCACTCCCGATTATAAAAGTATTATCCCGGCTTGCCCCCTGTAGAGCAATGCTTTTATTTATTATCAACTGTTCATTGTAATTCCCTGCGGCTACCATAACCGATTTTCCAGGGGTAACTGCCTCTATTCCTTCGGTTATAAAATTAAATGGATGAGTTTCGGTTCCATCTTCTATTTCGGTGGCATTGACTTCATCTACGTATATATTAGAGTCATATTCTATTGTCGCTGTTTCTACTGAGCTTTCATTGCCGGCAGTATCGCGGGAGGTAATTGAAATATTGTTGGTTCCTTCAGAAAGATTATAAGAATATGACCAGGTGGTATCGAAATTTACAGATATTACTTCTACTCCGTTAATCCAAATTGAAGTGTTAGATTCTTTATTTCCAGAAAGAGTTTGTGTTGGAATATTAGTTGGTGAAGTTACGGTATTTAAGGTAGGTTGGGCAGGAGGGATAATGTCATTTATTGTGATATTCCACTGTATATGATCTTGTAATTCTCCATCGCTCACTGATACTTTTATTATTTTCTGACCGTAATCTCTATAACTGGCTGAATAAACCCAACTGCTTTTTAAGCCATTCCCTGAAACGGTAGAGTTTGATACTTTTTTTCCGTTTAACAGCCATTGATAACTTAATGTTGTGTTTAAGTCAATATCTTGGGCTTGGACTTCGAATTTAACCGAATTTCCTTCATTGATTTTGATATCTATATTAGCAGGGGAATAAGAAAGGATCTGGGGAGGATTATTCACGTTGGAAACTTCGATTTCAAAACTCTGAGTTACGCTGTATTTACCATCAGAAATTTCAACCGCTACCCGGTTAACTCCTACCTGTGCATTGGTTGGTGTCCAAATTATTAAACCGCTCTCGCTATCAATGCTCATCCCCTCCGGTTTAGCAGTAAAAGAATAGGTCAGAGTATCCCCATTAGAATCACTGGCCTCTACATGATATGAATATAGCTGATCTTCTGTGGCAGTGATAATAGGTTCAGAAATTACAACTGGTGCTTGATTTAAAAAAGG
>LGVF01013107.1_pt1 | contig 10638 bp, 7 predicted proteins | sample 469901 | NCBI WGS metagenome assembly LGVF01 (sample SAMN03893561, study PRJNA290197) | marine sediment metagenome | material: sediment; isolation source: combined push core samples #3730, #5133, and #5579 collected at Hydrate Ridge | place: Pacific Ocean: Hydrate Ridge | reverse complement strand
GAAGAGCATGATTCCGCCCGGGGGGTAAGACGCAGTCCCCTGTATTACCAGCTCAAGGAGAATGGTGCGGTTTACGGCGCCAAATACGGGTGGGAACGGGCCAATTGGTTTGCTCCCGATGGTGTGGAACCCAAAGACGACCTGACCTTTGAGATCCCGAACTGGTTTGAATACGTGGCTGCCGAACACAAGAACGCGCGGGAAAATGTGGTGCTCATCGACCAGACCTCTTTCTGCAAATTCGAGGTGGAAGGACCGGGCGCTCTGGGATTTTTGAACCGGCTCTGTGCCAACCAGATCGACCGGCCCGTCGGGAAAGTGATCTACACGCAGATGTGTAATGATCGCGGCACCATCGAATGCGACATGACCATCGGCCGGCTGGCAATGGACAAGTTCCTCATAGTAGTCGGCACAGCCTTTGGCCTGCGTACCTCGTGGTGGATCGAAAACCATATGCCCGACGACGGCACGGTTTCATTCAGGGAAGTGACTTCGGCCTATGCGGTCATCAACGTCATCGGCCCGAAATCGAGAGTGCTTTTGGAAAAAGCGGCGAATGCCGACTTGAGCGACAGCGGCTTTCCTTTTGGAACATGCAAGTCGTTTACCGTGGGATATGCACCGGTCATCTCTTTCCGGGTGACCTATGTCGGAGAACTCGGTTACGAACTGTATATCCCCACAGAATTTGTCGGCCACGTATACGACACCCTCTGGGAGGCAGGCGAGGACCTTGGCCTTAGAAATGCCGGGTACCGCATAATCGCATCGACGCATCTGGAAAAGGGATACGCCGACTGGGGTTCCGAGCTCACTCCAGAATACACGCCGTTTGATGCCGGGCTGGGATTCTGTGTGGCCCTCGAAAAGGATGATTTCATCGGAAAAGACGCATTGTCGAGAATCAAGGCCGAAGGCGCCAAATGGAAACTGTGCACCTTTACCATCGATGCGGGAAAGCCGCTCATGGTGCAAAGCAGCGCACCGATCATTCTAAACGGGGAAGTCATCGGGGTCACCACCAGTGTCGGCTACGGCCATACAGTGAAGAAAAACATATGCTATGGCTATATCCCGATCGAACATGCCGGACATAAAGACGGCTTTGAGATTGAATCCTACAAGGAAATCTACCCGGCGAAACTTGAACCGAGTCGCGCACTTTACGATCCGGAACGAAAGAAGATACTGGCATGATAGATATCGATGCGTCTATCGATAAGGCGCCGCCCGAATATAAAAATGCTTTAAAGGCGGAAAAAGAGACCTACACAAGAATTCACGAAACCACCAAAGCCGTTTTGGCCGAGGTTGGCATTGAGACTAAAAATGAAGAGGTAATCACGCTTTTAGAGGCAACCGGCCTTGCCGGATATGATCCCTCGATCGGTCGTATCTACCTGGTGCCGGATTTAATTGACCAGTGCCTGGAATCCGCCGCCAAGACGTTTGCGGGTGATAAAGGCCCCAATACCCTGGGAATTGGAGGAATCCCTCCATTTCTCTACAGGGAAAATGATGAATTTCCCATGCCAGCCAGTTATGAAGAACTCGAACACCTGATAGGGATAGTTGGTGACAATACCGATGTCGTGCGTTTTTTAAGCCAGCCTGTGAAAGTCCACAAGGGGGATCCGCTGAAATGCAACCAGATCATGGACCAGTTGAAAGACTGTATTAAAGTCACCTGCAGTGCATATATGGATGGCGAAGAAGCGGTAAAATGGTTTGCAGGCCGTGATGACTGGCATGATTCCATCTGCGGGGTAAAATCGCCCCTGACCTGCATGGACAACATGATGGACGCTCTCATCCAAAGCGCACGGGCAGGCAACAATCTGCGACTGACAACCATGCCCCTGGCCGGTAGAACCGCACCCCAGACGCCTGAGGGCTGTATAATCATCACCCATGCGGAAGTGATGTTCATGCTGGCCGTGGCCCAGACGGTCAATCCCGGGATGCTGTGCATATTCGGCGGAATGCCCTGCACGACGAAGCCCGATGGCGATCTGGCCTACTCCCACGACGCCATGAACCTTCTCAATGTTGCTGTGGCCAGGCTCAACATGTGGGTAACGGGTCTTCCTTCAGTTCAATCCGGCGGGAGCACCGAAGAAAAAATCCCGAACAAAAAGGCGCTTGCCGATGGCATCCGCGGCCGTGAAACACTTTGCGGCTTTGGCGTCCATAACGCTCGCCATTGTTTCGGAGTATTAGATAACCTTAATTTTTTTAGCGAAGCTGCATTTATCGCTGATTGTGACGCTCACCGGCAATACTTGGCCAAAAGAATCTCATCGGAAACTCCCAAGCCTTTGTATCTGCCGCGGGACGATAAAGCTTTCGATGTCATTCAACGGGTGGCCAGCTTTGATTATCATGTGGATTACCACACCACTGCCAATTTAGGCGCTTTTGACAATTGGGCCAAAGTGGTTGTAGACAAGGGATTTTTGCCCGAAAAACCACAGGCAGATAAATAATTGCGAGCGTTTAGTCGATAGACTTGAAACACAAAACTTAAAAGGCCATGGCCCGCGTACAGGCCATGTGAAGTCTGTGAAAAAGACATTATCCGTTTAATGTATACGCAGCGTACGAGAAGGAGTTTTGTTGGAAAAGCAGATTTCCGAAATCGTCGAAGACCTATACGATATTGGCGCGGTGATCGACGTATACGAGATTTTCGGCGGATTTACTAATCGCGGCTTCGGCATCCGTACGCGCAAAGACAGTGACAGTAACACTTACTTTGTTCGCCAGTACTGGGACGGGGTGACCCTTGAAGAGATTCGATTCGAACACGCGCTGATCAACCATGCCATCGGGAATGGATTGGCCATCTGTGCCGGCGTGGTGCCGGCCCGAAACGGAGAGACCCTTGTTCAGCCGGTAAACAGCGACAAGATGTTCGCTGTTTACGAATACCTCAGCGGGGAGGACAAGTATACCTGGGACAATACAGATCTGACAGACGCCGAATTCCGGAATGCAGCAGGCGTGCTTGCCGAATTTCACGACGCGGTCCGCGATTTCGACCCCGGCCGGCTTAAAAGGGAAGAGCCGCCGATTATGGAGCTTTTGCCCATCATTGCCCGCAATTTCATACACCTGGGGCAAAAAATGAGCGAGGGCAAATTTCAATCTTATTACCAAGCAAATCTGAAAGCCATTCTCGGCGCCATCAAACGCAACCCGATTGCCCCCCATGAAATCGAGGGCTTGCCGGTGATCCCGACCCATTATGATTTTCATCCCGGCAATCTCAAGTGGGATGATGATGCGGTGACGGGGCTTTTCGATTTTGACTGGTCGAAAATGGATCTGCGCCTGTTCGACGTCTGCATGGCCATTGTCTATTTCTGCAGCCAATGGGGTGGGCGCCGGGACGGAGAGCTGCGCATGGATAAATTCGCGCATTTTTTGGGCAGCTATCACCGCCGACTCCAAAGCCGGGAAGGCCTCGATCCGCTAAGTGATAATGAACAACGGCTGATGCTGAAAATGCTGGCCATCGCAAATATTTATCTTGTCCACTGGGAAGTTTCGGACTTTTATGATATCAAAGAGGCAGTTGATAACGAATACATAGTTTATCTGAAGCATAATGTACGGTTGATGCGCTGGCTTGAAACCAATCGCCCCACCATTGTTGAAGCCATCGCAAATGCTCTGGTATAGTTTTTTGGAGTCAAGATACACAAATATATTACTCACCTAAAATTTGATCTTCATTAGTAATGCCGGATAGAGACGTATCATGCTGAAAGCAACACGAGTAACAAAAAAATTCGGTGAACTCGTGGCAGTAGACGACCTGAGCTTCCATGTACGCGACGGGCAGATATACGGTATCGCCGGACCCAACGGTGCAGGGAAATCGACCGTATTCAACCTGATCACCGGAAACTACGGTTATGAGGGCAGGATTGAATTCGAGGGTAGAAGAATTACCGGTTTACCCCCCTACCGCATCGCCCTGGCGGGTATCGCCCGTACCTTCCAGGTTCCGCAGATCTTTCCCAGCCTCACCGTAAAAAAAAGTATCAGTGTAGGGAGTCGCTTCGGCGCCCGAAAAGGTTTGAATCCAGCCCATGTGGAAGAGGTCCTTCGTTTTGTGGGACTTGAGGATGAGCAAACTCAAAAGACCGGCAGGCTCAACCTGCTGGGGAAAAAGAAGCTCATGATCGGCGCCGCCCTGGCAACAAAACCCAAGATTCTCATGCTGGACGAACCCATGGCCGGGTCCAACGCAAAAGAGATCAAAGACCTGATGGATCTGGTCCGCAGAATTAACGGGGAACTCGGCATTACCGTTATCATCATCGAGCATTTCATGAAAGTACTCACCGAACTCACAGAAAAGCTGCTCATCCTCGAGTCTGGCCGCATGGTCTGCTGTGACGCCCCTGAAGTTGTTACCAACAACCCCGAGGTAATCGAAAGCTATCTGGGAGATGCTTATGCTGAACGTGACTGATCTGAACGCCTATTATGGCGAAGCTCAAGTGTTGGAAGATGTTTTCATATCTGTGGACCAGGGCCAGGTGGTGGTCATGTTCGGTCCAAACGGTCACGGCAAAAGCACCCTGTTAAAATCGATTTGCGGTTTGGTCGAAAAGGTTCAGGGCAGGATAGAATACAAGGGTCAGAATATCAACGGGTTGGCAACGGAAAAGATAGTCAACATGGGGATCACGTACATCGCCGAAAATCGTGAATTGTTTCCCCACATGACGGTAATGGAAAACCTCAAGCTGGGTGCTTTCTCGAAAAATGCGCGGCCTCACGAGAAGAACAATCTGGGCAGGGTGTTCTCACTTTTTCCCCTGCTCAAAAATCGGCAAAAACAGGTTGCATCGACCCTGAGCGGCGGTGAGGCCCGCATGCTGGCAGTGGCAAGGGGGCTTATGTCCAACGCTGATTTTTTATGCATTGATGAGCCCTCGCTTGGACTGCAGCCCAGTTTGCGGCATGAGATTTTTTCCACTATCAAGCAGATCAATAAACAGGGAAAGACCGTTTTGTTGGTGGAGCAAAACATTCCTCAAATTGCGGAACTGGCAGACAGAATCTATGTCATGGAAGAGGGACAAATTTCTTTTGAAGGCAATAAAGACGAAGCGCTCAACAACGAGTCCTTAAAAGAAATCTTTCTGGGCATGTAAGCCGTAGGCTCATCGACCACTATTGCTCTGCGGCCGATTGTTTTTTTTGTTAACAGGAGCAACACACCATGATCTTTAGTGAAGATACCATTTTATTCTTGTATGAAATCACCGACGTGATTATCGCCGGTTTGTCCACCGGTTCCGTATATGCCCTGATGGCCGTTGGCATGACCCTTGTTTATGGTGTGACCAAGGCCTTTAATTTCGCCTATGGAGATTTTTTTAACATGGGCGGTTATTTTGCCTGGATACTGATCTTCGGACTCGGCCTTCAATTCGGCGGTTACCTGACGATTCTGGTCATTGTGATGCCGCTGATGTTCGTCGTAGGATACGGATTGGAAAAACTTATGGTGGCTCCCTTAAGGAAGCGTGAAGACTGGGAAAACAAGGTCATGATGCTGACCCTGGGCCTGGCGCTTTTTCTGTCCAGCCTATATACGGTGGTCTTCGGTGTCCGCATGAAATCTTTGCCCCCCATTCTGGAGGGGACGCTCGAAGTCGGCCAATTGGTGTTCGCCTACCAGGACATCATGATTTTCTTCATGTCCCTGGGCGGCATCCTGCTTTTTGGATGGATGCTCAACAACACCCGCACCGGCATGGCCGTGAAAGCCGTGGCTCAGAACCCGACAGGGGCTAAAATTGTGGGTATTCCCAAGGAGCGGATTTTTGCCTTCACCTTTGCCATCTCAACGGTCATGGTGGGTTTCGGCGGAATTCTGTTGAGCCAAAAGTGGTTCATCAACCCAAACTCCGGCGGCACCATCATGATCAAGGCCTGGGTGGTAACCGCATTTGGAGGTATGGGCTCCATCCGCGGTGGCCTTTATGCCGCTTTCATTATCGGCATGCTGGAAGCCTTTGTGGGCTGGCTGTTCGGCATGAGCTATGGTATGATTGCGCTTTTTATACTTTTGTTGGCGACCCTGGTGCTGCGGCCTCAAGGTCTGATGGGAAAAGGCGAGTAAGGTATGCGTTTAAAATATATGGCGATGATAATAGGCGTTTCCTATGGGATCATGGCTATTTTGCCCATCTTTGTGGGAGACATTAAATTCATTATGAACATTATGATCATGTGTCTCATCTGGGCCGTGGTGGCCTCCTGCTGGGATTTGATCATGGGATTTGCAGGCATTTTCTCTTTTGGGCAGGTGGCATTTTTCGTCATGGGCGCCTATTGTTCCGGCATTCTTGCCATCGAGCATAATGTGACACCGGTGCTGTCCATCCTGATCGCCGGTCTGTTTACCGCCAGTATGGGCGTTCTTGTGGGGCTGCCCTGTCTTAAACTGGCGGGGCCCTATGTGGCCCTGGTGACCTTTGGCGTGCACATGGCCCTGCAGCCGACGTTAAGGGGTAAGATCGGCATTGCGCTGAGCTCCGGCGGATCCGTTGGTCTTCTGACCATTCCTCCCATCAGAATGTTCGGCTATACCTTCAGTTCCACCAATATAGTCCCCACTTTTTATTTAACGCTTTTAGTATCCCTCACCTGCGCGCTGATTATTATGTTTGTGATCAAATCCTACTGGGGGGTTGCGTTTCTGGCCCTTAAAGATTCCCAGGATTTTGCCATGAGCCTAGGCATCAGTGCCTTTAAATATAAGCTGATGGTCTTTGCCCTGACTTCTTTTCTGACAGGAATTATCGGGGCCTACTACGGCCATTTCTACGGGGTGCTCTCTTTCCGCATGCTGGATCTGGACCTGTTTAGTATATTGATGGTCATGATGCTGGTGGGCGGCCTGGGTCATTTCCCCGGTGCCATCATAGGCGCTTTTCTGGTGGTAGCAGGCAGTGAGCTGATGGGGCCGCTGGGCGCATACCGGGCCGTGACCATGGGTGCTTTGGTGGTAATTTTGGTGTTGGCGCTTCCAAATGGCGTTATTGGTCTTTTCCTGAAGCGTTCGCCAAGTCATGCACCCACCGGCTGATGCGGACGCGCTTGAAAAAGGCGTGAAAAAGGGTCGGCGGCGGCATACGGCTCAGGATTTGCGAAGTTGTTTATTTACTCCATATTCTCTCGTTTTCACCAAACGAGTTTTCATAAGTTGCAGTGTGGCTCACACTTATTTCTTACAACGCAATCTTTCAATGAAAGGAAAGGAGCAACATGAAAAGAATCAATCTATTTACATTGGTTATGGCGGTTTGTCTGTTTTTTACCCCTGCGGCCATGGCAGCCGATACCATTCCGGTCGGTGTTCCGATTCCGATGACCGGCTGGGCTGCCGGCTCCGGCGCAGACTATTTCAAGGGTATCAAAATGGCCATTGACGAGATCAACGAATCGGGCGGCCTGCTGGGTAAACAGCTTGAGATTATCCGTTTCGATTCCAAAGGGTTTGAACCTGAAGTGGTCATGCAGGCGGCCGATTATCTGTGTGGTCAAAAGAATGTGGCCTCAGTGCATGCCGGCTGGGCCGGATGGGGTCAGGACGTAATTGCCTACGGCAAATATGATGCGCCTTTTTTTGCTGACGATGGCTCCCAGGCGGCTGTGGACATCTTTAAAAAAGCTCCTGATAAATATTACAATATCTATCAGACTACCGACGTAGGCGTCGAGCAGGCCAAGAGCATGTTTCGTACGCTGATGGCGCTTCCCTACGAATACCCCAATAAAAAGGTCGTGATTATCAATACCGACGATGCGTGGGGTCTTGAAGTCGGTGACACTCTAGAGAAAAGCTTCAAGGATACCGGCTGGAAAGTGGCCAAACGGGAGACCGTGCCTTACGGCACCAACGAGTGGCGCGTAATTCTGTCCCAGATCCGCAGGATCAAACCAGCCCTCATCCACATGGAAATCCCCAGCGGACAGGAAAATATCACCTTCATCCAGCAGTTTCTTAAAAAACCCACCAACTCTATCATCAGCCTCGGCTGGGGCGTTACGCCGCGCGAGGTTGTGGATGCCCTGGGTAAGACCGCCGACGGTATTGTGGGCGAGATGCCCAGCGGGTTGCCCGGACCCAAGGCGCCCAATGCCGCAGGACAAGCCTGGGTTGACAAGTTCGTGAGCCTCAACAAGCATCAGGTCCCAGCCGGCGCCTGGATCGCCTACACCGCCGTTAAGGCATGGGCCAATGCGGTGGTAAACGTGGGTGATGCCTATGATTTCAAGGCCGTGAATGCCTATATTCAGAAACACGGCTATGAGGGCGAGTTGGGTCTGATCAAGTGGGACAAAGACAATGTCCTGCGTGCTCAAGCGGGCGCACCGGTGGTACACTACCAGGTGCAAGGCGGTGAGCTGCAGCCGATCTACACCGATCCGCCGCTCACGCCCTATCCGTACGGGAAGTTTCAAGTGCCGCGCTGGATCAAGAAATAATACTATCGCTTGTTCAAGCCGATTTTCGAGGGAAACCCTCGAACCATTTTGAAACCGCAAATGCCCCCCCGTGCTGATCAAAGGCGCGGGGGGGCTCTGTTCTCTCAGAAGGAAAACGCCCTAATTGCCGGGCACACCGTCCAGGAAGTAGGGGGCGGGGATGAAATTATAACTTTTTACGCAAAGGAATAAGTGATAGGGGGCGCGCGCAACTTATTAATTTTTGATCCGATCTCAGGAACTAAGTTTAAAAATTGAGAACGTCCCTATACCCTCACTATACCCTCATAATGTGATGTAAAATACCGGGTGCATCCAGTCTGGCTAATCTTGGCATGTATTGACATTTATCACTCCCCTAACATCTTGGGGCGTCCCCTTTTCCGCCCATGAATACACCTCCTTCTCGTGCAATAGAAAAGGGGCAGCCAGACAGATCTGACTACCCCTCGGTTAATGGTTAGTGCCTTCCAAATCGATTAAAATTTGTATGCCATAGGTTTCACCTCCTTTCAGTGGATTGGTTTTGGACAGACCTGTCCATTCTCGAAGCGTTTCGAGATTTTTTAAGTGTTTTGGTGTAGCTTATTTAAAGAGGGGATAAAGGATTGGGACCGGAATCAAAAGTGGGTATCATAGGGGTGGGGGGCTATAATAACTCGTAGAAGTGTTTGTTTTCCCTCACTATATGGGGTGTCTATTACACATTCAGTCGTATTTTTACCTTTTCGGACACGGTGATAGTGAAGTTTGACATGTTGTGGAATTAGTTGGATTGCTTTTCTAATTTATTCTATAAGGGCTGTTTTTTATCTCTGCGAGGCACTTAGGTGGTAATCACACACGGAGGTATTGGGATTGGATCCATAGGGAGGATGTAAAAATATATTGGAGGGATATATTGGAGGGATTGGTAGGGGTGATGACCATGATGGAAGGACGGAGGTAGGGGTTTGAGACATGAAATAGTCTTGCTGATTGACAGAATCCGGAGCCGAGTCAAAATACCACTTGAAAGCTCTATTTTAATAGTTCGATATCACAACTTTTGAACTAACCTCAAAATGCCATATACACAGTAAAACGGTCATACAAAAGACATATACGTTTACAGTATCAGTACTTTTATGATGACGAATTTTATACAGATATCATTATATGATATCTGCAATTCAGGCTCATTTGCCATTAATTGGGACACCCAGCAGTTATGGAATCCTGAATCTGCCAAAAGAATAATCGTGCAAGATTTTAAAATGCAGTTACAATTATGCCGACAATAGCTGCTATCATTCCAAGCCCCTGAAGTTTTGTGATTTTGTCTTTCAAAAATATAATGGCCAGTGTTATGGTTACTATCGATAATGCGGAGGCGATGGGCGTAATCAATATTGCATCGCCGATCGTTAATCCGTAATTAACAATTGCGACAGCACCAGCCTCTATACTGCCCATTAATAAAACCATGAATTTTGTTTTTGTGGTAGCTTTCGTTAGGACAAGCTCTCGTTTGATGAGAAAAGAAAAGAGCAGCAAGAACACAATAATTCCAAACTTCACAAATAGCGTCGTCGGTAGCCACCCAATTTCTTCAGAGATAACTTCACTGATATTCCAAAAAACGCCAAAGAAAAAAGCGCCCAAGACGGTTTCTTTAACCCCGAGTGAAAGTTTAAAACTATGATTTTTAATATCACTCCAATTTAAGGATGCTAAAGTGACGCCAGAAAGAATCAAGAAGACACCCACGGACTGCATTGTGGAAAGCCGCTGACCCATAAATATAAAAGCAAACAGCATTGTGAATACAGCCCATAGATTCATGGTTGCAGCAACAACCGATACATTGCCTATCTCAAACCCTTTGAAAAAAAATAAGTATCCAGCAGAATAAACAATTGCTGCGATTGGGAGCAAAATGATTACCAAGATAGGGACGTTGAGATTTATTGTGAATGCGACTAAAAGCAGAAGGAGAGATATTAAACCTGCCAGTTGTGACCAAAAGAAAGATTTAAAAGGTCCAATCTGTTTGGAATAAACACTTCCTAAAAAATCGTATATTCCCCATCCGAACATACCCGCTAATCCAGATAATAGACTTATGATAGCTGTACT
>LGVF01389103.1_pt1 | contig 10652 bp, 10 predicted proteins | sample 469901 | NCBI WGS metagenome assembly LGVF01 (sample SAMN03893561, study PRJNA290197) | marine sediment metagenome | material: sediment; isolation source: combined push core samples #3730, #5133, and #5579 collected at Hydrate Ridge | place: Pacific Ocean: Hydrate Ridge | reverse complement strand
TCTACGATCAAGCTCAAGGCTTCAGGGCGGAACGGCTTCCCCGGCAACTTTTTGTCGACATCTTACATCGACAGGATTCAAAAATCCTTACTCTGATTTGCTTTGGAACTAACATACAAGGGCGAAATTTTTGCGACGCCATATTACTTGTAGGCAGTGACGCCCATGAGCTCAGTAACCTTGAGCACTTTGCTGAAGCCCGCCGCCTTGAGCCGTCGCGCGGCATTGTCCATAAAGCTGGAGCCGCGTTTGAGCAACTGAGGGTTGCCCGTATAGTGAAACAGCGCCCCGCGTCTCTTTAGCACACGATAGATTTCCCGGTAGAACTGCTCCCCGTAAAGCTCCCCGGCGAGGGAGAAACGGGGCGGATCGTGGATAACCGAGTCAAAGGATTCGCTCGCTAGCTCCCGAATGTAATCATCGATGTCGGCATGAACCAACTGGATGTTGGCGCCGTATATCCGCTGAGACCAGGGGTTTTTTTTACGCAACGCCATGACCGTGGCGCTCTTTTCCACCGAGATGACTTCCCGTGCCCCAAGGTTCAGCGCTGTCGAGGCTGCATAGCCAAGGCCGCTGCAGGTATCGAGTACCCGGGCTCCTTTACGCACGACTTGCGCGGCCATATTTCCAGCACTCTCAAAGGGGTTGATTCCCTTGGAAATGTGCATTTTGACACCGCTGATTTCCAGGAGCGGCGCCTGGTCCGTGGGCACGAGCTTGTAATAACCCTCGCCCCTGACCTCCAGCACCTCTAGGTGGCCGTGCTCCAGGTAGAAGATTCTGTTCGCCTTGTCTGCAATCTGCTGCAGGTCATCTACGCCCAGCCGGTTATCTGCATCCAGGATCAGCTCTTCGCCGCAAAGGGCGAAGGTGCTGCAGGAGAGGTTCAGGTCGGCGGAAATCGCGATGCTGTCTTCGCCTCTGGCAAGGGCAGCAAGGACCTGGTTTGCAATGGCGGCATGTATCCAATAACCGGTTGTGTTCATGATCCTCGCGGGGCCTTCAAATAGGGGCTTTGCCCTGTGATTAGATTGGTGGTTGCTGCAAACGTGGATCATATCACTTTGCGCAGCAACAACCTACCCGTGGTTTTTTCCTAAAGGCACAAGTCCACAGCGGCCTCTATAGCCGCCATCGTCGCTTCAGTGAAGTTTTGTTTAATGGAGGGCACTAGAAAGAATAGATGGTGATGCCTAAGAAACGATTTGAAATGAGACAGAAAATACCATAACATTACAGTTGTCACGAATTGTTTCTTAGATTGGAATTAAATTAGATTGGAATCAAATGTTTTCAAATCTAGTTAAATATATAAGAGATAATGAAGAAGAAATCATGGGTAAGATTTTGTTTTATGCCCAGAGACAAGATTATACAAAGTACACCTCATCTCTAAAAGAGGCTTGGCGGCTCTCAGTAGCTGGATTGTCCAATGCATTCATTGAGGCGATTCAAGTAAGTGGTGATGATTTTGAACTGACCCCGGATGATGATTATGTAGCGGACCCCGCCGCTCAATATGGCATTCTTCAAGCCCATAGACACAAAGAGAGAGGCATTACGCTGGATATGTTTCTTGGCTTGATGAAATATTATCGCCAGTCGTATCAGGATTTAATAGAAGGATCAAATTTTGACAAGGTAGAGAGAAAAACTTATAGCAACCTAATAAATAGGTATTTCGACCGGGTCGAGATCGGGTTCTGTAAAACATGGGCACCTGGGGGACAGGATCAGACGGTTAAGGATCTGCAGAATCGAAACCGCCAAATGACCAACGAAAAAAATAAATATCTCACCATGTTCGAAAGTTTGTCTATGCCCGTATTTTTAATAGATAAAGACGGCATAATCGAAAATATGAACCATGTTGCTTCAACTGTTTTTTACTCAGGAAAATTGCCCGGGGATAAGTACTACGGAGAACAGGGAAAAATATTGTATTTGGAGGAAGAATTTCCCTGGTTGTCAGATAAATACCGGGAATTTGTTCAGAGCAACGAGCCAGGATCCAGCTATGATAAGTATGTAAATTCCCAAGAAAAGTATTTTCATGTTTCCTTTTCTAAGTTCCTTGATGTGTCAGGTAAGTTTACCGGGACAATCGCTATTGCTGAAGATATAACCAACCGTAAAAACTTGGAAAAAGAACTGGAGAACCTCGCCACTACCGATCCTCTTACCGGGGCAAAGAATCGAAGATCGTTTTTGCAGCTACTGGAAAATGAGGTGGCCAGGTCGCAAAGATATGACCATCCTTTTGCCCTTCTCATGATGGATATTGATCACTTTAAAAAGATCAATGATACCTATGGGCACGATGCAGGGGATAGGGTTCTAAAGCTTCTGGTTGCAGAATCTTTTGGCGTATTGCGAGGCTGTGATCTGTTTGGCCGGTGGGGCGGGGAAGAGTTTGTTGCCCTGCTACCGGAAACAGACCTGGCTCAGGCGGCAGTCGTTGCCGAGAGATTGCGCGCTCATATCGGTCGGGCCGAATTGAACAGTGATGACGGTGCGCTTATCAAGTTCACTGTAAGTATCGGGCTTACCGTCGTTACGGAAAGTAACTGTTTGATCGATAACCTCTTCAAGACGGTCGACGAGGCTATGTACCTGGCCAAGGAGCAAGGCCGCAATCGGGTTGTCAGGCTGTAATTTTGTAAACCACCGTTGAATCTTGCTGGTTGGCTGCAGTGATGCGGAACGCTAGCCCGCGCTCAAGGCTGGCCGCTGTTTTGGCCAACAGGCTGTATTCACCACCCAACCCACCTTAAAAGGCGGCTGCCCATCCCCGGGCAGCCGCCTTTGTTTTGTCTCTTGAACCCCCCTTACCGCTCCGAACCGGCCATATCGACCCCGGCTAGGGTCTCGCTGCAAGTCGGGCAGCTGCTATCTGCAGCGATATGGTTCTCGACCACATTGAAGCCGATGCGGCGGATCAGTAGTTCGTTGCACTTGGGGCAAAAGGTGTTGGTCTCTTCATCGACGTTACCGAGGTAGATGTGGCGCAGCCCGGCGGCGCGGCCGATCTCTGCGGCTCGGTGCAGGGTGGCGACGGGAGTGGGTGGAGTGTGCGCCATCTGGTAACAGGGGAAGAATCGGCTGATATGCCAGGGGGTGTCGGCCCCCAGCTCGCGGCAGACGAACTCGGCCAATTCCTTCAGTTCCTGCGGGTCGTCATTGAGCCCCGGCACGATGAGGGTGGTGATCTCAATCCAGATGCCGAGAGCTTTCATGGCCTTTAGACTGTCGAGCACTGGCTGCAGGTGGGCGCCGATGTGGCGACGGTAGGTTTCTTCGCGAAAGGCCTTGAGGTCGACGTTAGCGGCGTCGAGCCAGTTCCGTGCCATATCCAGGGCTTCGTCGGTCATATAGCCGTTGCTGACAAAGACGTTGGCGAGCCCGGCCTCGCGGGCCAGGATGGCGGTGTCCCGGGCGTATTCGAAGAAGATGGTCGGCTCGGTGTAGGTGTAGGCGATGGAGCGGCAGCCGTTGCGCTGCGCTGTAGCGACGATCTGTTCGGGGCGCACCGGGTGGCCACCGACCATGTGCTGCTCGCGGGGCATCTGCGAGATCTCCCAGTTCTGGCACCAAGCGCAGCGGAAGTTACAGCCCGGTGTGGAGATGGAAAAAGATCGGGAGCCGGGGTGAAAGTGATATAGGGGCTTTTTTTCGATGGGATCGGCGGCCTGACTGATGGTGCGGCCGTAGACCAGGGTGTAAAGGGTCCCGCCGCGGTTCTCGCGCACTTGGCAGAGACCCCGGTGGCCGTCGGCGATGGTGCAGCAGTGGGCGCACAGTCGGCAGCGCACCAGCTGGTCCGGTAATTTTTTGTAGAGCAGGGCTTCTTGCATCGTCGGACCTTTCTTTAGGGTTGTATTTGGCTATCAGTTTAGCAGCTCTTTAAAGGCTGGGTCGGATCTGTAGGGTTGCTTTGATCTTTATGGGCGTGGAGAACGGCTTGCCGAACCCTTTCGCTAGGAGGCTGTCGGGCTTACCATGAACCGGCTACAAAATCGTCTGACCGGCCCATATTCCCGACAATTTTCGCCAAATAGCCCTGCTATTTGCTCTCAAATTCTCGAAAAGCTGGCCTCGAACAGCCAATTTTTCGTTTCGGCCCGTCAAGTCCGACAGACTCCTGACTCTTGATTAAAATCCTCCATTAAGCTAAAAAAGCTTATCATCCCAAATACCTTACACGGAAAACTTTAATTTAGGACGCCCATGTTGAGAATCTCTGTTGGCAATATTCTTTCGTGCTGTTTGTTGGTTTGTTTTTGTGCCACCGGCCTGCGGGCCGAGGAGCGCGCTTTGCAGCAGAGCATTCTCGACCTACAGGCTCGTATTGAGTCCTATGTGCCCGATGAACGCTATCGGGACGATGCTTTCGGTAAAGGATGCCATTATCAGTCTCAAGGCCGGCTCGGGGGGAATTGGGGCCTGTTTGGTGGACGGCAAGACCGGCGAGGTGGTGGAGCGGGGGCGCAACCGCCAGTACAGCCCTTACTTTCGCAGCGATATGCATGGCGAAATGGATCTGCTTAATCGCTATGAGGACCGGGTGCAGAAGAAGGGCGGTTCCAGTTCGGGCAACGACCCTCGTCAGTGCGGTGGGCTGATTCTGTTTACTTCGACCGAACCCTGTCCCATGTGTCTGACACGAATCATCAATTCTGGTATTCAGCGCATGTATTACATCAATCCTGACTTGGAAGGGGGCATGGCCCACCGTATGGAGCAGTTGCCGCCCTTCTGGCGAAAATTTGCGGCCGGGCGCGACTTTCGTCAGGCGGAGTGTTCCCCACAGTTACAGAAAATCGCCGAGGATCTATTCCGCCACTCGGTGCGCTCGTTTGCTAAACAGAAGGAATGATTTGCAAGGGGGATGCTGAGGCAGAAAAAAAGGGCGCGCCATTCAGGAGGGAATAGGCGCGCCAAAAGATGGAGGTTTGGAACTGTGAAACATGGACTGTTTTTTTTATTCCGTGTATCTGGGACTATTCTAGTCTTTTAAGGCTTCAAGCGCCACGTGTCACTCCGTAAAAAAAGTAGGGCGAGACCTCCTCTGTTGACTGTGCGTTTGCACAGATCGCTTGTTAGACGATAAAAAGCCGGCTTCCCCTTTTGGGGAGAGCCGGCTTTTTGGCTGCAGCGAGGTTGCCGGATTAGGCCATGGATACCTCGGGAGCGTCGCCGCCGAGAACTTTGAGCAGGCGGTTTACACGAAAGACGACCAGAAACTTCTGCTCTTTTGCCGGATCGCCCTCGGGAACTGGACAACGACGGGAATATTTGGCGATCAGTTCCGGGTCGGTCTCTTCTTTGATTTTTTCCAGAAACAGCCTTACCCCCTGGTAGCGGCCGCCGGTTTCGAGAAACAGAAAGGCTGCTTGAGGATTGCTCTGCAGATTGTGATGGCTGAGCCGATCAAGCATGATAAAGCTGATTGAGCCGTCATCCATGACTTGGGGCCGGGCGTAGATTGCCGCGTCGACTTTGCCCTGGTCGTCGGCGGTAGCCAGAATGCCGGTGCCTTCGGTATTGTCGAAATAGTCTTTGAGGTTCATGCTCCTCCCTTTCCCTGGTTGCAGTCGATCATTTCATCTGCCGGAACGCTCTGGCAGGGCTGCAGGCCGCCGGCCAGCGCCCCATATACTTCAATGTACCCCTGTAGTGAACACCATGCAACCCCACGGTTATCCAGTTCTTCAGCGGTGCAGTAGCCTTACAGTTGTTTTCCACCGACGCGGATGGTGATGATCGCCAACGTGCTTGCAGGGTCATGCGTTTCATGAGCAGCCTCCTTGCCTGGGGTACTGCTTCTCTTCTGCTGTTTAGCCGAGTGCTGTCGCCAAAGGGTTACCGACCCCTATTAAGGTTGAGCATGTGGCAATGATTGGTATAGTTCCTGAGGCGGCTTAAATCGTCCGGCAAAGGGACGACTATTATCTGGGTGGGAGGACGCTTATGTTGACTCAATTGATATTGCGCTATTTGCTTGACCTGTTGCACAGCAATCCGATCTTCGTCTTCTTCTTGGTGCTTGGCCTCGGTTACCTGGTGGGCAAGATTAAAATCAAGGGTTTTGAATTTGGCCCGGTGGCCGGGGTGTTGTTTGTTGGTTTGATCTTCGGTCATTTTCAGCTCGGCGGTGATCCTCCGGTGGAAAGCATCGGCTTCGTCATTTTCATCTTCTCGGTGGGCTTTCAGGCCGGGCCAAGGTTTTTTTCGGTGATTCGTCAGGACGGTCTGCGCTACATGTTGCTGGCACTGGTGGTGTCTGGATGTGGCTTCGCGGTGTCCGCCAGCCTGTCGATCTGGCTGCAGCTGGAGCCAGGGGCGGCGGCCGGGGTGCTGGCCGGGGGGCTGACCAGTTCTCCCACTCTGGCCGCCGCTCAGGAGGCGATCCGCTCGGGCAGTGTACTGCCGCCCCCGGGGGTGACCGCCGAGCAAATGCTGACCAACATCTCCACCGGCTACGCTATCACCTACATTTTTGGCCTGGTAGGTCTGATAGTCCTGATTCGTTTGATCCCCAAGTTAACGGGCGTCGATCTGGTGACAGAGGCCGCTCAGATGGAGCGGGAGGAGCGTAGTGCGGGGGAACCCGAGAGCGATTTTGGTCTGCAAAAGATCGAGCTGCGAGCTTACCGGGTGACCCAGCCTGATCTGGTTGGTGTGCCGTTCAAGGAGCTATCAGTCGAGTTACCGGGCCTGGTGGCAATACACAAAATCAAGCGAGGTGAGGAATGGGTCGCCATCGACCCCAAGACGGAGTTGCAGCTGGGGGACCGGATCTCGCTGCTTGGCTTTCTGGACCGCTTGCGGTTTGGGCCGGAGCACTTGGGACCGGAGATCACCGACCGCGAACTGCTCGATGTGGTTACCGAGGCCTGCCAAGTGGTAGTGATCCGCAAAAAGGCAGTGGGCCAGATGGTCTCCGCGGTTAGGATTGTGCGGGAATTCGGATGCATTCTGAGCAGTGTGCAGCGCAGCGGGGTGGCGGTGCCGATGTCCCCTCAAGTACAGCTGCAGCGCGGCGATGTTCTGAACGTCACCGGGCCCCACGGCCATCTTGACCGTTTGCGACAAACCTTTGGCCATGTGGAACGGCAGCTGGAGGAAACCGACCTGCTGACCTTCGCCCTCGGCATTGCCTCGGGCATCGTCGTCGGAAGTCTGTCGGTGCGCATCGGTGGGGTCTCGGTGGGCCTTGGTTCGGCCGGCGGCCTGCTGGCGGCAGGTCTGACCATCGGTTTTTTGCGTTCCATTTATCCTTTTTTTGGCCGCATGCCGGGTGCTGCCCGCTACGTCCTCATGGAACTTGGACTGCTGTTTTTCATGGTCGGGGTCGGTCTGCGGGCTGGGCGAGGTATCGTCGAGGCTCTGCTCAGCGCCGGGCCGTTGCTCTTTGTGGCCGGGGCGCTGACCACCGTGGTGCCGCTGCTGGTAGGCTACTGGGTAGGGCGCAAGGTGCTCGGCATTAAACCGGCACTGCTACTGGGGGGAATCACCGGGGCCATGACCAGCGGCGCCTGTCTGAGCATCGTCAGCAAGGAGGCTAAAAGCCATATCCCTGCCCTTGGTTACACCGGTGCCTATGCTTTCGCCAATGTGCTGCTGACCGTGGCTGGCAGCCTGATCTTACTGCTCTAGGAGGCTGTCGGACTTTCCATGAACCGACTGCAAAATCATCTGATCAGTCCATATTTCCGATAATTTTCGCCAAATAGCCCAGCTATTCGCTCTCAAATTTTCCAAAATCTGGCCTCGAACAGCTTATTTTTCGTTTCGGCCCGTTAAGTCCGACAGGCTCCTAGCCAGATTGGTCGATAGTTGACCAAAACCTGCAAAAGCCGGCTGCCATATTCTGGGCAGTCGGCTTTTTTTCCCGTTCGGGCCGGGGTGTTAGGCTCCCTGCTGCTGATAGGCGCAAAAGCCGGGGCGCGGGCCGATTTGTGGGTGGTTGCGGCAAGTGGCCGGACGCCGGGTGTAGATAGTGCAACGGCGGCTGGTCGCATCGAGAAAGATGCAGTCGTCGTTGGCTCGCCGAGCCAGGGTAAAGATTTCGTGCTTGAAGTTGAAGTGATCGATAAGGCCGGCTTTTTTCAACCGTTTGGCGAGCTGTTTGGCGGGTTCATCGGCCTCGAAGGGATCGATGAGCTCCATGCGCACCAGATCCTCAATGCGCACTTCCACCGGCAGGCTGCAGCAGACCGCGCGGCAGTCGTTGCACAGGCTCTTGCGGTATTTGATCCAGGTCGACGGGCTGTCGACGTGGCAGTGGTGTCGGACGAGTTTTTTCATCAAACTTTAAATGGGGAGTGTACGGTTGACTATCTGGGGAAGGTACAGCTCGCGGCATTAATGTATTCCGGCCGCAGCCAAAAATGATGACCAATGGGGCGGCACCTTAAAGCAATGAGGGGGGAATTGCAAGGGGCAAATGGCGGCTTACAGTATGGTGGCGGAATCTGTCCAGGGCGGCGCGGGCCAGGGGCGCAGGTTTATCGTATGCCGCCCCTGAGTCGCAGAGCCAAGGTGGATAGTCTCTCGCGGCAATTATCCTGTCGCGGAGGGAAAAAGGCATCGCCGATCAGTCGATGCCGGGCAAGCTTTCGATGATCTGGCTGGTGATCGCCTGTTTATGATTATAGTAGGCCGGGGCCGGGGCAAGGAGGCCGACGATGTAGAATTCATCATTATNNTCGGGGTCCATTCGTTCCAGCAGTTCGACAGCGCAGACCAGTTCGGCACCTATGCATTCGATCCCTCGGGCAGGAATGCGGCCGCGACTGGCGATGATAAAGCCTTGCGAGTCGACAACGAAGGCGGCATCGGACCGGGTAACCTCCATGCACCAGGAGATGCAATCCTCCCAGGTGTTGAAATGAGGTGGCAGCTCTAACCTTTGTTCCTGATCCGCTTCGGCGGCAGGGTGAGTCGGTAGGCTTTCAGCCCGCTTTTCAACCGTGAGGGGGGGCAAGGATAAGCGCACGAAAGATGCCTCGTCTTCTTGCACAACCGGCGTCTGAATCTGTTCAGGCATAACAGGCGACAGTCTGGTGAGGATTTTTTGCGCTTGTTCGAGATTATACAAGGGCACGTTCTGGTCTCTCATCGGATTCTCCTGCAACACCACCCAGGTTATGAATGATGCCTTTGATTTCGGTGGCAAGATGCTCGAAACGGATCGCTTCAGCGGGGTATTTGCCTGCCAGAAAGGCGACGGGCAAACCCTTTTCACTGGCCAGAGTGAAGGTGTCAGATCGCGGCATGTAGGTTTCCAGCACTCCGTCCAGTGATGCCCAGACGGTATTCATGATGGTGAAGGAGACGTCTTTTTTCAGCTGCACCATGTTGGCCAGGATACCCAATAATTCCAGGTTGTGGTTTTCGTTTTCTTTGACGTGCTGCAGGACCCTCAGGGTTTGGGAGATGGTCCGCAAGGCCAGTGGCTCCGCCTGCAAAGGCAGCACGGCATGGGTGCTGACGGTCATGACCTTCCGGGTGATTAGGCCTAAGCCGGAAGGAGTGTCGATGATGATGTAACGAAACCTGTCCTCCACGGTGGCCAGGATTTGTTCCAGCATGCCGGCAGAATGCAGAAACTGTTCATAGAGCCCCACGTCGAGGGGATCCAGGGCGCCACGCGGCAGGATCGACAGGTGCTGAAGTTTGGTCGGAAGGATCACCTCGTCGATCGTGGCCAGGTCCATGAAGTATTCCGCAAGCCCTTGCCATTCGGTATCGCTGCGCGCCAGAGAAAAGCCGATGCCTCCAAGGGGATCCAAGTCGACCAGAAGTGTTGGTTCTTGACCTTCCGCCAGTGCGACCGCCAGATTCAAAGCGACGGTCGTTTTGCCGGCCCCCCCTTTGGAACTTATGATAGAAATGATATTTGCCATTGTACCCTCCGCAATTTACCGCTTTTCCGTGAATGTTTGAACCGTTGGGATCATGCTGGCCATCCTGGTTTTTACCACTCCCAGCTTACCCTCTTCGTTAAAGGCCACCGCCAGGAAATGCTGGCGCTCGGAGTCGGTTGCCTGGATCAGCAGCGATTGATCGACACCTTCCATAAAGGTTACACGAGCCGCCCCCATGCCGAGTGTCCTGGCGGCTTCCAGTGACGTCGATAGCCAGTCGGTTACGGTGGCGAAAAGCATTTCCACTCGCTCTCCGGCGTGTTCGGCCTCATGGAAAGCCAGCAATTTTCCCGAGGTGTTGGCGACAAAAGAGTACATGTAGCCCGATAACAGAGCGAGATTTTCCAGCAGTTCGCCATTGCAGGATCTGGCGGCCTCTTCCGTAACCAATTCCGTGGATGGGGCGCCGTCGGCGGACGTCTTATCTTCGGCGTTTTCAAGGGCGTCTTGGAGCGAAAAGGTCAAGCTGGCATCTACAGCCACTTCACTCTTGCTGGCCTGAGCGACCATTAAGGAAGAGTTCAGCAATGAAGAGAGGGCGCTACGCACATGAGCCAGCAGACATTCACGGTAGGTGGCAGGGGTGATGAGCCCCGCCTCCTCGAGGAGTGGACCGAGTTTTTTCGACATGCTCGGGGCGCTCTGTTTTTGCACGATTTCACTCAGCCTGTCTCGGGGGACCAAGCCAATCTCTTCCAGAAAAACAGGCAAGTTTTT
>LGVF01157176.1_pt1 | contig 10652 bp, 9 predicted proteins | sample 469901 | NCBI WGS metagenome assembly LGVF01 (sample SAMN03893561, study PRJNA290197) | marine sediment metagenome | material: sediment; isolation source: combined push core samples #3730, #5133, and #5579 collected at Hydrate Ridge | place: Pacific Ocean: Hydrate Ridge | reverse complement strand
CCAGATACGACAAATCCCTATTTACTGTTGAAGGACTTGAATTATCTACAATAGTCCATTCTCCACTTTTTTTGTCTTGTAATAGATAGAAGTATTGCACTAAATATCCGTCCTCAATAAAAGTCTTCGTATGATCATATTCCACTCGATTAAATTTAAATATAAAAATGGCCTAAGAAATATTTCCTAAGCCACTTAATCATTCTATATCATTTTTTATATATTACAACTTCATCCACATTATCTATTTCACTAAGTCTTACCTTGATGACTTCTTTTAAAGAAGTCGGTACATTTTTACCGATGAAATCCGCCCTGATAGGCAGTTCTCTATGTCCTCTATCTACCAGCACCCCTAATTGTATCGATCTTGGTCTTCCCTTTTTAAATATAGCATCCATAGCGGCTCTAACAGTTCTTCCGGTGAATATTACATCGTCGATTAAAATGACAATTTTATCATCTAAAGAAACATCTATTTTAGTTTCTTTAACAACAGGACCATCGCCGACTTTTGTCAGGTCATCTCTATACAAAGTAATATCCAAAGTACCAAAAGGTACTTTTTTTCCTTCAATTTCCTCGATTTTATCTGATATCCTCTTAGCCAACGGCACCCCTCTTGTCTGAATACCGATCAGCACGACATCTTTAACACCTTTATTTTTTTCTATAATCTCATGCGAAACACGCATAATTGAACGATTCATTGCTTTTGAATCCAATAACAAAGCTTTAAATTCCATCTCTATCATAAATCCTTTCTAATTTACCAATAATATCTTTGAAGTAGCCTGGCAATTCCGATTCGAAATGCATCTCTTCTAAAGTTCTCGGGTGGGTCAATATAAGTTCCTTAGCATGAAGGAGTTGTCCATCGTTTTTTATCTTTTCCTTTTTCACTCCGTACATGGGATCCCCTAGAATCGGATACCCGATTGACTGCAAATGCACTCTGATCTGATGCGTTCTTCCCGTCTCGAGCCTTATTTTTAGTAAAGTATAATCATTTCCATAGTTTTTTATTGGTTCATAGTGGGTGATAGCTTCTCTTCCCCCTGAAACAATGGCCATTTTCAGTCTGTTTTTTGGATTTCTGGCGATTGGTTTATTAACCTTTCCACTAGAAGTGATTTTCCCATGTACAACAGCATAATAAATTCTTTCAATGTTATGGGTTTTCAACTCTTCCGATAAAAAATTATGTGCAAAATCATTTTTTGCAACAACCAGCAAACCTGATGTGTTTTTATCTATCCTATGTACAATTCCCGGGCGTATTACGCCGTTTATTGAAGAAAGCCTTTCACTGTGATACATTAGCGCATTCACTAGAGTCCCGGTATAATTTCCTGGAGCCGGATGCACGACCATACCTTTTTCTTTATTGATGACCAAAATATCATCATCTTCGTAAATAATTTCTATTGGAATATTTTCCGGTTTCACATCGAGTATTTCTGGTTCTGGTATCTCAATTTCTATTTCATCACCCAATGATAATTTATAATTCTTTTTTATACTGATTTTTTCATTGACTTTCACATTTCCATTCGTTATCAAATTTTGAACAAAGCTACGTGAATAATCGCTGAACTGCTCAGTAATAAATTTATCTATTCTCTCATCAACATGATTTGATTCAATATAATATTCAAATTTTTCCATATTCATTCTCCTAAAAATATAGCTGGGTTTTCCCCAGCTATATTAAATGACTATATTCTCTCAAGGAATAATTTTGTCTCATGACCGTTTAAATTGTGTTCTTCGTATGTTTTATCGCCTAAAGGATTAATCTCTACAGCAAGAGTTTCATCTTTGATGTAATCTTCATATAATTTTAATGCATTCGAGAATTCCTCTGAAGAATCATAATAAATCTTAATGTTGTCAGAAACCTCAAAGTCGTTGCTCTTTCTCATTTGTTGAACCCTAGAAATAAATTCTCTAGCATATCCTTCGTTTACCAATTCATCAGTCAATGTTGTATCTAGGATGACAAATACATTATTCTCCATTTCAACTGTGAATCCTTCTTTTGACGAGATATTTACCACTAATTGCTCACTATCTACTTCCACTGACTTTTCATCACTAAGCTTGATAGTAACAGTTTTTCCTTCATCAAAAGCTTTTACAACAGCACCAGGGTCGACATTTTGCAGTGCTTTGGAGAATAACCCCATATCCTTACCCAATACTGGTCCCAAGGCTCTAAAGTTAGGTTTTAATGAAAAGTTCATGTACTCTTTCACATTATCCACAAAGCCTACTTCTTTTACATTCAGTTCTTCCATAATCAAAGGTGATAAATCTTCAATCAAAGCCTTGTCCTTGCCATTTATAAATACCTTTTGGATCGGCTGTCTAACTTTGATCTTAACTGATTCTCTAGCGGCTCTACCCAGCCCTACTATCGTTCTAACCAAGTCCATTCTAGTTTCTATTTTTTCATCGATTGATTCTTCATCGACTTTTGGATAATCTGCTAAATGAACAGATACTTCATCAGTTAAATTTCTATAAATTTGTTCAGAAATATAAGGTGCGATCGGTGCAACCAATTTTACCAAATCTACAAGAACTTCATAGGTAGTATTATAAACAGATTTTTTATCTTGATCTAGTTCAGTACTCCAGAATCTTCTTCTGCTTCTTCTGATATACCAATTCGATAAGTCTTCACTTACAAACTCTTGAACTTTTCTAACCGCTTTAGTTAAATCGTATACTTCTAAATCAGCAGTGACCGCCTTGATCAGATTGTTTAATTTAGATAAAACCCACTGATCGAGTTCTGGTCTTTCCTTAGGTTCAACATGGAAGTCTGTAGCATCTATTCCATCGATGTTCGCATATAGTGTAAAGAAATTATAAACATTTTCCAACGTTCTAAAGAATTTGCTGTTTACTTCCTTAAGACCATCTTCATCAAATTTTGTAGGAGACCACGCCGGTGAAACATAATTCAAATACCAACGAACAGCATCGACGCCGTATCTGTCGAACAGATCAAATGAATCAACTGTGTTTCCCTTTGATTTAGACATCTTCTTACCGTCTTTATCAAGAAGCAAGTCGTTTACCAGAACATTTTTATAAGGAGATTTTCCCATTACAAATGTAGAAATAGCTAAAAGCGAGTAAAACCATCCTCTTGTTTGATCGATACCTTCACAGATAAAGTCTGCTGGGAATAATTCCTCGAAATCTTCTTTATGCTCAAATGGATAATGATGCTGAGCAAAAGGCATTGCTCCTGAATCAAACCAAACATCCACTACTTCAGGAACTCTTGTCATCACTCCGCCGCATTTATCACAAGTAAGATGTATATCATCTACATAAGGTCTGTGAAGTTCAATGCTTTGATCAATATCTTCAATCGCCTTTTCAGTCAACTCTTGAATAGAGCCTACTGAAGCTGTATGACCGCATTCACATCTCCAAATATTAAGAGGAGTACCCCAATATCTACTTCTGGAAATCGCCCAGTCGTTTAAATTCTCCAACCAGTTTCCAAATCTTTTTTCTCCTACATAGTCAGGATACCAATTGACAGTATTGTTGTTTTCAATCAATTTGTCTTTTAATTTAGTAATCTCGATATACCAGCTTGGTTTTGCTGAATATAATAATGGTGTTTTACATCTCCAACAATGTGGATAGTTATGTACCATCTTTTGTTTTTTATAAAGTTTTCCTTCTTCTCTAAGCCATCTGACGATTTCAGGGTCTGCATCGATAACAAATGTACCCTTCCATGGTGTCTCGGTATATTTACCGTCCGCATCAACTGGTTGAGGTACCGGCAAGTCGTATTTTCTGCCGATATTGTAGTCATCTTCACCAAAAGCAGGTGCAGTATGAACAATACCTGTTCCGTCTCCAGTAGTAACGTAGTCACCCAAAGTCACATAGAATGCTTTTTTGTTTAGCTTTAAAAATGGCATCAATTGCTCATATTCAACATATTCCAACTCTTTTCCCAAAAATTCATCGACAACTTCAATATCATCGCCCATTACAACTTTCGATAAAGTTTTTTCAATGATATATGTTGTTCCTTCTTGCTTGACTCTTACATATGTTTCTTTTGGATGAACAGTCAACGCAACATTGGATGCCAATGTCCAAGGTGTAGTTGTCCATACCAAGAAATATTCATCCATGTCTTTTCTTTTAAATTTAACATAAACAGTTTCAGATTTGATTTCCTGATATCCAAGCGCCACTTCATGTGTTGCAAGTCCTGTTCCACATCTAGCGCAATACGGTAGTATTTTATGTCCTTCGTAAATATAACCTTCTTCGAAGAATTTGTTGAGTATCCACCAAACCGATTCGATATACTCGTTGTTCAAAGTAACATACGGATCATCGATATCTACTAAATAAGCCATTCTTTCTGTTTGTTGTCTCCATGCTTCTTCATATACAAAAACAGAATCTTTACATTGTTTATTAAAAGCTTCAATACCATACGTTTCAATGTCTTGTTTGCTAGAAAGCTTGAGTTTTTTCTCGACTTCAATTTCAACAGGTAGTCCATGTGTATCCCATCCAGCTTTTCTCTTCACTTGATAACCTTGCATTGTTTTGTAGCGGCATACTGAGTCTTTCAACGATCTTGCCACGACATGATGAAGACCCGGCATTCCATTTGCTGTCGGTGGGCCATCATAAAAGACAAATCCATCATTTTCTTTTCTCGATTCCACACTTTGATGTAAAAGATCGATTTCTTCCCAATATTTACTTAATTCCAATTCTTTTTCTTTATTGCTTTCTTTACTTAGTTCTTTATACATTTTTCCACCCCTTAAATATAAAAATCCCTATACTTAAACGTATAGGGACGAAATTTTTCCGCGGTACCACCCTGATTTATTGAAATCACAATATCTTATATGATTTTATAACGGTGAATCAACCGGTATTTGCTACTATGATTTCACAAATCAGCTCAAGAGTGATTTTTCATATTTTTAAGCTGTCGATTTTCACCATGCATCGACTCTCTAAAAACTTATTAAATATTACTTGCCTCTATCAAAGCCTTTTTAATTTACTAGAATTATATCTAATATTATCTCTTTCGTCAATCAATAAAAAAGATTAACTTTTATTTGAATGTTTCCTTTTCTTGTCGTCCCGAGTACTTCAACTAGTTTGAAGCGTCCATAACCTCTTAATGATATAATATCACCTTCGTCTAAATCACTTTTGTATTTATTGGTTATTATGTGATTTCGTTTCACTTTATTATTTAAAAACAATCTTTGGACATCACTTCTACTGAGATTAAAAATCTTCGACAACACTAAATCAAAGCGAAGAGAACTTCCTGAGATAATTTTCTCTTTATAATTTGGTGTAAAATCTTTAATTTTCTCAAAATCAACTTCTTTTATACTAATCGGAGAATTCTTTACCTTGATAAGGTTGTTTTTGATATACTGAGCCATATTTTCTATGGCAATCAAATATATTTCTTTATCCTTAATGAAGATATCACCTATTTTTTCTCTTTTTATTCCTAGATTCAGTACTGCACCAAGCACATCACGGTGAGTGATATCAGTCTGGTTCAATATATCGATCTTCATAACTTTAATTGGTATATTGCTCTCAAACATTTCTATATATTCTGGATGCATAGCTAAAATTCCATATTCACAGAACTGATTGAGAATAATTTTTTCAATTATGAAGTCACTCGATGATAATTTTTTTTCAACCACAGGCCAAAGACTAGGTGGAATAAAATCAGTATACTTAACAGAATAATTATTCTTTGCTTGTTCAATTAATTCTTCTATATGATTAAGACTAATCTTTTCTTCTTTATTCATCTACAAATTATATATTATGCTGGCGATAAATTGAATAAGAAGAAGTGCAACGATAGGTGAAAAATCCAGCATAGTGCCGCCAATTCCAAGTTTCTTTAAAAGATTTCTAATTGGTGATAAAATCGGCTCTGTAATCTGATAAATAAACATTGCTATAGGATTTCTTAAATCCTTGACGAACCACGACATTAATACACGTGCTAGAATCAACATATTTATAACTCTAACAAAATAATAAACTGCTACTTTAATAGTTACCACATCAACACATCCTTATTCCATTTCATAATCTGATTCAACTGATTTATTTAAATTACCCGAAATATCTACATTTTCAGGTGCTAAAAGAAAAATGTTCTTTGAAATTTTAAAAATTTTACCGTTAAGAGCATATAATGCTCCTGAACAAAAATCGAATATTTTCCTTGCAACATCAATATCCAACGATTCTAAATTTATAATTACAGGTTTTTCGCTTTTTAAATTATTTACAACATTTGCAGAATCATTAAAATCTTCTGGCTTAATTATTGTTACATTAACTTTATTTTCATCATTGTTCATAGAAACCACCTTTGGTTCATCAAATTTTTTATTTATTTCACTATCATACATATTTTGAGTTTCTTTTGAAATAAAATCCAATGTTTCCGTTTCTACTAAATTATCTTCTTTCAATTCCGTATCATTTTCTTCAGATTCCTCATTATCAAGTCCCATAAAAAACTTTACTTTATCTACAAATTTTTCAGCCATATACATCCCCCCTATTTACTGTAGTCTCGTGCTCCATAAATTCCTGTTCCTACGCGAATGATATTTGCTCCTTCTTCTATAGCTACAACATAATCATTCGTCATTCCCATAGAAAGATAATCCATCTTAATATTATTATAATCATTATTCTTTAATTCTTCAAAAATTTCTTTCATTTTTCTAAAAATCCATCTCGCATCTTCCGAATTTTCATAATATGGTGCCATTGTCATCAATCCTCTGACACGGATATTTGACATTTTGCTGATAGATAGAATCAATGCATCGAATTCCTTGCGGTCCAGTCCGAATTTCGTTTCTTCCCTAGAAATATTTAGTTGTATAAGAATATCCATAGTGCGGTCTATTCCCATCGCCTTTTTATTTATCTCTTCAGCTAGTCTTTCAGAATCGACAGAATGGATCAAATCAACTTTATCAATGATATACTTGACTTTATTGCGCTGTAAATGCCCTATAAGATGCCATTTAACAGGTTTTGTTATCAATTCGTACTTTCTTTGCACTTCTTGTACTTTATTTTCACCGATATCGGTAATATCATATTTTAAAGATTCATTTATTATAGACTCATCAATAGTTTTTGTGACAGCAATCAAAGTAATATCCTCAGGAGTTTTATTTACTTTATCACAAGCTTTTTTAATATTTTCTCTAACTCTGTCCAAATTTTCTTTAATATATTCCATTAATATCTCCTCATTAATTATTAATGTATTTTTCACCATTTCTTAAAACTTCATCATAGAGTTTCACGGTATTGACATTTGTTGTTTCCCCGTTAATTATTTTTTTAAATGTGTTATTCACAACTATTGCATAATTCTCATCGTATCCAATAATTTTAACCAATCTAAATACTGCTTTGTTATTTACATTTAAAATATAAACACCATATTCACCATCAACTTTCACCAGCGAATTATTTTCTATCTTCAACCCTTTATAATTAATAGGAAGCAAATCAACTTGTATCTTTCTGATTTTTTGAAAATCACTTATTATATGATTCATATTAAGCAAAACAGCAATATTGTTCCCTTGATCAATTATATCAACAACTTCACCACTGACTTTCTCTTCGCCTATATCAACTTGAACTATTCCACCTACATCAAAAAAATCCTGATAAAATTTATCTGCCAGCGCAATAAACTTCCAGTGATTGCTATCAACCACTTTATATAGTATATCACCTTCATTGACAAATTGAGTCGAGAAATTTTTGATATCCATAATCTGTTTATTCATTAAATTGAAATCAATTTGATACAAATTTATATCTTGCAAAATATTTTCATAACCATCAATATAATAGCTGATTATTCCAGACATCGGAGCCACTGATTGTGTTACTGCATCAGAAGTTTTCTCCGATACTGTTATATTATTGTATTGTTGTATATTTAAAGCACTCAATCTTATTCTTTTATCAAGTTTAAGCTTCAATTCCTCTTTTAAACCATATATCTCTGAATATCTAGCATTACTAATCGATTCCTTTATTTTAGAAAAAATAAAAGCAATATCATAATTAAGGTCTTCAATGCTAACGCTAACGTTTTGGCTAGGGCTAGGCAGCATCATTGTATTTCCTTCATCCGTATTTTGTTCATCAACAGTATTAGTTTGTATTTGAGCAACTAATTGATTATTTTTAATTTTTTCTCCTTCAGCAACAAAATACTGGACTTGTCCGCTGCTATTAGTGGTGATGATTTTTTCATCTCTTATTAAAAAACCGTCGGCTTCAATAGAAATATCAATATTTCCATAGACTAACGGATAGGAAATATCATGATTGAGAAAATTATTAACGAAAAGATAATAACCAGCAAAAATCAATAATAGAAAAAACAATATAATTTTTAATGAAGTAAATTTTTTTTTCATGTTTATCACCATTTATAAGATATTAGCTTGATTATCTACCAACTATTGCTCTCGATTTCATGTTTTTTCTTCCTCAGCATCAATTGCATCACCGATTTGCTGGGATCTTTATTTTCATATATCACTTTATACAATTCATCTGTGATAGGTGTTTCCGCACCCAATTTTTTTGACAACTCATAAGCTGATTTAATAGTATATATTCCCTCGACAACCATTCCAATATTTTCAATGGCCTCATCCACCGAATAGCCCTGTCCAATAAGTATTCCACAGCGTCTATTTCTTGAATGCATACTTGTACAAGTTACAATTAAATCTCCAATGCCGGAGAGACCTCTAAATGTCTCTTTTGATGCTCCTATGGTTTCACCGAGTAGTGCTATTTCATTCATTCCCCTAGTCATAAGAGCAGCCTTTGTGTTATCTCCAAATCCTAATCCATCTGCAATACCGGCACCTATAGCTATGATGTTTTTTAAAGAACCTCCCAGTTCAACACCGATCACATCATGATTCGTATAAATTCTCAAGAATTCCGAACTGAAATTATCTTGAATTATTTGCGCAACTTCCATATCAGTTGAAGCTGCAACAAGAGTTGTCGGCAATTTTTTTGCCACTTCTTCAGCATGTGAAGGTCCTGATAAAACAACATATTTATTCAAAGGTAAATATTCTCCAACAATTTGAGAGATTGTTTTTAATGAACTTATTTCTATACCCTTGGCAAGATTCACAATAATCTGTTCTTCTACAATAAACTCTTTTGCTTTCTCAAGTACTTTTCTAACAGCTTGAGAAGAAACTGCAATTATTATAATTTCTTTACCGTCAATCGCCTGTTTATACTCATTTGTCAATTCAATACATTTGTCAATTTTAATATTAGGCAAATACTTCTCACTGATTCTTGTTTCCTTGACTTCATCAATATACTCTTTGTTGCGTCCGTAAATTGTAACTTCATGACCTAAGTCACTCAATAAAACTGAAAGACTTGTTCCCCAGCTACCAAATCCTAATATACCTATTTTCATTGAAATCACTCCATTAACTTCGTTTTTCTCTTATTGATAAAACAATTGGTGTTCCTTCAAAATTGAAATTCTCTCTCAACTTGTTTTCAAGATAACGCATATATGAAAAATGAGCTAAATCACTGCTATTTACAAAAACAATAAATTTCGGCGGTTTGACCCCTACCTGAGTAACGTAATATATTTTTAGACGTTTACCCTTGTCTGATGGAGGTTGATTCAACATAATTGCTTCATTGACTATATCGTTCAATAAACCGGTTGATATTCTAAATGTTTGATTTTGATGAACATAATCAATCATTTTAATGATTTGGTCAACTCTTTGACCGGTTAACGCTGAAATAAAAACTACTTCTGCATAATTAAGAAATGCAAGTTCATTTTTTATTTCTTTTGTATAACTGTTAAAAGTTGAATTGTCTTTTTCAATAGTATCCCATTTATTCACTACAATGATAATCCCTTTACCTTCTTCATGGGCATACCCTGCAATTCTTTTATCTTGTTCAGTTACCCCTTCGGTTGCATCAATCAACAGTAGACAAATATCACTATGCTCAATAGATGTAAAACTCCTAAGAACTGAATATTTCTCGACATTTTCATCGATTTTTTTCTTTTTTCTTATGCCGGCAGTATCAATGAACCTGTAATGCTTTCCTTTTATTTCAATCTCAGTATCTATGGATTCTCTAGTCGTTCCAGCTATAGGGCTTACAATCACACGTTCTTCACCAAATATTTTATTCAGCAAAGATGATTTCCCTACATTCGGTTTTCCTATAATAGCTACCTTTATCATTTCTTCTTCATCTGTAGTTTCTTCTTCTTCAGGAAACAGTTTTAAAACTTCATCTAGAAGATCTCCTAAATTCAGCGCGTTAACTGAAGATATAGCAATTGGTTCTCCTAATCCCAATGTATAAAAGTCATAAAAAGAATCTGGAAGAACTGGTTTATCGGATTTATTCACAACTAAGAGAACTTGTTTTTTTGCCTTTCTAAGCAATTGCGCAATCTCTTCATCAGCTGTAGTAATTCCATCTTTTGCATCTACTAAAAATAAAATAACATCGGCAAG